>FSVZ01000031.1_pt1 | contig 16869 bp, 18 predicted proteins | sample 1637881 | NCBI WGS metagenome assembly FSVZ01 (sample SAMEA3914789, study PRJEB12502) | metagenome | biome: forest; material: soil | place: Canada | collected 2011-07-03 | depth 0.3 m
GCGCGATCGCTCGGAGATTGCGCGCGAGATCGCCCTTCCGGCAGAGCGGCCTCGCAGGATCCTTACCGCGCGCTGAGCCAGTCGGGCTACGCTGGAAGCGTGGACGTGATCGACTGGCGCATGGCGCAGCGGATCGGCGAGCGTGTCGCCGGCTCGCCGCCGCCCGGCGGCGTGAATGCCGCGTCGGTGCAGCCGCGCGCGCACGAGTTCGCGCGCCGCGTGAGCGACTACAGCGGGCTGCCGCAGCCGAGCGAGCTGCCTCCCCTGGAGGCCGTCGACCGCGGTGCCTGGATCGCGGCGAACCTGAGCACGATGCGCCCGCTGCTCGGCGGCCTGAGCGAGCGGATCGGCGCCGGCGCGGGTCCGCTCGCGGGGCCGCTGCGGACGGCCTCGGGCTTCCTGCTCGGCGCACAGGTCGGCGCGCTGACCGGCGTGCTCTCACAGCGCGTGCTCGGCCAGTACGACCTCGCGCTGCTCGGCGAGTCGAGCGCGCCGCCGCGCCTCCTGCTGCTCGCACCGAACCTCGCGATCGCGGCGCGAAGCCTGTCGGTCGACCGCGAGGAGCTCGTCCTCTGGGTCAGCATCCACGAGATCACGCACGCGGTCCAGTTCAGCGGCGCTCCGTGGCTGCGCGAGCACCTCGGCGCGATCCTGAAGGAGCTGATCGACGGCCTCGAGGTGACGCTGCTCGGCCGCGACTCCGATCGCGACGAGAATGGATCCGCCGCCGCGGCCGGCAACGGCGCGTCCGCGAAGAGCCGTTTCTCGCTGCCGGAGATCCCCGACCCGGGCGAGCTGCGCGAGCTCGTCGAGCGAGCGCGTCGCGGCGAGCTCCTGCGGATCACGCTCGGCGAGGACCGCTGGGCGCTGGTCGAGCAGATGCAGGCGGTGATGTCGCTGATCGAGGGGCACGCCGAGCACACGATGGACGCCGTCGGCGCCGAGGTGCTGCCGACGCTGCCGCGCCTGCGGCGCGCGATGACGCGCCGGCGCGAGTCGCGCGGGCTTCCGTGGCGCGTGCTCGAGCGTCTGCTCGGCCTCGAGATGAAGCTCCGCCAGTACGAGGTCGGCCGGCGCTTCTGCGACGACGTCGTCGCGCAGGGCGGACCGCAGGCGCTCGCGCGCGTGTGGAGCGGGCCGGAGCAGCTGCCGAGCGCCGCGGAGCTGACCGACGCGGCCGCGTGGCTCGCCCGAACCGGCGGAAATGCCGCACCTTCCGGCCGAACGCACGTTCCTCCTGTTACAAGCTAGTCGCTGTGAACGCCCGCTCACACGGGCGCCTGGCGACGTGGTAGGATCCGCTTGTAACAATCTTCGAGGAGCGGGTTACAAACAGGTGTTCGATCTCGTCAAAACGGGTATCGAACCCGAGAACTGAACCCGCACCTCCTCGCAGAGGCGAGGAAGAAGAGGAGATTCGCTCCAGATGCCAACTGCCACCACCCCCCCGAAAAGCTCCAAAGCGGGCTCGAAACCGGCAAAAGCGCGCAAAGTGACGCGTAAAGCCGCAACCGCACGCCCGACGGCTTCGAAATCGACACAGTCGAAAGCGACGACGGCGAAGAGCGCGCGCACGCGCGCCATCCACCAGTCCGAGTCGGCCGCGCGCCAGGCGCAGACAGCCACGCGCGAGACGGTCGGCGTCTTCGGCGACTACGCCGAGCGCGCCGTGCTGATCCCGGTCGGCGCCGCGCTGACGGCTCGCGACAAACTCGTCACGACGGTCAACGACACGATCTCGAGCTACTCCTCGACGAGCAAGGCCCAGGCTCAGCTGCGCCGCTTCGAGCGCCGCGGCGCGACCGCTCGCAACCGCCTCGAGCGCGAGGTGCGCAAAGCGCGCGTGCGCGTCGAGCGCGAACTGCGCCAGCGCCGTCGCGAGATCGAGAAAACGGTCTCCGACCTCGAAAAACGTCGCGAGACGGTCGCCAAGAACGGCTCCGACGTCGTCAACCAGGTTCAGGAGCGGATCCTCAGCCTGGTCTAGCACCACCCAAGCTTCCCCCGACCCGGTACGGAGAGACCGGGGACCGCGCACCAGGCGGTCACGGGAAAGTCTGTCGGCCTCATATCCCGCCGGCAGTAGTAGCACCCTCTCCTCCCTCGACCCGCGGGGCGTCCCCATCGCCCCGCGGGTCATTTAATGGGGGTGCCGTGCTCTACGAGCCGTGCCCTCGGTCGGCGCGGCGATGTAGGCTTGGCCGATGACGCAGAGTGATCGCGCGATCCCCGAGAAGGACAGGTGCTCGACCTGTGCGGGGGCGGGCTGGACCTGGTTCGAGGCCGAGCCCGAGGACAGATGGATCGTCTGCCGCGAGTGCATCGGCACGGGTCGGGTCGACCACAAGGGTCGCAAGCGCCTGAGGCCGGACGAGGTCTCCAGCGCTTAGGCCCTGACGGCCTGAGCCGTTCCGACCAGCCAATCGCAGTGCGGGAGGGCCGCCGGGTCGTCCTCGACCGGCTCGGCCTCGGGAATGGCGCCGGCGTCGGTGCAGGGTTGGCGAGCCGGTGTTTGTCACAATGGCCCTCGTGCCCACACGCGAGGAGATAACCGACGCCCTGAAGGTCGTCATCGACCCCGAGCTGCACCGCTCGATCGTCGAGCTCGACATGGTCCGCTCGATCGAGATCGGCGGCAACGGCGTGATCGACGTGACGGTCTCGCTGACGACGCCCGGCTGCCCGATCAAGGGCCACTTCCAGAGTGCCGTCGCCGAGGCGGTCTCGGCACTCGAGGGCGTCACGCACACGAACGTCTATTTCGACGTGCTCAGCGACCAGCAGAAGCAGGCGCTGCAGCAGAAGCTCGGCCGCGGCAGCCTGCCGGCCGGATCGCTCGCGCAGGTCGAGAACGTGATCTGCATCGGGTCGGGCAAGGGCGGCGTCGGCAAGTCGACGCTGACGGCGAACCTCGCTGCGGCGCTCGCCGCCGAAGGCAAGCGCGTCGGCGTGCTCGACGCCGACGTCTGGGGCTACTCGATCCCGCGCATGTACGGGCTCGGCGCGACGCGCCCGCCGGTCTCGGCCGAGCGCAAGATCCTGCCGCTCGACTCCCACGGCGTTAAGGTCATGTCGATCGGCTTCTTCGTCGAGGAGGACGCCGCCGTGGTCTGGCGCGGACCGATGCTGCACAAGGCGCTCACGCAGTTCCTGCAGGACGTCGACTGGGGTCTGCTCGACTACCTCCTGATCGACCTGCCGCCGGGCACCGGCGACGTCTCGATGACGCTCGCGCAGCTGCTGCCGCAGGCGCAGTTCCTGATCGTCACGACGCCGCAGGCGACCGCGCAGAAAGTCGCCCGCCGGGCCGCTCAGATGGCCGAGAAGGTCGACCTCGAGATCGCCGGCGTGATCGAGAACATGTCGGGCTTCACGACGCCGGCCGGCGAGCGCTTCGCGATCTTCGGCGAGGGCGGCGGCGAGGAGCTCGCCGACGAGCTCGACGTGCCGCTGCTCGGCGCCGTGCCGCTGACGATGCCGCTGCGCGCGCAGGCCGACGACGGCGTCCCGCTCGTGATCGTCGACCCCGACGACCCCGCCTCGCAGGCGATCCGCCAGGTCGCGCGCGGCCTGATCGCGCTCGCCCCGCTGCAGCCGCTCGAGTTGCCGACGCTGCCGCTCGTCGAGGTCGGCGTCGCCGCCGCGCCCGCCGCACCCGCTCCGCCAGAGCGAAAACCGGCGGGAATGTCGCTGCCGATGGCTTAGTCGGCGCCGCGCAGGCTCCAGAGACATCCTGCTCGAGCGCTTGACAAGCGAAACCGCTCTGAGAGGATCGTCTGACCATGTCCGCAACTGGACGCCAGCAGGAGGAGACGGCGAAAGTCGTCGCGCAGGCTGACGACGTGTCGCCGAACGGCGTCGTCGAAATCGACGAGCGGCGCAAGAAGATGGAGCGCCTGCGCGCGGAAGGGATCGACCCCTACCCGCACGTCAGCCTGCTGGCCGACCGCACCCTGATCAAGGACGTGCTCGCCACGCACGACGCGGCCAAGCTGGGCGAGGGCGGCCATCCGGAGCTGCGCTACCTCGTGGCCGGCCGCGTGATCTCGCGCCGCGAGCACCCGAAGACGTCGTTCCTGGACCTGCGCGACCTGTCCGGATCGCTGCAGATCGTCGTGCGCCTGGCGGATCTCGGCCAAGAAACCTACGACCGGGTTCTCGGCCTGGACATCGGCGACATCGTCGGCGTCGAGGGCTTCGTCTACAAGACCAAGCGCGGCGAGCTGGTGCTCGCGGTTCAGGAGTGCACGCTGCTGACGAAGACGCTGCGCCCGCCGCCCGACAAGCGCCACGGGCTCGCCGACACCGGCACGCGCTTTCGCTACCGCGAGCTCGACCTGATCGCCAACGACGATACGCGCGAGCTGTTCGTCAACCGCGCGCGGATCGTCGCGGCGATCCGCAAGTGGCTCGACGAACGCAACTTCGTCGAGGTCGAAACGCCGGCGCTGCAGTCGCTCGCCGGCGGCGCCGGCTCGCGCCCGTTCACGACGCACCACAACGCGCTCGACCGCGATCTCTACCTGCGGATCTCGGTCGAGCTGTTCCTCAACCGCTGCATCGTCGGCGGCCTCGAGAACGTCTACGACATGGGCAAGGTCTTCCGCAACGAGGGCATCTCGCCGAAGCACAGCCCCGAGTTCACGATCATCGAGTTCATGTTCGCCTACGCCGACCACCACGACGTCGCGACGGCGACCGAACAGATGTTCCGCGACGTCGCTCAGCGCGTGCTCGGGCGCACGACCGTCGAGCGCGGCGGCGAGACGATCGACCTCGCCAAGCCCTGGCGGCGCACGACGATGCGCGAGGAGATGCTCGCGCGCGTCGGGATCGACTTCCTCGGCGAGGATCGTGACGCTGTCTCTGCCGAGATGCGCGAGGCGCTCGCGGAATATGTGCACCCGGCGACGACCTGGGCCGAGCTCGTGCTGGCCGTCTACAGCAAGCTGATCGAGCCGCAGCTGATCCAGCCGACGCACGTCTTCGACTTCCCGCTGGAGCCGTTTCCGATCACCAAGCCGGATGCCGAGAACCCCGAGCTCGCCGAGCACTTCGACGCCGTCATCGGCGGAATCGAGATGGTCTCGGGCGACACCGAGCTGAACGACCCGGTCGACCAGTGGCAGCGCTTCGTCGACCAGCGCAAACGGCGGATGATCGACGACGAGGACGTGCCGCACCCGAACGACGAGGAGTACGCGCGCGCGATCGAGTATGGCTACTCGCCGACGGCCGGCGGCGGCATGGGCGTCGATCGGCTGATCATGATCCTGCTCGAACGCGAGACGCTGCGCGAGGTGATCCCCTTCCCGATCGTGCGCGAGCTCAGATGAGCGGCAAGCTCGACCTCGACCCCGGCGTGATCGCCGCGTGCCGTCAGGCGGCGAGCGAGATCGCGGCGCAGGTCGGCGAGATGATCGCCGGCAAGACGACCGTCTCGGTCGAGCGCACGATCGCGCGCCTGCTCGGCGTCGACGGCGCGAACGTGCTCGACGCGCCGCTGCCGAACGTGCTCGTCGACCACGTGCGCGACGCGGGCGTGCTGAGCCGCGGGATCGCCTACTTCGTCGGCAACGCGCTGCTCGCCGACGCCGACGCGACGCCGCAGTCGCTCGCCGAGGCGGTCGACCGTGGCGAGCTCGACCTGATCGCGCTTGCGCGCGCGAGCGACGAGGCGATCCACGCGCGCGTCGCGCACGAGCTCGAGCGGCGCGTCGGCCGGATCGGGGCGCGGATCGACGAGCGCCGCGAGCTGCGCGAGCGCCTCGGCGAGCACCCGCCGCCGCTGCGCTACGTGCTGACGGCGACCGGCAACGTCTATGAGGACGTCGTCCACGGCCTCGCCGTCGCACAGGCCGGCGGCGACATCGTCGCGGTGATCCGCTCGACGGCGCAGAGCCTGCTCGACTACGTCCCGTACGGGCCGACGACCGAGGGCTACGGCGGCACGTTCGCGACGCAGGAGAACTTCCGGATCATGCGCGACGCGCTCGACGAGTGGTCCTCGACGAACGGCCGCTACGTGCGCCTGTCGAGCTTCTGCTCAGGGCTGTGCATGCCCGAGATCGCCGCGATCGGCGCGATCGAGGGCTTCGACAACATGGTCAACGACGCGCTCTACGGGATCCTCTACCGCGACATCAACCCCGTCCGCGGGCTGATCGACCAGCGTGTCTCGCGAATGATCAACGGCTTCTTCGGCGTCGTGATCAACACCGGCGAGGACAACTACCTGCGGACGGCCGATGCGATCGACGCGGCGCCGTCGGTGACGGCGTCGCAGTTCATCAACCGCCAGCTCGCGCTCGACTCGGGCGTCCCCGACGAGCAGATCGCGCTCGGCGACGCCTACGAGATCGACACGCCGGTTCGCAACAGCCTGCTGCTCGAGTGGGCGCAGGCGCAGCTGACGCGCGAGCTGTTTCCAGAGTGCCCGGTCAAGTACATGCCGCCGACGCGCCACATGGACGGCAACCTCTACCGCACGCACGCGACCGACTCTCTTTTTAATCTGATAACGATCGCGACGGGCCAGGGCATCCAGACGATCGGCGTGCCTACCGAGGGGATCTTCACGCCGCACATCCACGACCGCGTGATCGGCCTCGAAAACGTCAACTACGTCTTCAACGCCGCGCACGACCTCGGCGAGGAGATCGAGTTCAAGCGCGGCGGGATCATCCAGTCGCGCGCGCACGAGGTGCTCGCCGGGGCGCACGCGCTGCTCGAGCGGATCGCCGAGCAGGGGCTGTTCGCGGCGCTCGGCGAGGGCGTCTTCGGCGACGTCGCGCGCCAGGTCGACGAGGGCCGCGGGACCGAGGGGATCGTGAGCGTCGACGACGGCTACTTCAACCCGGCGGTCGAGCTGATGCGCGGAGCGTCGAGCGTTGTCCGATAGCCCAACTCCCTCGACGCCACGCGCGATCGACCGCACGAAGGTGCGCCCGTATGCCGACCACCTCGGCGACGGGATCGTGCAGCTCAGCTTCACGCTGCCCGTGCCGTACGGCCTGGCGGCGCGCAAGGCCGCGCAGGAGTGGGCCGCGAAGATCGGCTTCACGCACCCCGAGGTCGTCCACTACCAGGAGCTGACCACCGGCTACACGTACTTCGTGATGTTCGCCGAGTCAAAGCAGTCCATCGACTACGAGGCGCTCTCCGGCGAGGGCTTCGAGATCGAGTACATGGACGAGCAGGAGATCGAGGCGTTCGCGGCCGAGCAGATCGGCCGCCCGGTCGTCGTCGTCGGCGCCGCGACGGGCACCGACACGCACAGCGTCGGGATCGACGCGATGCTCAACCTGAAGGGCTTTCACGGCCATCACGGCCTCGAGGGCTACAAGTCCTTCCAGACGCACAACCTCGGCAGCCAGGTGCCCAACAGCGTGCTCGTCTCGCGCGCGCTCGACCTGCACGCAGACGCGATCCTCGTCTCGCAGACGGTCACGCAGCAGAACCTGCACATCGCGAACCTGACCGAGCTCGTCGAGATGGTCGAGGCCGAGGGCGCGCGCAAGCGGTTGATCCTCACGTGTGGCGGGCCGCGCGTCTCGAACGAGCTCGCGAAGGAGCTCGGCTTCGACGCGGGCTTCTCGAAGGGCACCTACCCGTACCACGTCGCGAGCTTCATCGTGCGCGAGCTCGCCGCGCGGCTCGCTGCCGACACGGCGACGGGCTCCGCGGAGGACGCCGGCGTCGTGCCGAGCGCCTCCGGCCCGAATGGTGCGAGCGCGTCGACCATGAATGGCTGACGCCGCGCCCGCGCGGCTGAGCGATCTCGTCACTGGCACGCGCACGCTCGCGCTCGTCGGCCTCGCGAAGAACACCGGCAAGACGGTCACGCTCGCGGCGATCCTCGCCGAGCACGCCGCCGCCGGACGCCGCGTCGGCGTGACCTCGATCGGCCGCGACGGCGAGCGCCGCGACGTGATCGACGCGCGGATCGAGAAGCCGAGCGTCGAGCTGCAGGCGGGCGACCTCGTCGCGAGCACCGGCGCGCTGCTGCGCGCGAGCGGTCTCGAGCACGAGCGGATCGAGCGGACGGGCATGCGCACGCCGCTCGGCGAGGTCGTCCTCGCGCGCCTGAGCGAGCCCGGCGCGGTCGAGGTCGCGGGCCCGAGCGCCGCCGCCGACGTTCGCGCGGTCGCCGAGCGGATGCTCGCGCTCGGCGCCGGGCAGGCGCTGATCGACGGCGCGATCGATCGCCGCGCGGCGTCCTCGCCGGCCGTCGCCGACGGCCTCGTGCTGGCGACCGGCGCGATCCTCGGCGAGCGGATCGATCAGATCGTCGAGGCGACGCGCGACGCCGTCGACCTCGTCCGCCTCCCCGCGAGCAAGCTCGACGCCGACGAGCCCGTCACGCTGCCGCGGCGGCTCGTCCTGAGCGCCGAGCCGGCCGAGATCGCGACGCTGCTGCGCGATCGCCCCGACACGAGCGCGTTCTCCGTCGACGGCGCGCTCGGCGAGCGCTTCCTCGAGGGGCTGCTCGCCGCGCGCGGCGAGCGCGCCGGGCGCGAGCTGCGGATCGTCGTCGACGACCCGACGCACGTCTTCCTCGCGCATCGCGGCCCGCGCTGGTACGCGCGTCAGGGAATCGCGATCGACGTGCGCCGCCAGATCGACCTGAAGGCGATCACGGTCAACCCGGTCGCGCCGCAGTCGCACAGCTTCGCCTCGCGCGAGCTGCGCGAGGCGATCGAGTCAGCCGTCCCGGACGTCCCCGTCCTGGACGTCCTCGACCCGTCCTACCTGGCGCTCGCGAAGTAGCCGGCCGCGCGCAACTCAACCCGGCGCGAAGCGCCGATCATCTCTACTTGGCGTTGGCGAAGTAGTCGGCGTTGATCTGCGTGAACTTCTGCCACTCGTCGGGCAGCTGGTCCTCGGCGAAGCACGCGTCGACCGGGCACGCCTCGACGCACGCGTCGCAGTCGATGCACTCCTCCGGGTCGATGTAGAGCATCTCGGCCGCGTCGTATCCGGGCTCGTCGGGCGTCGGGTGGATGCAGTCGACCGGGCACACCTCGACGCACGAGTTGTCCTTGGTGCCGATGCACGGCTCGGCGATCACGTAGGCCATTTGCTTCTTTCCTGGTTGGTTTGCGGTTTCGGACTGGGGAACTTCGGGGTGAGCGGCGTATTTTAGAGATGCCGCGCGCCACACGCGGGCGGCTCCGATAGGTTGGGGCCGATGCTGCTGCTCACGGGCGCGACAGGCCTCGTCGGCTCGGCGCTGCTGCGCCGGCTCGTCGGCGAAGGCCAGCAGGTCCGCTGCCTCGTCCGCGACCCGCGCCGGCTCGGCGCCCAGCGCGTTCGCGTGCAGATCGCGCTCGGCGACCTGACCGACCCGCCGTCGTTCCGCAACGCGCTGCGCGGCGTGCGCACCGTCGTCCATCTCGCCGCTTCGATCCGCGACCAGCCGCAGGGCTCGATCGAGGAGCTCAACGGGATCGCGACCTGGCGGATGGTCCAGGCCGCCGAGCGCGCCGGCGTCGAGCGCTTCGTCTTCTTCTCGGTACTCGACGCCTCGACGCATCACCGCGCGCGCTTCTTCCGCGCGAAGGCGCTCGCCGAGCAGGCCGTGCAGGAGGCGGCGCTGCAGTCGATCGTCTTCGCGCCATCGATCGTCTACGCGCCGGGCGACCGCTGGCTGACGCTGCTCGAACGCTTCGCGCTGCTGCCGCTGATGCCCGTCTCCGGCCGCGGTCGCGCGCTCTATCAGCCGATCTGGGCCGAGGACGTCGCCGACTGCGTCCTCGCCGCGCTGCGCCCGTCGTCGGACGGCGGCGCGACGAGCGCCAACGGCGCGCGGATCGCGAACACGCGCTACGAGCTCGCCGGTCCGGAGACGCTCAGCCACAACGACCTCGTCCGGATCGTCCTGCGCTCGCTCGGGCGCTCGCGCCCGCTCGTGCACGTCCCGACGCCGATCGTCTCGCGCACGCTGCGCCTCGCCGAGCGCCTCTCCGGCCCGAACGCGTTCGCGACGTGGGACGAGGCCGAGCTGATGGAGGTGCCGATGGTCTCGGCGCGTGGGGCCAGCGACGTCGAGCGCCTCGGTGTCACGCCCGCGCGGATGCCGGCGGTGCTGGGGATCGGCTGAGCCGCCGTCTGTCCCGCGCCCGGCGTCCTCGTCGGTGTAGCTCCTGAGAGTTACACTATGTCTGCGATGCCGAGCAACCACCCGCGAATCGCCGTGACCGCCGACCCCGAGCTTGGGGACGCGCTCGCGCGCGTCCGGATGGCGACTGGCACGAAAGAGGCCGACGCCACCCTGGTCCGTCGGCTCGCGGTCGAGGGCGCGCGCGTCGAGCTGGAGGCCGGTCGAGATCGCCGCGCGGCAGCGCAGGCCCTGTTCACGTCGATGGACAGCGGCGGCTTCGATCTCGACCTCGATGCGATCGACAGGCTCAACGAGCTGCGTGACGCGGAGTGAGCGTCGCGCTGTGGGACGGCGAGAGCGCGGCATTGGCCGACACGTCGGCCTGGATCGTCGCGCGGCGCCTGCCCAAGGCGCGCGAGCTTCTGCTCGGCGCGGTCGAGCGCGGCGACGTCGCCTGGTGCTGGCCGGTGCGCTACGAGCTGATGATCGATGCAACCGGCCCGGCAGGAATCGAGGCCGTCGACCGGACGCTCGAGGGCCTGCGAGAGATCGCCGTCGATCGCGCTGTGCAGCGCGGCGTCCTGTCGGCGATGCGCGAGCTCGCACACGACGGACCCCACGGAGCTCACCGCTTCCCGCTCGCGGATCTCACCGTCGCCGTCGCAGCCCAGAGCTCGGGGCTTCCCGTGCTGCACTTCGATCGACACTTCGAGCAGCTTCGCGGAGTCCTGGGCGTCGACACACCCTGGATCGCCGACCCGGCTCACACCTTGACGACTTCGAGCGCCCTGTGCGCGCGTGCGATGCGGTTGTAATCGTCGTCCTGCGTGATGACGGGAAGCCCGTGCTCGATCGCGGTCGCGGCGATCAACGCGTCGGTGAGCCTCACCGTTCGATGGATGTCGGCGGCTCGACAATCGGACACCAGTCGCGCCCACGTAACCATCACAGCCTCGCCGATCGGGATCGGGTCGGCGCTCCGCGCGAGCGCGAGCGTGTCGGCTCGACGTGCCCTTGCGCCGGCGTCGGCGGCGGCGAGCACGCCGAGCTGGAGCTCGCCGATCGTGATGACCGACACCGCCACGTGCGCCGGCAGCTCCCCCAGCGCCCGTCCCGACTCACGCGCAATGAACACCGACGTGTCCAACAACCCGCTGTCGGGCACGCTCAAAGCTCGTCGAGAGTCTGACCCGCGAGCTCGGCCAGGTCGCGGTCGAGCGCGGCGTCGGCCGAACGCTCGGCGAGCTGGCGGCGCAGATCTTGTCCGGAGAGCCAGCGCCCGCGACGTTCGTGGGGCACGATGTCCGCGACCGGCTCGCCGTGCACCGTGAGCGTCACCCGCTCGCCGGCTCTCACGGTGTCGATCACGCGAGCCGTTTGGTTTCGAAGATCACGAACCCCGATTTCCATGTGCGACAGCGTAGCACCACCGCCTCTCGTGAGTTGCGGCAACATCACCACGATGGCTCGAAGCGCGATCTGCGCTACTTCGACGGGGCCAGGGCCAACGCCCGTCGCAGGCCCGCGTCGACCTGGGCCATGAGCCAATCCGGCAGCGTAGTGACGCGCTCCTCGAGCGTCTCGCGGTCGATCGTCGCGAGCTGGGTCACGTTCACCACGGAGTCAGCCTCGAGCTCAGCGAACTCGGTAGAGATCGCGACGTTCCCGGGAAGCGCCGCGAGTCGCGCGCTGCCTGTGAGGACGGCGACGGTCACGGTCCTCAAACTCGAGCGGTTATACGGATCGCCGCTGATGACGAGCACTGGGCGGCGAAGGGCGGGAGCCGACCCCCGTGGAAGGCCGAGGTCTGCCCACCACACCTCCCCGCGACGCATCAGTCGCGATCGTCGGAGGCCAGCGCGGCAGCGGCAGCGTTCGTGAATGCCTCCTCTGCGGGAAGCCCTGCGATCGCGCTGTTGATCGCGTCCGTCGTGTCCTCATCATCGAGGGCATCTAGCCAGCTCTGCGCAGCTCGTGCATAGAACTCGCTGCGCGATACGCCCAGACGCTTCGCGGCCCGCTCAACGCGTTGGAAGGTGTCATCGGGAACCGAGATCGCGGTCTTCATGGGCTCAGTATAACGAAGTTATACCCGCCGACGGAGCGCCACGTGCGCGGGACAGGCGATCGGATCGAGCTTCGGCCCCACGCGAACCGGTAGCGTGCGAACGCGAGATGAAGCTCTCTGCCGCCCCCGCGACGCACCGGCCGCTCTGAGATGTGCCGGCTGTTCGCGATGAGCGGCGGCGATCAGCCGGTCAGCGCCCAGGTCTGGCTGCTCGACGCTCCCGACAGCCTCACCGCGCAGAGCCACCACAACCCCGACGGGACGGGCCTTGGGATCTTCGACGAGCGCGGGCGTCCGGTCGTGCACAAGGCGCCGATCTCCGCCTTCAGCGACACCGCGTTCGCGTCGGAGGCACGCAGCGAGACGTCGCGCACGTTCATCGCGCACATCCGCTTCGCCTCGACCGGCAAGCTGACGCTCGCGAACACCCATCCCTTCGAGCAGGACGGGCGCCTGTTCGCGCACAACGGCGTCCTCTCCGGGCTGCCGCAGCTCGAGGACGAGCTCGGCGACGACATCCGGCTCGTGCATGGAGAGACCGACTCCGAGCGGCTGTTCGCGCTGATCACGCGCGAGATCGCCCGGCGCGACGGCGACGTCCACGCCGGGATCATCGCCGCCGTCGGCTGGGTTGCCGAGCACCTGCCCGTCTACTCGATCAACCTGATCCTGACGACCGCGACCGAGCTGTTCGCCCTGCGCTACCCCGAGGCCAATACGCTCTACGTGCTCGAGCGCGCGCCCGGCGGCCATCGCGGCGCGCAGCCGCTCGCGCATCGCAGCGGCTTCGGCACGGTCGTGCGCTCGGACGACGCCGCCGAGCGGCCCGTCGTCGTGCTCGCGAGCGAGCCGATGGACGACGATCCCGGCTGGCGCGCGTTCCGGTCGGGCGAGCTGCTGGACGTCGACCACGAGCTCGACGTTCGCTCCTCGATCGTGCTGCCCGACGAGCCTGCACACCCGCTGAAGCTGAGCGAGCTGAGCGAGCACGGACGCTCCTCGCAATCGGCGAAGCCGTCCTCGACGTCCGCGAGCGCCTAGGCTGCCGCGGCGTCCCCGCTGAGCGCCGGACGGCGCTCTGCCCACGGCAGCGCGGTCTCCAGCTGCCCCGCCAGCGCGAGCAGCTGCGCCTCGCCGGCCGGGCGCCCGACGAGCTGGACCGCGAGCGGCAGGCCATCGGCGCCCTCGTACAGCGGCAGCGAGATCGCCGGCTGGCCGGTCGCGTTGAAGACCGGCGTGAACGGCGTGAACAGGCCCGAGCGCGTGAACGTGGACATCGGGTTCGGCGCGCCCGGGTCGAGCGTCCCGAGCGGCAGCGGGCGCTCCGCGAGCGCCGGCGTCAGCAGCGCGTCATACGGCTGGAGGAACTCGACCAGGTTGCGCGCGAAGCCCTGCAGCCGCGTCGCCGCCGCCATCCCGGCGATCGCACCGACCCCCTCGATCATCGAGTAGATCGCCCAGCTCATCGGCTCCATGTCGCCCGCCGTCGGCTCGCGTCCCGCGACCATCCCCGAGTAGGCGATCGACAGCGCGATGTGGTTCGAGAAGACGACGCCGAACAGCTCGCGCAGGCTCTCGTCCTGCCACGGCACCTCGACCTGCTCGACCTCGTGCCCGAGCGAGCGCAGCAGCTCCGCCGCGTCGGCGACCGCGCCGACGGACAACGGGTCGACGACCGCCTCCGGCTGCGGCGGCGTCGTCGTCGTGGCGATCCGCAGCCGCCCCGGCTCGGCCTGCGCCGCTCGCGCGAACGGCTCGCTCGGCGGCGGCGCCCACGTCGCGTCGCCTGGCTCGTAGCCCTCGAGCACGTCGAGGATCGCCGCCGTGTCGGCGACGCTCCGCGTCAGCACGCCGTCGATCGTCAGCGACGAGTCGCCGAGCTCCGGCGCTGAGGAGATCCGTCCGCGCGCGGGCTTCAGCCCGACCAGCCCGCAGCACGCCGCCGGGATCCGGATCGAGCCGCCGCCGTCGTTGCCGTGCGCGACCGGAACGATCCCCGCCGCGACCGCCGCAGCCGCGCCGCCCGAGGAGCCGCCCGGCGTGCGCGAAAGGTCCCACGGGTTGCGCGTCGGGCCGAACAGCCGCGCCTCGCTGACCGGCAGGATCCCGTACTCGGGCAGCGTCGTCGTGCCGACGATCACGAACCCCGCATCGCGCAGCCGACGCGTGACGTTGTGGTCGTAGGGCGCGACGTGCTCGGACATCAGCGAGCAGCCGTAGGTCAGCCGCAGGCCCTTGACCGGCCGGTTGTTCTTGATCGCGATCGGCACCCCCGCGAACGGTCGCTCGTCGCCCGGCCCGATCTTCTCCGCGCTCGCCAGCGCCCTTTCCTCGTCGACCTGAACGAACGCGTTCAGCGCCGGGTTCAGTTCCTCGATCCGCTCCAGCGACGTGCGCACGAGCTCGCTCGCGCTGACCTCGCCGGCACGCACGAGCCCCGCGAGCTCGCTCGCCGGGGAGAACATCAGGTCGGTCAGATCGCGGGTGCTCATGTCCGCAGCCTACGCCACCCTGCGCGACGGGCTGCTTGCGCGCGCGATCGTGCGACGATATGTCCCTGCCCAGAAGGCAGCGTCCCCGTCAAGCATCAAGCTCAGAAAGCGAGTGCCATGAGCGCGGTTCAAGCACCAGAGGTCCAGTCGGGCCTCGAAGGCGTCGTCGCCTTCGCCACCGAGATCGCAGAGCCCGACAAAGAGGGCGGCGCGCTGCGCTACCGCGGCGTCGACATCGAAGACCTCGTCGGCAAGGTTCCCTACGAGCACGTCTGGGGCCTGCTCGTCGACGGCCGCTTCCGGCCCGGCCTGCCCCCCGCCGAACCGCACGCGCTGACCGTGCGCTCGGGCGACCACCGCGTCGACGTGCAGTCGGCGCTCGCGATGCTCGCGCCCGAGTGGGGCTTCGGCCAGCTGATCGACATCACCGACGAGGAGGCCCGCGACAACCTCGCGCGCGCGTCCGTCATGGCGCTCTCGTTCGTCGCGCAGTCCGCGCGCGAAGCCGGCCAGCCGCCCGTCCCGCAGTCGGAGATCGACCAGGGCCGCACGATCCCCGAGCGATTCCTGATCCGCTGGCGCGGCGAGGCCAACCCCGACCACGTCAAGGCGATCGACGCCTACTGGGTCTCCGCCGCCGAGCACGGCATGAACGCCTCGACGTTCACCGCGCGCGTCGTCGCCTCGACCGGCGCCGACGTCGCCGCCGCGATGTCCGCCGCCGTCGGCGCGCTGTCCGGCCCGCTGCACGGCGGCGCGCCCTCGCGCGTGCTGAAGATGCTCGAGGAAGTCGAAGCGAGCGGCAACGCCGAGCAATGGGTCTCCGACGCGCTCGACCGCGGCGATCGCCTGATGGGCTTCGGCCACCGGATCTACCGCGCGGAAGACCCCCGCGCGCGGGTGCTGCGCCGGACGGCCAGCGAACTCGGCTCGCCGCGCTTTCAGGCGGCCGAGGCGCTCGAGCAGGCGGCGCTCGCCGAGCTGCACGCGCGCCGGCCCGATCGCGTCCTCGCGACCAACGTCGAGTTCTGGTCGGCCGTGATCCTCGACCTCGCCGAAGTCCCGCCCGACCTGTTCACGCCGATGTTCACCTGCGCGCGCGTCGCCGGCTGGTCCGCGCACATCCTCGAGCAGAAGCGCGAGGCGAAGCTGATCCGCCCGACGGCGAAGTACGTCGGCGAGGGGCCTCGCTCGGTCGCAGCCGTCGAATAGAGGGCGTGCACGCAGCGGCCGGCGCCACGGCACGCAGCGGCGTCGGAAACAGAGCGTTCGGTCCTTCACACCGTGTAAAGCCGGTGCCTAAATGCGTGCGGTTCGCGCGCTGGAGGGACGCGCCGTCGCGAGCCGTTTCGCACGCGACTTTCCGTTGCGCTGTTTCTCTCCGGCAAGCCTCGACACGAGCCGTTTTGCAGGCGTTTGCGCGTTCGCTGCGCAGCACCAGCTGCGTGCTGCTTGCACCCGTTATCGGCGCGAAAATACGATCCTGCCCATCGCCGAGACATTGCGAACTCGAGGTCCCAAGGCGAGCGGACGCGACAGCTCAGACTCGACCGACGGCCGAGACGACGACGGCTGTGACAACCGACGCCAACAAGCTGCGGGCCACGTCGCTGCGAACGCAGGCGTAACCGGGCGCGCAGGCTACTTGACCGGTCGCATCGCCATCGTGGGCACCGCGCTGTTGATCCTAGGAGGCGTCGCTGGCTGTGGCGGGAGCACATCGAGCCCAGTTGTCGTCCGAGTCGGCAGCATGTCGATCGATAGGGCGACAGTCGACCATTGGGCGCGTGCAATCGAACTGGGAAGCACAGCGGGTGTTTCATCCGGCTCACACGACACGCCCCGAAAGCAGGCGCTCGATTTCCTGATCTCTTCAGACTGGCTCATCGGCGAGGCCGCCGACCAGGGACTCGTTGTGTCCGATCGCGCGGTCGAACGCGACCTCGAGGAAAAGATCGGATCCCTACCCAACGGAAACGCCGAGCTTCAGAGGGAACTCTCTTTCACGGGCCAAACGGTCGCTGATCTGAGGTTCGAACTCAAGGCGGCCCTAGCTGCGGCCACGCTGCGGAAGATCCTGTCGAACCGAGTACCGACGGTCAATCAATCGGAGGCCGCCGACTTCTACAGGCGCCACCGACAGCTCTTTCGCCGAGACCGACGCGTCGTCGATCTGATCGAGGGCATCGAAAGCCCTTCCGCCGCAA
>FSVZ01000102.1_pt1 | contig 16203 bp, 12 predicted proteins | sample 1637881 | NCBI WGS metagenome assembly FSVZ01 (sample SAMEA3914789, study PRJEB12502) | metagenome | biome: forest; material: soil | place: Canada | collected 2011-07-03 | depth 0.3 m
ATCTGGCAGTCTCCGCGCGAGCGGATCCCGCGGATCGCACGGCGTGTCGTCTGCGGACGGTCGCTGACGATCGCGACCTTCTCCTCGACGATCCGCTGCACGAGCTTGTGCCGCACGACGTCCTCCCCGCCGAAGCGGACGAACTCGATGCCCTCGATCTCCTCGAGCACATCGCCGACGACGACCAGCCCGGAGCGTTGATCGCGCGGAAGGTCGACCTGCGTGATGTCGCCGGTCACCACCATGCGTGAGCCGAAGCCGAGGCGCGTCAGGAACATCTTCATCTGCTCTGGGGTCGTGTTCTGCGCCTCGTCGAGGATCACGAACGAGTCGTTCAACGTGCGTCCCCGCATGAACGCGAGCGGCGCGATCTCGATCACGCCACGCTCGATGTGCTGGGCGACCTTCTCCGGGTCGAGCATGTCGTGCAGCGCGTCGAACAGCGGCCGCAGGTACGGATCGACCTTCGCCATCACGTCACCTGGCAGGAAGCCGAGCCGCTCGCCCGCCTCGACGGCCGGCCGCGTCAGGATGATCCGATTGACCTCGTGGCGCGTCAGCGCCGCCGCCGCCATCGCGACTGCGAGGAACGTCTTGCCGGTCCCGGCGGGGCCGACGCCGAACGTCACGGTGTTGTTGCGCACCGAATCGACGTAGCGCTTCTGGTTGACGGTCTTCGGCGCGACACGCAGGCCGCGGTGACGCCAGACAACGTCCTCGAGCACCCCTGCGGGCGACTCGTGCGCGTCGAGGGCGCCGGTCACGGCGGCGATCGTGCCCGGCCCGATCTGATGCCCGCGTGCGATCAGCTCGGACAGCTCACGCACGACCCGCTCGCCGGCGTTCGTCTCGCTCTCCTCGCCGTCGAACGTCAGAACGTTCCCGCGCAGGAAGACCTTGCACTCGAGGTGGGCCTGGAGCGCGCGCAGCACCGCGTCCTGGCTCCCGGCGAGCTCGACGGCGACGTCGTTGGGGAGCTCGATCTGCGTCCTCATCCCTGCAGCGACGCCCGCACCAGCCCGGAGACGCGCTTGCCGTCGGCCCGCCCGTCGACAGCGGCGATCGCCTGCTTCATCGCCTGGCCCATGTCCTTGACCGATTGCGCGCCGCTCTCGCGCACGGCGCGCTCGACAATCTCCTGCAGATCCGCGTCGGAGAGCTCGGGCGGCAGATAGCCGCCGATCAGCTCGCCCTCGGCCTCCTCGCCGCTTGCGAGATCGTCGCGCCCGGCATCACGGTAGGCCTTCGCCGCCTCGAGCCGGCGCTTGCGCTCGCGGCGCAGCACGGCGAGCTCGTCCTCGGAGCCTTCCTTGACGGACTTCTGCAGCTCTGAGAGCACGAGACGCAGCGCGCCGACGCGGTCCTTCTCGTGCGCGCGCATGGCCCCCTGCAGATCGAGCTTGATCTGATCGAGTATCGCCATCCTCCGACTGAGGATACGCCGCACCAGCGACGGTCGGGGCGCCTGTGCATGCCCGGCCGCGCAGGCGTCGTGCCCGGGCCCCGCGCGAACGTGCGCATCGGTCATACCGCGCCCCACCGGCGCACCGTCGACGGGCCGGTCGGTCCGAGCGAATATCGTGCGGCGCGTGAAAGGCTCGCTCTACGCCGACGCGCTCGCGCCGTTCCTCGCCGAGGTCGAGGCTCTGCGACCCGCCGAGACGGAAGTGATCGATGCTCACACGCATCTCGGGCTCGACGAGGACGGGCGCTCGCTGACCCTCGCACAGCTGCTCGCGCAGCTCGACGCGGCCGACGCGCGCCGCGCCTGCGTGTTCCCGCTGCACGATCCCGAGCGCCATCCGTCCTACCGCCTCCCGAACGACCGCGTGCTCGCGTGGGCAGGCGAAAGCGCAGGACGGCTGGTGCCGTTCTGCCGGCTCGACCCGGCGGAAGACCCGTTGGATGAGGCCGAGCGCTGCCTGGCGGCGGGGGCGCGCGGGATCAAGCTCCATCCTCGCGCGCAGTCCTTCGTGTTCGACGGCGCCGAGATGGCCGACGTCTTCGCGCTCGCCGAGGAGGCGGCCGTGCCGATCCTGATCCACGCCGGACGCGGATTGCCGCCCCTCGCCGACGGCCTCGCGGACCTGGCGCTGCGCCACCCGAACGTCGTGCTGATCCTCGCGCATGGCGCGATCTGCGATCAGGGCATCCTGACGACGCGGCTGGCCGAGCACCCCGGCGTGCTGTACGACATCTCGTGCTTCTTCCCACTCGACGTGATCGAGCTGTTCGCGCGGGTGCCTGCCGAGCGGATCGTGTTCGCCTCCGACCCGCCGTACGGAATGCCGGCGACGACGCTCTACCTCGCGCTGCGCGTCGCACGTCAGGCGGGCCTCGACGTGCTGGCGACGAAGGCGGTGCTCGGCGGCACGATGGCCGCGTTGCTCGACGGCCACGGTCTGCCGCCCGCGCAGGCACCGCGCCGCGGGCCTTCGATCACCCTCTCGGGGCGCCTCGCGCGTGCCTACGGCTATGCGAGCCTCGTCGGTCCAGCGCTGTTCACGGGCGCCGCCGAGCAAGCGCACGCGATGCTTGACATGGCGCGTGCCGCCTGCCGTGACCCGGAGCCGGGCGCCGACGGCGAGGCGCTCGAGACGATCGGTGCGGCACTCGGCGCGGCCGACGCGCTGATGGGCGAAGAAGACGGCGTGCGCGCTGCGATCGACCTCGTCTATCGCGCAATCGTGCGCGCGGCGACCGAGATCCCCGACTAACCGGGGCCGGCGAGCCAGACGGCGGCCCACTCGCCGGTACGCAGTCGCCGCCGTTCGCGCAGGCCCAGCCGCTCGCCGAACGCGGCGACCACCTCGTCGGCCTGCTCGACGAGCAGGCCGCTCGCGAGGATCTGCGCCGGTGGCTCTGCGATCGTGCGCGCAAGGTCGAGCAGAAGCGGCCGGAGCAGGTTCGCGAGCAGGACGATCGGGCCACCCGGAGCACCTGCTCGTCCGATCCAAGGGAGCGGCTCGCGGCGCAGATCGAGGCGCTGAACGTCGATCTCGGCGTCGTTGACGGCCGCGTTCTCGCGCGCCGCATCGACGCTCTCGCGCTCGCTGTCGAGCGCCAGGACCGGCGCATACCCGAGGCGGGCAGCCGCGATCGCGAGCACGCCCGAGCCGGTGCCGACGTCGATCAGCGGACCGAGCGGCGACGGCTCGCAGGCGAGTGCGAGCAGCAGCTCGAGGCACATGCGCGTGGTCGCGTGCGCTCCCGTGCCGAATGCGCGAGCAGGGTCGATCACGATCTCCTGGATCGGCGCGTCGGACGCCTCGCGCGCCGACTCCCACGGCGGGCGCACGTGCAGCGCCGGAACGCGACCGCCGACGTCTCGGTGAGCGCTCGGCGGCCCAACGAGGATCGGCCGGTGAAAGCGCTTCCAGCGCTCGTCCCAGTCGTCGGCCGTCTCGCTCGTGGAGATCTCGACGAGCGCGTCGCCGGCGGCCGCGCGCAGGTCAGGCAACTGCGGCAGCTCACCGGGCGCGCCGTAGACGGCGTACTCGACGACGCCTGCGCGCGGCGTCGACTCCTCGACGCCGCTCGGCGCGAGCTCGAGCAGCTCGGCGAGAACGAGCTCGGCCTGCTCGCTTCGCACGCGAACGGCGAGTCGGATCACGCAGCTTGACTGCCGAGCGCGCGGCGCAGCTTCGCGAAGATCGACTCGTCCGAGCGCAGGTTCTCCTCGGTGAGCGTCTCTGTCAGCTGCTCGAGCAGCTCGCGCTGCTCGGCGTTCAGGCGGCGCGGGATGACGACGTTGACGACGATCCGGAGGTTGCCGCGCCGGCCACGCCCGAGTGATGGCATCCCCTCGCCGCGCAGCGTCACGATCTGGCCGGGCTGCGTACCCGGCTCGAGCTCGACGGCGGCGCTGCCTTCGAGCGTCGGCGCCTCGAGCGTGCCGCCGAGCGCGGCGAGCGGCGCCGGGACGTCGAGCGCCGTGATCAGATCGTCGCCTTCGCGAACGAAGCGGCTGTCGTCCTTCACGCGAACGAGCACGTACAGGTCGCCCGCCCGCGCGCCCGGCTCGCCGGCGTGACCGCGGCCCGTCAGCCTGATCCGCTGGCCGCTGGCGATCCCGGCGGGGACTTCGACCTCGACCTCGTGCTGCGCGGAGCGCCGACCGCGTCCGCGACACTCGCGGCAGGGCTGCTCGGGCACCCGTCCATCGCCCCGGCAGACGTCGCAGACGACCGTTCGCACCATCTGCCCGAACGGAGTGCGCGTCGCCGCCTGCAGCTGCCCGGAGCCGCCACAGCGCTCGCACGTGCGGATCGCGGTGCCGGGCTCGGCGCCGTTGCCGTTGCAGTGCTCACAGCGGTCGATCGCCTCGTAGACGACCTCGACGCTCGCGCCGCGCGCCGCTTGCTGCAGTTCGATCTCGACCGCGACCGCGATGTCGCCGCCCGGCGTCGGGCCCGAGCGCGCGCCGAAGCCGCCGCCGCCGAAGAACGCCTCGAACAGATCGCCGATCGACCCGAACGCATCGAAGTTCGGCGCGTATCCGCCCGAGCGAAGCCCTTCGTGGCCGTAGCGATCGTACGTCGCGCGCCGCTCCTCGTCGGACAGGATCTCGTAGGCCTCGGCGGCCTCCTTGAACTTCTCCTCGGCTTGCGGGTCGTGCGCGTTTACGTCCGGGTGCAGCTCACGCGCGAGCATCCGAAAGGCTTTCTTGATCTGCTGTTCGCTCGCGTCGCGCTCGACGCCGAGCACCTCGTACGGATCGCGTGGCATCGCCCTCGCGTCAGCTCTCGGCATAGGCGTCTTCGACGAAGCGCGAGAGCTCGTGCGCCGCCTCGCGCACGGTGACGATCGCGCCGGCGTAGTCCATCCGGACGGGTCCGATCACAGAGACGGCGCCGAGCTTGCGCTGCGCGACTCCGTACCCGGTTGCGACCAGCGCGAGCGACCGCATCGCGGGGATCTCGTTCTCACGTCCGATCCGCACATAGACGTCGGGCTCGCCGAGCGCCGCGCGCAGCACGCGCAGCAGCGAGACGCGGCGCTCGAGCAGCCCGACGATGCCCTCGAGCTGGGTCGCATCGTCGATCCGACCAGCCGAGAACAGCCGCGCTGTGCCGTCGACGTAGAGGTCTTCCTCGGTCTCCGAGGCGAGATCGGCGAACGCGGGCGCGAGGCGCTCGAGGAAGGCGAGCTCGACCGCCGGCAGACACGGGTCGAGCAGCCGCTGCTGGACCATCCGCGCGCCGAGTCCGAGCCCGACGAGGCGGTCACGAAGGTACTCACCGGCCCAAGTCACGAGGCCCGAGTCGACCGCGCCGTCGAACGTCGCGAACAGCTTCGAGACCCCGCCGGTCGAGGTGATCACGACCACCATCGCGACGTCGGGCTGCAGCGCAAGCACCTCCACGTGGCGGATCGTCGCCGTCGTCATCGACGGCGCCGAGACGACGGCGAGCAGGTTCGTCATCTGCGAGAGCGTCTCAGAGGTCTTGCGCATCGCCTCCTCGACCTCCCTTCGGATCAGCGAGAGCTCCATCCGGCGCTGGACCGCGAGGCCCTCGCCCGAGTCGAGCATCATGTCCACGACGTAGCGGTGGCCGGCGTCGGTCGGCACGCGCCCGGCCGAGACGTGCGGATGTGCAAGCAGGCCCTGGTCCTCGAGCAGCGCGAGTTCGTTGCGGACCGTCGAAGGACCGCAATCGAACGCGGGGTCGGCGGCGATCGACCTCGACGCGACCGGCTGTCCGGTGCTCAGATAGTCGTTCACCACCTTGCACAGGATTCGCTCCTGGCGCGAGGTGAGCATCGCTTGATTGTAGGCCGCCTCCGGGCGCGCCTTGCGCGCGCGGTGCTCAGATCTGGAGCTCGGCCTCGGCGTTGCGGATGATCCGCTTGCCGGCCTGCTCGGCGCCCGTCTCGACGAGCGCGCGCTCGTCTGTCAGCTCGCGGACCGTGCCGGTCACGACGACCTCCTGCTCGGGCATCCCCATCCCGCGAAACTGGACCGACAGCCGCTTGAGATGCTCCGGTCCGCCAGCTGCGTCGGTCTGCGCTCGCGCGACCTGCGCCATCGTCCAGAGACCGTGCAGGATCCTCCCAGGCAGGCCGACCGCGCGGGCGAACTCCTCGTCGATGTGGATCGGGTTGAAGTCGCCAGACGCGCCGGCATAGCGGTTGGTGAGGTACTTGTCCGGCGTGACGCTCAACTGCGGGATCTGCGTTCCAGGGCTCAGCTCGGGCACGGCTCACACTCCTCGGACGATGTTCGTCCACGTCCCTCGGCAGGCCTGCTCGCCGCGCTGGTTGACCGAGATCGACTCGAACACGTAGTAGCCGCGCCCGTCGGCTTCGGAGATGTCCTTGACGCTCGCGGTTGTCGCAATCTCGTCGCCGGCGACGACGAGCTCTCCCCACTCGAACTCCTGGCCACCGTGAACCATCATCGCGAAGTCGAGCTCAAGTTCCGGGTCGAAGATCGGCGGCCCCACGGCAGGGGCGCTGTAGACCACCGCAAACATCGGAGGCGCAACGACGTCGGAATACCCAGCCGCGCGCGCAGCCTCGACGTCGAGATACAGGGGGTTGGTCTCGCCGACCGCCCGCGCGTACTCCCTGATCTTCTCGCGCCCTACCGCATAGAGAACGGGCTCGTAGGTCTTGCCGATCGCTTGCGTGTTGACTGGCATGTGTTCGTCGGGACGCGGGCTGACCGGTTCGGCAGTGCGCGGCGCGGCAGTTTACGCCCAGCGCTCGCGCACGGCCGTCTGGTCGGATGCTCGCTCGCTAGAAGGTCACCTCCAGCTCCTCGGCGCCGACCCCGACGAGCTCCCCCTCCTCGCCCTCGCCGCCGCCCGCGTGCGGGTCCTCGGCGTCCCCGTGCGTGCGGTTGGCCGCGGGGCCATCGAGGAACTGGACGACATCGGAGACGACGCTCACGGCCTGCCGACGGTCGTGCTCGGCGGTCTCCCACTCGCGCCACTCGAGCCTGCCGTCGACGCCGAGTCGGCTTCCCTTCCGCAGGAAGCGAGCGACCGACTCCGCGGTCGCTCCGTATGCCGTCACGTCGAAGTAGTTGGGCCGCTCGCGACGCTCGCCATCGGGCTCGAGACGGCTTTCGTTACACGCGATTCGCAGCCCGCAGACGCTCCGACCGGAGGGAAGAGCGCGGAGCTCGGGGTCGCGGGTCAGCCGGCCAACTAGGACAACTCGATTGATCGAAAAGGTCGACATCTGGACTCCGTTCGTTCGTTGGTTGACCCCCGCCCGCCAACGTACGGATCGCTTGAGACGGTACGCGCGGTCGACCCGAGGCGATCGCCGAGAGCGAGCGAATCGAGCGGAAGCACGATGATCCGCTCGGTGCCGGCGAGCCCGATCGCCCGCTCGAGCGCTTTGCGCACCGGCGCGGGCGCCAGGTAGAGCACGCCGGCGACCTCGCGCGCGCGAGCCCAGGCCCGGCAGATCTCGGCGAGACGGCGCGGCGCCTTGACGGTCAGCTCGAGCTCAACGGACACCGGGAGGCGCCCGGCGTCTGGGGGCCAGAGGACGAGATCGGGCCGGTGCAGGCGCGGCTCGCCGGCGCCCGGCGCGAGGATCGCGCTCGCGAGCGGCGCGCCGGCCGACCGCTCGCGATCGCGCAACGCCCGCTCGCCGATCACGTCGTGGTCGGGATAGCAACGCTGCAGCGCCGCCGCGGCTCGAGCGCAGGCGAGCGTGTGCGGCGCATTGGCGACGCTCACTCGCGACGGCTCGAGCGAGTCGAGGTCGGCCTGGCGCAGGCCGGCGCGCGTGATCGTGTACAGCGGGGGATCGCCCACGAGCAGCCGGTGTCGCGCTAGCAGTCGCTCGCGTGTCAAGCGTCCGAGACGAGAGCGCGCCGAGGCAATCGACACGTCGTCGAGATCGGCGACCGCGTCGGCGGTCACGGCGCCGACGGCCGCGGTCCAACGCAAGAGCGCGACGCGCTCGGACGAACACGAGTACGGGGTCATCGCTCCTCCTTCGACTCGGCCGTGAAGATGCGCGTCACGCGGGCGCCGGAGCCGCGATCGAGCACGATCGTCGCGGCCATCCCGGGGCGCAGGCGCATCACGTCGTCCGCGGCGAGCGCGCCCTCCCGGACGCGCGTTCGCGAGACGCGCCCGTCGCCGTGCCGGGAGGTCCGCCAGGCGCCGACGCTGCCCGCGAGGCCGGCGACCAGCTCGGCAGACGCCGGGACGACCTGACGGTGGGCAACGAGAACCGTGAGGTTGCCGAGCACCTGCTCCAGCAGTGACTCGCGCGAGGGCAGCCGCAGATCGGCGAGCTCCTGCGTCCCGAGAACGAGGCTGACGCCCGCCGAGCGGGCGCGGCCGAACACGCGCACGACCTGCTCCGCGGCAAGCGAGGAGAACTCGTCGATCACGACGACCGTCGGCGCCGGACTGTGCTGGAGCGCGGCGACCGTCGTGGTCAGGTCCTGGACGATCGCGGCGCCAAGCATCTGCGTAAGCAGCGGACGACTGTCGGCGGTGAGATCGAAGTAGACCACGGCGCGCTCGCGTACGGCTTGCAGCAGGTCGAACGTGCGCGCGCCCTCCTCGCTCGGGTCAAGCCAGTGTCCGACGTCGGACTCGGCGACGATCGCGAGCCGATCGCGTACGCCGGCCAACTCGGCAGTCTGGCGCGTCGAGAGCGAATCGAGGTAGCGCTGCGTCGGCTCGGCGTCCGCAGCGGGGAGCTCGCGGACGAGCAGCTCGAGCCGGCGTGGGTCGAGGTGGTGCGCGACGGCCTGAAGGCTCACCTCGAAGCCGGCGTGGCGCAGCGCGCGAACGACATGGCCGAGGTAACGCTGCGCCTGGCGCAGATAGTGCGGCTCACTGAAGCGCTCGCCGGCCAGCAGCTTGTCGGCGATCTCGGTCTCGCCGCCGCGTGCAAACGGGTTGTAGACGTTCGGTCCGGCGGGCGTCCATTCGATGAACGACCGCCCCTCGCGAGCGGCGCTCCGCTGGAGCGCCGAGCGCATCGCGCGGTCCCCCTTGGGGTCGATCACGACGGCGCCCATGCCACGCTCGAGCGCACGCGTGACGACCCACGTCTGCGTCACGGTCTTGCCCGAGCCGGTCGCTCCGAGGACAAGCATGTGCGAGCCCCCGTGGGCACCGCCGAGCGGAAGCGAGACGAGCCCGCCGCGCTCGTCTCGGCCGACGATCAGCTCCTCGCCGACGAACCAGTTGCCGCCGCCGCGCCGGCGATGGCGCAGGGCGACCTCGCTCGCGCCGCGGCGAAGCAGTCGTCCTGGAGCGATGCGGCGCGCAGCACCGGCGGCGAGGTCGGCCCCGGCATCGAGGTCTTCGAGATGGCGACGCCGACCCCGAACCGTCGCGGTGAAGGTCGCGACCAGCAACGACGGGGCGAGCGCGCCGAGCTCGCTGCGAAGGGCGAGCGTGGTCGCAAGCGCGACTGCGCCCCAGCTCCAGTGCAGTCCGTGTGAGCGGAGCGCGCGGGCGGCGACCGTGCCGATTGCTGCGCCGGTGAGAATATCCGTGGCGCCTCCTGCGAGCCAGTGCGCGAGCGCTGCCGGTGACGCGACCGCAGGGTCGAGATCAACGAGTGAGGAGTATTGACGGAACATCGGTGCTCCTTTCCTTGGGTATTGCGCCGCGACCGGCGGAGCGGCCGCGGCGGGGGTGCACGAGCGACGGCGGGCCCGTGGGCCCGCCGTCGTCGCGACTTGCTGGAGACGGGCCGAGATGCCCGTCAGGAGGTGAACGCCCGCTCTTGCAGGCGCTTTTCAGGTTCGTTCGGCGATCATCTGTGCCGGGCGCGCCCACGCCGGCGCGTCACTCGACTTCAACCTCGCGTGGGCTGATGCCGAGGCCGTCGCGCGCTATCAGTGCGAGCACGTCGGTGTGGATCCACCGCGTCGGCGTGTCGCGTCCGCCCTCGGGCAGGAGACCGAGCCGACGGGCGAGCCAGCTCGTCTCTCCGCTCTCGTTTCCGGCGGCGTCGCGCTTGACCCTGGCGCATCGCATCGCGATCTCGCTCATGCTCACCGCGTCGCGCTCGACCACCGCGAGCACGGCTTCGCGCAACGCGCGATTGAGCACGATCGGACTCTCGTTGACACGCGTGAGCTCGGCCCGCAGCGCGGCGACCGAGACGGCGTCGTCGTCGCGGTGGCGAGCGATCGCGCGTGTCGTCAGCGCCCGGACCGGCTCGTAGGAGTCGAGTGCGGCGATCGCGTCGCGGACGCTGATCGGATGCAGCCGTCGGTCCGGCTGGACCCCGCCGAGTCGACACCAGCGAAGTTCGGGAATCGACATACCGGCGGCGAGAGGCTCGATGCCGTAGCGCCGACCGCGTCCGTCGACCGGCGCCGTTTCGGCGATCAGGCAGTGCTCGGGCGCCCGGTCCACGACGAACTGACCGGCGGCCTCGTCGGCGAACGGAACCGCGAGCAGGTCGTCGGAGGTCAGCGCACGGCAGCGGCAGCGCCCGAGACGAGCCTGATCGAGATAGCAGCACGAAGCCAGCTCGGCGTTCCCGGGTGGCTCGTCCGGCGCGAGATGGGCGACGAGCCGACGATCACCACGCGTCGCGGCGTCGCGGTCGAGGACGAGCACGCTGCCCCCGGAACCGGGTCGCGTGACGATCTCGCGAGTGCAGCCGCGCCAATCGACGTAGCCGCCGAGCAAGCGGCCGCGGCGAGCGTGCGGGCGGTTGCACGCGCAGCGGCTCGTGACGCCGTGACGGCGACTGCGACGGGGCGCGACGCGGTGCTGTCCGTCGAGCGCACGGGATGCGGCGCGGGATGAAGAGGTGGTGGCTGCTGAGGTCATGGCTGCTCCTCTGGGAATCGGGTCGTGGACGTCGCCGTCTCATGCGGCTGACGGTGCGCAGGCTTGTAGGAGCCAACGCCGCGGCGGTCAAGGCGCTGGCGGCGCAGGCGGCGAGCGCGCGCGCCGGGCCGAGAGCCCCTTAAGGGGTCTCGGCGAGACGGGCGCTCGGGCCGTCGAAACCGAAATCTGGCGCGAGAACGCTCGAAGCACTCAGGTCGTGGGACCGAGTCGGTCGGGTCGTTGCTGCGAGGTCGCGCTCGGGCGGAACGAGCGCGGCGCGAAACGTGTTGGCCGTCATGGAAGGCAGAGAAAAAGGAGTTGCGAGCGTAGCCAGATACGGCGAGACGACGGGCGGAGGTGCTGCCCCGCCGGCGCACGGTGCGCAGTCGCCCGGGCGGCTCGCGCGCAGTCTGGCTCCTTGACGCCGATATCCCGAGTGTCGAGACGCAGTCGCGTGAGCGCGCCGGGCGACTGGGACTGCACGCGGCAAGCGTGCGCGGATGGGGAGACTGCGCGGCCGTGGCGGGCGACTGCATATTCGGGCGGGCAACGCGCAAGCGCCGCCACGCCAACCGCCTCAGTGGGGAATCTCGCGAGGCTCCACGGTCGTCTCGCCGGCGCGCGGGTCGCCGTGGGCGTCGGCGACGCGCACGGCTGGAGGGAGCTTCGGCACGCCGTATGCCGCGAGTAGCCCTTCGTGGGCATCTCGCTCGGCAGCGAACAGGGTGCGCTCGCGGCCCGGATAGTCCCAGTCGAACGGATACTCGCCGGCGTATGCGCGACACCCTCTCAGCGTCGCGTCGGCCGTTCGCGCGCAGCTGCGTGCACGGTCGCGGCTGCGGCAGACGAACAGGACGACGGGGCTCGCCTCACGACGGTCGCCGTAGCGTCGCGTGTGCGCGGACCACCCGGCGAGAAAGTGGTCGTAGCGCAGCAGCTTCGCCGCGCCGCGGGTAGTCGCGAGCTGGTCGTCGCACTCGACGAAGAGGTCGATCGCGCGATCACGCAGCTCGATCAGCGCATCCGGACGGACCGTGTCGAAGCGGACGACTTCACGCTCGCCGTCGGCGCGGTCGGCGACGAGGAAGTCGTGCGGCACGCGACCGCCGGGCAGCCGCAGCTCACTCGGGCCGAGCGGGGCACGGCCGCCGGGCGTGGCACGCGACGGAGGCACGAGCACGGACTCGGCCGCCCCGCGCAGGCCCACCCCCGGCGCGCCGAGCGCGGCGAGAGCGGCAAGCGTCCAGCCGACGACGTGCACGTCGTGACGCGCCTGGCGCAGGCGACGCTCGGCGTCCGCACGGGGATGCTCGCGCGGCCGCTCGTTCTCGCCGGGCAAGCGACCGACGCCTCTCAGCAGCTCGCGCCCTGGGTCCGACAGCACGTAGCACATCGGCACGCCGCCGCCGTCGCGACGGTGAAACTGGAAGCGCTCGACGAGCCCCGCGTCGGACAGACGCTTCAGGCGGCGTTGTGTCGTCGTGATCGCGCGCGCTCCATTGAAGTGCCTGTGCAGCTGACTGCTGAGCACGTGCTCGAAGCGCGCGATCAGCTCGAGCATCGCGAGATCGAGCGCGTCAGGCTCGATCGCGGCCAGCGCGCCCGCGCGCTTGGCCCAACGCACGCTCTGCGCGAGGTCGAGCTCGATCAACTCGCGGTAGCTCTCGCTCGGCGTGTCAGGCAGCGTGGCACCCGCTGTCGCAGGCGACGAGCCGGGTCGAGGTCGGGACCCGGCCTCCGCTTCGGCGATCGATTCGCGCGGGGCTTGCAGAGCGCCGTCGGCCGGCCGCGGGGGCTGGCTCGTCTGAGGGATGGCGTCACCGCGCTCGGCGCGCTGCCAGTGAGGCTGGCGCAGATCGGAGCGATGCCGACCACCGCGGCGCGCCTGACGCTCGGCGTGAAACGCGATCCGCTCGCGATCGAGCTCGAGCGGAATCGTTCGTCCGATGAACGGCAGCTGGCGGCCACCCTGGGTCGTCCAGCTCGCGATCGCGTGGTGCTTTGGCAGGTGCAACCTCGCGTCGGGCCGTCCGAGGCTGCCGAGATGCATGAGCCCCGGACGCACGGTGTCGGAGAACTCGGCCATCGTCAGCCCGACCGCGGCTCTCGCGTCGCTCGTCGAAGCCGTCGCGAAGTACACACGGTGGGCGAACAGCGCGTCGAGCTGATCGCGCACCTCCCGATCGATCCACTGCGCGTCGGATTGCCAGCAGGCGACCGTCTCGAGACCGGCCGAGCGCTTGAGCGCCATCGTTTCGGCGAAGCCGCGGTTGAGCACGAGCGGCGCCTCGTCGACCTTCAGCGCCACGGCGATGCGATCCGACGCGGGAACGAGGTCCTGCTGACGCGCGAGCGCAGCGTCGAGCATGCCTACGAGCAGTTGCATCAGGACGGATGTGTTGCCGGCTCCCATGCCGCCGAGTGCACCCTTGACGACGAGCACTTCGCGCTCGGCGATCACCCGGTCGAAGTCGATCGTCAGCGAGTCGTTCAGCAGGATCCGCTTGATCGAGGCCGAGTTGAGCAGCCGCGCCAGCTTGTTCACGGGGGCGTCGAGCTTGGCGGTCGTCATGCTGCGCGCGTCGGCCAGCTGGGCCGCCAGCTCCGCCGTGAAGAACTCGCTGATCTCCTTGAACGCCGGCAGCGTTCGAACTCGCGCGCCGACGGCGCGCCTGTACGCGTATCCGTCCTCCCCGACAGAGAGCAGGCGCGCCGCGTCCCACAGCGTCGACGCGCGGTCGTAGGCGATCACGGCGATGATCGCGTTGCGCAGGTACCGGTCCGACGAGGCTCGAATGTCTGCGTCGCTGAAGAGGTTTCTCAAGGCCGCGACGACGTAGTCGGCGATGACATCGGGCGGAGCGTCGACAGCGAGCGGATTGAAGCCGCACGTCGGGTGAGCGAACTCGAGCAGCGTGCACGTGCGCGACGGATCGACGAGGCTGACCGCCGCGTCGGCCGCGTCGCCCTTCGGGTCGAGCACGATCACGGCGCAGCGCTCACGCCGGAGATCCTCGGCGACCGTCGCGATCAGGTAGCTCGACTTGCCCTGCTCGACGGTCCCTGGCACAGCTGTGTTCTGGCGACGAAACTCCGGGTGGATCGAGACCGCTCCGATCGCGTCGCGCAGCGTGCCGACGCCGTCGCGCGGCCGGTAGATCGACGGCGGGGCGGGCGCGCGCGGCAGCGCGTCTCGGGCGACCGGCACGGCGACGTAGTCAACGGACGGCAGGTGCCAGATCGAAGCGAGCTCGGTTGTCGCGAAGACGCCCTTGCGAAACGGCGGCAAGGGGTTGCCCTCACCACGTTCAATCCGCCGGCGGTAGAGCGACAGCCAACCGTGGCGGATCGCGGTTCCGCGCTCCACGAGCCGGTTCTCTGCGCCGTCGGCCCGCAGGGCCGAGGCTACGCGCTCGCACGCGCGACGCTCATCCGCGGCGACGCGGATCTCCGCAAAGAACAGCGGGCGATGCTGGACATCGAGACCTCCCCGCAGCTCGACGTCATCGACGAGTGAGCGGTCGCGCGCAGGCGCGGTCGCGTGGCGCTCCCGGGCGAGGTGGCGCTCACGTGCTTTGAAAGCGCGACGCGCAACGCCTTCGAATGCCGCCGGCGTCGGCGTCAAGGCGAGCTGCACGAGGACGCGCGCGTCGCTCGTTCCGAGCGTGTTCAGCAACCGGTTGATCGGCGGCTCGCGCTCGTGCTCGAAGTGGTCGAGTGACTTCACGCGCCGGATGAAGTCACCGGCCTTCTTCAGGCGCAGTACCGCGCGGGGAACGCCGAGCGGCTGCGCGAGCGGTGTCAGCGCGCAGTTCGGGTAGGCGACGCGCAGGGCCGTCTCGAGCGCCGGCAGCGCGTCCTCAGCGCAGCTGAGCGTCATCCAGGCAAAGCTCGCTCGCGCATCGCCGCTGCGCGCAGCCGCCGTCGCAGGCTCGTGGCGCACCTCGAGCGCAGCCGAGGGCTGACCGAGCACGAGTCGCCGCCACCAGCGCTGCAGCAACTGCTTGTGCAGCGCCTCGTACATGCTGACAACGGCCTCCGCACTCGCTTGATCGGTGCGGTACATCTCGATCCGAGCGCGCACATAGGAGCGCCGCCGACGCGCGAGGAACCTCGCAAGCGCGAGCAGCACCAGCGCCAGCGCCAGCGCTCCGGCGAGCGGCCGAGCCGGCGCCCAGTCGACGGCGCTCCGCCAGGCGGCGAGCGGCTCGCCGACGATGCCGGCGAGCGCGCGACCGAGCGACGGCGAGGAGCCGACACGGAGCAGCCGACCAGGGCCGCCGCGCAGGAACCAACCGACGAGCGCGTAGCTCGCGAGCACGGCCAGCACCGCGAGCAGTCGCCACAGCAGGAAGCGCAGCACCTCATACGCGTTTCCGACCGCGCTCGGCGAGCGGGACGCCGAGCGCCGCGCCGACGCGCCGGAGCAGCCGCGACCCGATCGCGACGCCCACGGCGTCGCCTACGAACCCACGGCGTCGCCTACGAACCGCTCAGCGCGGGCGCGTCGCCCGCTCGACGCGGGCGCCACGCGGCGTCAGGTGCCAGGCATTCGAGCCGCCCTTCTCCTGCCCGTCGCCGAGGTTTTCGACGAGCTCGAGTCGCGCCAGCCGCGCGAGCAGCTTGGAGATCTGACCCTGATCGGCGACACCCGAGCGCTGCGCGATCTCGCGGTTGCTCGCGCCCGGGTGCTGACCGATCATGACGAGCACACGCACGGTCCGATACGTCAAGCGCATGCTGAGACCGGCCATCGGGTCGCGGCTGTGTGCGCCTCGCCGCGGCTCCGCGTCCCGGCGCCGCTCGGGCGTCGGCCTGCTCAATTCCCTGCTCGCCGCCCTCGATCCGAGATACGGCAGGACGACGATGTTCATCAGCGAGCCGAGCAGGCACGCGAAGCGATTGGGGTCGTCATGCTCGAGCGCGCGTGTGTGCAGCACCGCGAACACGGCTCCGACGACGCCTTCGGCGACCACCTCCGGCGGTTCGCGCACGGCGCTCGTCGCAAGGCGGCCACGGTCGATGACCTTCGCTACTTCAACGAGCATCTCCGCGCGACGCTCGAGCACGCGCGGCCCGGCTCCGAGCGCCTCGACGAGGCAGAGCCGCGCGAGCGCCGGATCTTCATCGAAGAACACGAGCAGCTCGGCGAGGCCCGCTCGCACGGCGTCGCGCCACGTGCTCTCGCCCTCATATGCCTCCTTGACGAGCCGACCGGCCTGCGCAACGGCGTGCTCGAGCGCCGCGAGAAAGCAGTCTTCGCGGTCGGCGAACACGTCGTAGAAGGTCTTGCGTGAGACTTTCGCTCGCGTGATGACCTGCGCGACCGTCATTCGCCCATACCCGACCTCCTCGACGGCCGCGAGCGCGGCCGCGAGCATCCGGCTTCGCTGGATCTCCGTGACGCGCCCGCGCGGAAGCCCAC
>FSVZ01000072.1_pt1 | contig 16193 bp, 15 predicted proteins | sample 1637881 | NCBI WGS metagenome assembly FSVZ01 (sample SAMEA3914789, study PRJEB12502) | metagenome | biome: forest; material: soil | place: Canada | collected 2011-07-03 | depth 0.3 m
CGGCAACGACGGGCGCACGCACGCGACGCTCGAAATCGCCCAGCGCTACGCGCCCATCCGCTCGGACATGCACGCGATCCTGCGCCAGAAGACGCTGCTCGGCGAGACCTACGTCCAGCTGATCCCCGAGGGCGGCGGCCACAGCGGGCCGTTCCTGCCCGACAACGGCCAGCTCGCCGACACCCAGGTCGAACCATCGGTCACGCTCGACGGGGTCCTCTCGGCGTTCGACTCGAAGACTCGCCGCGACTTCCAGATCTGGCAGGAGGCGCTCGCCGAAGGGATCAACGGCCGCGGCGAACAGATCAACGCCGGCTTCTCCACGATCGACCCGTTCGTCCAGCACGCGAACACGCTCGTCGGCCTGCTCGCCTCCCAGGAAGGCGCCGTCCGCGCGCTGGTGAAGAACACCGGCGTCGTGTTCAACGCGCTCGCCGGCCGCGACCACCAGCTCGAAGGGCTGATCGTCAACGGCGAGCGCACTTTCCACGCGGCCGCCGAAGGAAGCCAGGCGTTCGCGGCCGCGTTCCGCGCGCTGCCGGCGTTCGAGCGCAACTCGCGCAGCGCCTTGAAAGAACTCGACCGCTTCGCCGCCGACGCGAGCCCGTTCCTCGACGAATTCCGCCCGGTCGAGCGCAAGCTCACGTCGTTGCTGAATGCGGCGAAGCCGTTCGCCCCGCAGTTCGACAACTTCCTCTCCTCGCTCGGCCCGCTGACGAAGGCCGCCAAGAGGGGCCTGCCCGACGTCGGCAAGACGCTCAACTACACGACGACCCAGCTCGAAGCCTTCCGGCCGGTGCTGCACAACTTCGACCCGTTCCTGCAGTACCTCGGCTTGTACGTGCCCGAGCTGCAGGCGTTCTTCGCCAACCTGACCGCCGCATCGCAGGCGCACGGCGGCAACACGAACGTGCCGCCCGCCAACTCGCAGCAGCACTACCTGCGGATCATGAACGTGCTCAACCCGCAGAGCCTCGCCGTCTACTCGGGGCGGATCGGCACCGACCGCGCCAACCCATACTTCAAGCCGGGCGCGTTCCGCTCGATCGGCAACGGTGGCCTGCAGGTGTTCAACAGCAGCGCCTGCTCGAACCCGACGCCGTCGGTCAGCGGGCCGCCCGACGAAACGATCTCGCAGAGCCTGATCGAACAGCTGATCCAGTTCCGCGTCGCGAACGCGCCCGAAACGCCCAATGCGATCCCGGCGCCCGCGTGCAACCAGCAGGGCTCGTTCACGTTCAACGGCTTCACCGGTCAGTTCCCGCACGCCGTCTACGGTGGTAAATGATGAGCGAGGACTACCAGTACGAGTACCACTCGAACGAGCTCGACCTGACCGGCGACCCGTCGAGGGGCGACTGGTCGATCCGCTGCGTCGACGTGCACAAGCGCCTCGGCGGCGTGTCGGTGCTGAACGGGCTCACGGTCGCGATCCCCGACGACACGATCACGGTCGTGCTCGGCCCCTCGGGCACGGGCAAGAGCGTGCTGATCAAGCACCTGATCGGGCTGATGTTCCCGGACTCGGGCGAGGTGATCGTGCGCGGTGAGGAGGTGCCGCGGCTGACGATGCCGAAGCTGCTCGAGCTGCGCCAGCGGATCGGCGTGCTGTTCCAGGACGGGGCGCTGTTCGGCTCGATGTCGGTGTTCGACAACGTCGCCTTCCCGCTGCGCCAGCACACCGACCGGACCGAGACCGAAGTCACCGAGATCGTCACCGAGCGGCTGACCGACGTCGGCCTCGCCGACGCGATGGACGATGCGCCATCGCAGCTCTCGGGCGGGATGCGCAAGCGCGCCGGGTTCGCGCGCGCGCTCGTGATGGAACCGGACATCGTGATCTTCGACGAGCCCGACTCGGGCCTGGACCCGGTGCGCACGGCGCTCCTGTGCGACCTGATCCAGGAGATGCACCAGATCCACAAAGGCACCTACATCGTCGTCACGCACAACATCGCCTCGGCGCGCCAGATCGGCGAATACATCGCCGTGCTGTGGAAGGGTCGCATCGTCGAGGCGGGCGACGCCGAGCGGATGTTCTCCTCCGAGAACCCGTTCGTGCGCCAGTTCCTCAGCGGGTCCGCTGAGGGGCCGCTGACGATGGACTGACTACGGGGCCCCCGTGCGGGTCCATCCCGGGATGGTAGACGACGATTGTCTGAGGATCGGATCGATGTACTCTTGGTCCATGGACATTGAGGAAGTGCGGTCGGCGGCGCACGAAAGCGAGCGTAGGCTGGCCTCGTTGACGCCCGCGGAGTGCCTCCAAACTGCCGCTATGCTTCGAGAAGTGACGATTCCTCGCCTGGCCACAGCGCGTCAGCGAGAGGTCGCCGAGGAGGTGGCTCGGCGGTTCGAGCGGCGTGCGAACGCTTATTCGAAATCGCCGTCGGCGTAACGGTCACGCTCGTCGGTCGCCTCGCTTTGGAGGCGTTCGAGTTGGACGACGGTGCTTTCGAGGATCTTCCGCGCCGCCCGATCCCCGGCGCTGGAGAGTAGGGCCTGCGTCTCGGCCTCTGCGAGAAGTTCGAGTGCCGAAACCACGTATTCGCGGTGAATCCGCGTGAGGTCGGCGCCTGACCTGAGAAGCACGCCGGCAAGGTCGACGACATCCTCGGCCAAGCTGCGCGCAAGGTCAATCAGTTCGTCCGTCTGATCCATGACCTGAGCATCCTCAGCGCTTGGGTCGTTCCGGCTGGCGCAAACGGCCGGACCGTATGCGAACATATGTTCGCCTATGATCGTCTGCGTCCACCTGCCCCGCTTCGAGCTCGCCTTCGCCGCCGGCGGCGTGCGAGCGCTCGTCGGGCGGGCGCTGGCGATCGCGCCACTGCCGGGCTCTGAGCAGCGGGTGGGGGAATCCTCGGGCGCGGCCGAGGCGCTCGGCGTGCGGCGCGGCATGATGCTCGGCGAGGCGCTCGCGCGCTGCCCGGAGCTCGTGCTCGTGCCGGCCGATCCAGTCGGGATCGAGGAGGCGTGGGAGTCGACGCTGCGCTCGCTGGAGTCGATCGGCGCGGCCGTCGAGCCGGCGCGCGCGGGCCTCGCCTACTTCGAGACCGGCCCGCTGCGCGCGCTGCACGGCAGCGACGCCGCCGTGATCGCCGCGGCGCGGGGCGCCGGCCGGGAGGCCGCCGGCGCTGAGCGCCACATGCGCATCGGCGCGGGGCCGACGCGCTTCTGTGCGCTGGCCGCGGCGCTCGCGGTGCGCTCGCGCCGTCCGCTCGTGCTCGACGGCGCCGAAGCCGTGCGCTGGCTCGCCGGTCGCCCGATCGAGCTGCTCGGCTACCGTGCGGAGACCGAGCCGCTGCTCGAGCCGCTGACGCGCCTCGGCGTGCGCACGCTGGGAGAGCTGGTGCGCCTCGGACGCCCGGCGCTCGCCGATCGCTTCGGTCCGACGGGCGTGCTCGCACACCGGCTCGCGTGCGGCACGGACATGCCGCTTCGCGCGCGCCGGCTCGAGGAGCGCCTGCAGGAGACGATGGACGTCGGCGACGCGAGCTCGGGGCAGGCGCTCGAACGCGTGCTCGGCGTGCTCGTCGACCGGCTGCTCGCGCGGGGCGAGCGGCGCGGGCGCACGCTGCGTGCGGTCACGTTGTCCGCGCGTCTGCTCTCCGGCGGCGGCTGGCGCGAGCGTGTCGTCTTTCGCCAGCCGCTCGCCGATCGCGATCGCATAACGCTTGCGCTGACGTTGCGTCTGCTGCTGCTGCCGGCGCCGGCGGCGATGCTCGGGCTGTCGGTCGAGCGCTTCGGCCCTCCCGCCGGCGAGCAGCGGGCGCTGCTGGAGGAGGCACACGCCGCGCGCCTCGCGCGCCTGCGCGAGGCCGTCGCCCAGGTGCGCGCCGTCGCCGGTGAGGGCGCCGCGATGCGAGTTGTCTGCGTCGATCCCGACTCGCGCGTGCCGGAGCGTCGGGTCGTGCTCACGCCGCTGCCGGGCTGATGGGCGCGGCCGCGCGAACCCTCCTGAACCTGCCGCGGCCGGCGCGGGTGCGCACGGGGGCGGGCGGCGCACCGGTGCAGCTCGACGGTCGCGCGATCGAGCTCGTGCGCGAGTCGTGGGTCGTCGAAGATCGCTGGTGGACGGCGCAGCCGCTGCGGCGGCGCTACTGGGAGGTCGTGACGACGGGCGGGCGCAACCTCGTTGCCTTCCACGACCTCTGCGCCGGCGGCTGGTTCGTGCAGGGAAGCTGAGATGGCGCCGACGCCGCCGTACGTCGAGCTGCACTGCCACTCGGCCTACTCGTTCCTCGACGGCGTCTCGCTGCCGGATGAGCTGGTGCGCAGCGCGAGCGAGCTCGGGCACACGGCGCTCGCGCTGACCGACCACAACTCGGTGTCGGGCTCGATGGAGCTGACCCAGGTGGCGGCTGACTACGGCGTGCGCGCGATCCACGGCGCCGAGATCGACCTGACGAGCGGCCACCACATCACGCTGCTCGTGCGTGACGGGCGCGGCTGGCGCAACCTTTGTCGGATCGTCACGCACGCGCACGCGCACACGCGCGACGGCCCCGGCCGGCGTGTGCTCGGCGAGCCGTCGGTTGCGCTGGAGACGGTGCTCGACCACGCCGAGGGGCTCGTCTGCCTGACCGGCTGCGCCGGCCGATCTGTGATCGGGCGCGCGGCGAGGGGCGAGCACGGCGAGCACGATCCGCGAGCCACGGCGCGGCTGCTGCTGGACGCGTTCGGAGCCGCGCACCTGCGCGTCGAGCTGCAGCGTCCGTACGAGCGCGACGATCGTGCGCGCAACCGCGCGCTGGCGGCGCTCGCGCGCGAGCTCGGAGTCGCATGCGTGGCGAGCGGTGACGTGCACGCGCACGCGCGCTCGCGCGTGGAGCTGCAGGACGCGTTCGTCGCGCTGCGCCACCACTCGACGCTTGACGCGTCCGAGCCGCTGCGACGCGGCAACGCAAGCCACGTGATGACGACGCCGCAGGCGATGGCGCGGCGCTTCGCCGACCACCCGGAGGCGGTCCGCGAGACGCTGCTGCTCGCCGAGCGGCTGACGTTCGACCTGACGCACGACCTCGGCTACCGCTATCCGGGCGCCGAGGACGCGGCGGCCGAGCGCAAGCTGGCCGAGCTGTGCGACGCGCGGCTGCATGAGCGCTACGCGTCTTCGGCGGCGTTGGCCGAGGCGCGGGCGCGCCTGACGCAGGAGCTGAACGTGATCGACAAGCTCGGGTTGGCGGGCTTCTTCCTGCTGCACCACGAGATGCTCGAGCTCTCGCGCGAGGTCGCGCGCGTGGTGCGCGGCGAGGACTCCGTGCGCGCCCTGCTGGCGCCGGGGCGCGGGCGCGGCTCGTCGGTCTCCTCGCTCGTCTGCTACCTGATCGGGCTCTCGCACATCGACCCGATCGCCAACCGGCTGACGCTCGGGCGCTTCCTGCACGAGGATCTGCGCGGGCTGCCCGACATCGACCTCGACTTCCCGCGCGACATCCGCGAGGTGCTGATCCCGCGCGTGCACGAGCGCTTCGGAACCGAGCACGCGGCGCTCGTCGCCGCCTTTCCGACGTTTCGCGCGCGCGGCGCGATCCGCGAGCTCGGCAAGGTACTCGGCCTGCCAGCGGGCGAGCTCGAGCGCGCGGCGCGCGGCGCCGAGCGCTACGGCGCGGCCGAGCACGATGTGGGGGTCGGCGTGGGCGCTGAAGGGGAGGGGCAACCGCCGGCGCGGGCGGGCGCTTCGCCCGGCACGAGCGGAGCGGGAGGTGCGCGGCGCTCGGAGCGCTGGCGCTGGCTGCAGCGGCTCGTCGAGGAGGCCTACGGGCTGCCGCGCCACCTCTCGCAGCACTCGGGCGGGATGATCATCGCGACGCGCCCGCTGATCGACTGCTGCCCGGTCGTGCCGGCGGCGATGGACGGCAGGCAGATGGTGCAGTGGGACAAGGACTCGTGCTCGGACGCCGGCTTCCTGAAGATCGACCTGCTCGGGCTGGGGATGCTCTCGGCGGTCGAGCGCTGCGTCGAGACGATCGCGCATACACGCAAGCAGCGGATCGACTTGTCGCGGATCGACTTCGCCGATGAGCGGACATTCGAAGCGATCGGCGAGGCGGACACGGTCGGTGTGTTCCAGATCGAGAGCCGCGCGCAGATGCAATCGCTGCGGCGGACGCGTCCGCAGAACCTCGACGACCTGGCGGTCCAGGTCGCGATCATCCGACCGGGGCCGATCCAGGGTGGTGCGGTCAACCCGTACATCGAGCGGCGGCGGCGCCTGCGCGAGAACCCGGCATACGAGATCCCCTACGAGCACCCGGCGCTCGAGCCGGTCCTGCGCGACACGCTCGGGACGATCATCTTCCAGGACCAGGTGATGGAAGTCGCCGAGGCGTTCGCCGGCTTCACGCCGGGCGAGGCGGACGGCCTGCGCCGGGCGATGAGCCGCAAGCGCTCGCAGGAGATGCTCCAGAGCCACCGCGAGCGCTTCGCCGAGGGAGCGGTGCGGCACGTCGGCGCCGAGCGCGAGACGGCGCAACGCGTTTGGCGGATGATCGAGGGCTTCGCCGGCTTCGGCTTCCCGAAGGCGCACAGCGCCGCCTTCGGCCTGCTCGCGTATCAGTCGACGTGGCTACGTGTGCACTATGGCCCGGAGTTCCTCTGCGCGCTGCTCAACGAGCAGCCGATGGGCTTCTACGCGCCGGATAGCCTCGTGCACGAGGCCGAGCTGCGCGGGATCGCGATCCGGCGGCTCGACGTCAACGTCTCGGCGCTGCAGTGCACGGTGGAGGACGGCGGGGTGCGGCTCGGGCTGGGCTACGTCAAGGACGTCTCCGGCGCCGAGATGCGCGAGCTCGTCGCCGAGCGTGAGCGCGGCGGGCCGTTTCGCAGCCTCGGCGAGCTCGCCGGGCGGATCGGCGCACGGCGGCGGACGTTCGAGCAGCTCGCGTGGGCGGGCGCGTGCGACGAGATCATCGCCGCTGCGGCGCCGGGCGACGATCGCTCCGTCGATCAGACGGCCAGGCGGACGGCGCTGTGGCAGCTCGGGTTGGCGCCGCCGGGCGAGCGCGTCGCGGAGGGGACACAGCTGGCGCTGCCGCTCGAGTTGCCGGGCGCGCCGCGGCTGCGCTCGCTCGGACGCTGGCAGCGGCTGATCGCCGACTATGCGACGAGCGGCGTGACGGTCGGCGATCACGCGATGGCGATCCTGCGCGAGCGCCTGAACGTGCCGATGCTGGCGACGAGCGCGCAGCTCGCGCGGCTGCCGAGCGGCGGCGCGGTGGCGATCGGCGGCCTCGTGATCGCGCGTCAGCGGCCGGGGACGGCGAACGGGACGATGTTCCTGTTGTTCGAGGACGAGTTCGGGACGGTCAACCTGATCGTGCCGCGCGCGGTGTACGAGCGCCATCGCCACCTCGCGCGCGCCGAGCCGCTGCTGCTGGCGCGCGGCGTGCTCGAGCGCTCCGAAGGCGTCGTCAACGTGATCGTGCGCGAGCTCGCGCCGCTCGAGCGCTTCGTCGCGGGAGGCGTCGATGGCGCCGGGCGCGAAGACGGCGCGCGCGTGCAGCGCCTGCCCGACCGCGAGCGCTCCGCGCCGGATCGGCCCGAGGGGCACGACGAGGAGATCGAGGTCGGCTCGAGCATGCGCGCCGTCGCGCCGCCGATCCAGAGCTTCGCGATGGGCCGAAGACGCTAGGCGGTGGCCGAGCGAAGCAGCGGCCCGCGCCGAGCGGCGCGGGCCGCCGTTCGTCAGCGCCTCAGCGAGCGCTGCCTGTCCTCGGCGTCGTTGACCGCCCACGCGAGGCGCTCGATCAGCTGCTCGGCGGCGTGGTCGTCGCTGAGGTGCAGCGAGTGCACGCGCTCGTCGAACAGCACGGGCGCCTCGCGCTCGCCGACCGGGTCTGTCGTGACGATGATTCTGGGCATGGCTCCCTCCTCGGGATTCGGGTCCACGTCCTCCCAAGGACACGTTGCGCCGCGCGGATGAAGCGCGACTTAATTTCCGCGTGCGGCTGAGCCCGGAGAGGGCCCGCGGGCGGCTAGGCTGAGCGCATCGCGCGACTGGCGAGAACCGACCTCGGCGTCTTCGGCGTCTGCCTCGGCGGCAACGTCTTCGGCTGGACGATCGACGAGCAGCGCTCGTTCGAGGTGCTCGACGCTTACGTCGCGGCGGGCGGCGACTTCATCGACACGGCCGACAGCTATGGGCGCCGCGGGTCGGGCGGCGCGGGCGAGTCAGAGCGGATCATCGGCCGCTGGATGGCCGCGCGCGGCAACCGCGACGAGCTCGTGATCGCGACGAAGGTCGGGATGTCGCCCGACCGGCCGGGCCTGTCGGCGAAGAACGTCAGAAGCGGCGCCGAGGCGTCGCTCGAGCGTCTCGGCACCGACCGGATCGACCTCTACTACGCGCACAGGGACGACCGGCAGACGCCGCTGGAGGAGACGCTGACGGCGTTCGACGAGCTGATCGAGGACGGGCTGATTCGCCACGCGGCGGCGTCGAACTACGATGCCGAGCGCCTCGAGCAGGCGCTCGGCCTCGGCGAGCGCGACGGGCTCGCCTCGTACGTCGCGCTGCAGCCCGAATACAACCTGCTGGAGCGCGTGTACGAGCATCAGCTGGCGCCGGTCTGCGAGCGCCACGGGCTCGCGTGCGTCCCGTACTTCGCGCTCGCGCGCGGCTTTCTCTCGGGTAAGTACCGCGGCGGCGGCGAGGAGATAGACAGCCCGCGCGCGGCCGGCGTGAAGCAGAGCTACGCCAATCAGCGCGGCTTCGCGGTGCTCGACGCGCTCGACGCGATCGCCGCGGCGCACGACGCGCCGCTCGCGGCGGTCTCGCTCGCGTGGCTGCGCGTGCAGCCGACGGTCATTTCGCCGATCGCGAGCGCGACCTCCGCCGAGCAGGTCAGCGAGCTCGTCGTCTCGGCGACGCTCGAGCTCGCGCCCGAGGAGCTGGCGCGACTCGACGAGGTCTCGGCCGCGCGCTGAGCGGCGCCGCCGTGCGTGCCTGACCAGGCTCAGCGCGAGGCGCTCGGAGCCGGCCCGGACGCCGCCGAGAAGGCGAGGCGCACGCCGTCGGGATCGGCGAGCGCGAGCGGCTCCTGCGGAGCGCCGCCGGATCGCTCGGCGAGCGCCGCGAGCGCGCCGCCGTCGGCCAGCTCGAAGTCGATCTCGCGCAGAGCCGGCGCGCTCTCCGGCGCCGGGCTCGCGCCGCGGCTCTGCCACGAGTTGAGCCCGACATGGTGGTGGTAGCCGCCGGCGGCCAGGAATGCCGCGGAGGGCAGCTGCGCCTGCTCCTCGAAGCCGAGCATGTCGCGGTAGAACGAGGCGGCGCGCGGAACGTCGGCGACCTTCAGGTGCACGTGGCCGATCGTCGTGCCGCGCGCGATCCTCGCGCCGGCGTCCGCGCCGTTGGCTCCGTGCTCGGCGGGAGCGCTCTCGACGTCATCGAGCGCGCTCTGCGCGAGCAGATCGTCGAGGTCGAGCGCGAGCGTGGCCATGCGCACGCCGTGGCCGTCCGGCGGGCGCTCCCACTGCTCGCGCGGTCGGTCGGCGTAGATCTCGATGCCGAGGCCGTCCGGGTCGCTCAGGTAGAGCGCCTCGGAGACGCCGTGATCGGCAGCGCCCTCGATCGGCCAGCGCTCGCGCGCGATCCGTCGAACGCTGTCGGCGAGCGCGCCGCGCGAGGGGTGCAGCCAGGCGACGTGGAACAGGCCGGTCGTGTGCGGCGCGAGCGGCGTCGGCTGCTCGATCGCCGACAGCGCGAGCGCTGGGCGCTGCGCGTCGGGGCCGAGCAGCGCCGTCGTGTCGTCGCCCGAGAGCAGCGGCAGTCCGAGCACGCCCTCGTAGAACTCGACGCTTCGCGGCAGGTCGGCCACGGCTAGATGGACCGCGCCGATCCGCAGGCTCGGATCGATCGGAGGCGACGCCATGGACCCGAGGCTACTACCGAGATCGATCGCGCGGGCGCCGCTCAGCGTGGCTGCACGACGAGCGTCTGAAAGGCGCGGCCGAGCGCGCCGCGCTCGTCGTGCAGGACGCTTTCGGCGGTGCCGATGCCGTCGGCCGGCAGCCGCGTCCGCGCGTCGAGCCCGATCCACTCACCGCACGGCGGACGCAGCAGGTGCACGGCGAGGTCGGCGTTGATGAAGAGGAAGCGGTCGAACGGCAGCGCGGCGCTGACACCGTTGGCGAAGTCGGCCGTTGCCGCGAGGCGCGCGAGCGGCGTCAGCGGCTCGCCCGGGAGCAGCGGATGGCGCAGGCGCATCCACACGCGCGCCCGCCCCAGCGCGCGCGTCTGCCCGAACGCGCGCGTCTGCCCGAACGCGCGCATCTCCATCGCGCTCACCGCGAAGCTCGCCTGCGAGGACCCGTCGAGCGAGAAATGCAGCGGCTCGGCGTCGGCGACCGGCGGCAGCGGCGCGCTCAGCTCGCCGGCCGGCACGGCCGCGCGCGCGGCCTCCGCGGGAACCGCCTGCACGCGTAGCGCCGCCGCGCGCGCGATCGTCTGCTCGCCGGCGCGCAGCTCCGCCGCGAGCTCCTGCACGCGGCGGCCGGGGCGCACGATCCGCGTCGCGAGCGTCAGCGGCGCCATCGGGACCGGACGCAGCAGCTCGAACGAGAGACGCGCGATCGGCAGCTCGCCGCCCGGCTGCAGGCGCTCGAACGCGGTCGTGATCAGCGCCGCCGGCGCGCCGCCGTGCAGCGCGTGCGGATCCCATGGCCCGCGCGCGTGCGCGGTCGGCAGGAAGCGCTCGCCGTCGGCGATGAAGATGCTCTCGCTGATCTCGGCGTCGGCTCTCGCGTCGCTCACGTGCGCCGCTGCTCCCACGAGAAGCCGCGCACGGCGAGGTACACGCCAAAGACGCCCCACAGCGCGATCACGGCGAGCCCGTCGAGCTCGTCGCCCAGCGAGGAGCCCGTCACGAGCGCGCCAGAGAGCCCGTCGATCAACGGCTTCAGCGGCAGCGCCTGCGCGATCTGGCGCAGGAAGCCGGGTGCGCTGTGCGAGTCGAACACGTAGAAGGAGATGAAGACGACCGGCAGGAAGACGGCGTTGACGTACGCGGCGGTCGACTCGAAGTTGGGGATCGCGTGGGCGAACGCGACGCCGAGCGCGGCGAGCGAGACCACGCCGACGAGCCCGAAGACGATCAGCTCGCCCCATTCGCGCGGCCAGCCGATGCCGAAGATCAGCCTGCCGGCGAGGATCACGATGCCGATCTGCAGAGCAGTGTTCGTCACGGCGTTGGCGGCGACGCCGCCGAAGTAGGAGATCGTCGGCAGCGGCGTTCCGCGGATCCGCTTGAGCACGCCGCGCTCGCGCAGGAAGACGACGTTGTACGCGAGCGCGGTGAACGTCGTCGACATCACGCTCATCCCTGCGATCGCCGGGATCAGAAGGTCCAGCTGGTGCTGGTTGCCGGCGAGGATCGCGCCGCCGCCACCGAGGAACAGCAGCGGCAGCAGGAAGTTGAAGAACGCGGCGCTCGGGTTTCGCCAGAACATGCGCCGCTCGAGGCGGTACTGGCGCCAGCCGAGCACGACCGGGTTATCGCCGATCCGCTTCTCAGCCATCGGCGGCCCTGCCGGCGGCGAGCGCCGGTTGCGGGTCCGCGGTCAGCTCGAGATAGACGTCCTCGAGCGTCGGGCGGGCGACGCTCAGCTCCTGCAGGCGCTCGCCGCGCGCGAGCGCCGCGGCAGTCAGCTCGGCAAGCAGCGTCGTCGGGTCGTCGGTCTGACGCTCGACGAGCTGCCCGCTCGCGGCTCGGTAGGCGACCCGGTAGTGCGACGCGCCGACGCCGAGCTCGCGCGGCGGCCCGATCGCGAGGATCCGCCCGTCCTTGACGATCGCGACGCGGTCGGCGAGCTCCTGCGCCTCGTCGAGGTAGTGCGTCGTCAGCAGGATCGTCTTGCCGAGCTCACGCAGCTTGCGCACGGTCTCCCACGCGCTGCGCCGCGCCTCCGGATCGAAGCCCGTCGTCGGCTCGTCGAGGAAGATCAGCTCGGGGTCGCCGACGAGCGCGAGCGCGAAGTCCAGCCGCCGCAGCTGACCGCCCGACAGCCGGCGGCTGCGCACGTCCGCCGCGCCGTGCAGACCGGACAGCGCGATCACCTCGTCGACGTCACGCGGGTGCGGGTAGAAGCTCGCCCAGTGGCGCAGCGCCTCGCGTGGCGTGATGTGGCTGTAGATCCCGCCCGACTGCAGCACGATGCCGATCCGCTGGCGCAGCTTGCGCTCGCGGCGCTCGGGATCGTGGCCCAGCACGGAGACGTCGCCGCCGCTGCGAGCGCGGTAGCCCTCGAGGATCTCGACGGTCGTCGTCTTGCCGGCGCCGTTCGGGCCGAGCAGCCCGAAGACCTCGCCGCGGCGGACGCTGATGTCGATCCCGCGCACGGCCTCGAAGTCGCCGTAGCGCTTGCGCAGGTCGCGGACGTCGATCGCGGCGTCCTCCGCTACCAGTGCACTCCCCTGGTCAGCGTCGCCATCGCGATCTGCTCGAACGAGGCGCGCTCCTCGAGGTTCTGCTGTCCCTTCGACGCGGCCGAGTCGGGGAACACGCGGTAGGCGAGGTGCAGGATCCGGTCGACGGCCTTCGGCGAGAGCGCGTACGCGATCACGCCGGCAGTGCCAAGGCGCGTGCCCATGTGCTTCGGACGTGAGCGCAGCGCCTCGCAGATCATGTCGGCCGCCTCGTCGGGCGTGATCGCCGGGAACGCGTCGTACATCTTCGTGGGCGCGATCATCGGCGTGCGCACGAGCGGCATGTGGATCGTCGTGAACGTGACTCCGTCGCCGATCACCTCGGAGGCGACGACGCGCGTAAACGCGTCGAGCGCGGCCTTTGAGGCGACGTACGCCGAGAAGCGCGGCGGGTTCGTCTGCACGCCGATCGAGGAGATGTTGACGATGTGCCCCGCGCCGCGCTCGCGCATCCGCGGCAACAGGCCGATGATCAGCTTGACGGCGCCGAAGTAGTTGAGCTGCATCGTCCGTTCGAAGTCGTGGAAGCGGTCGTAGCTGAGCGCGATCGAGCGACGGATCGAGCGTCCGGCGTTGTTGATCAGCATGTCGACGCTGCGGTGGTCGGCGAGCACGCGCTCGACGAGCGTGTCGACGGAGTCCATGTCGGCGAGGTCCGCCGCGTAGACGTACGCCGTGCCGCCGCCGGCGACGATCTCGGCGCGCGCCTCCTCGAGCTTCTCGACGTTGCGCGCGACGAGCAGCGGAATGCCGCCGGCGCCGGCGACCTTCATTGCGGTCGAGCGCCCGATCCCCGAGGACGCACCGGTGATCATCACGTGCTTGCCGTCGAGCGCCTCGCGCAGCGTGCGCCCGGCCGACATGCCGGGATCCATGTCGCGCTCCCAGTAGTCCCACAGGCGCCCGGCGTATTCGTGCAGCGCCGGCGGGCGCTCGAGTGGCGTGCCGGCGAGCGCGCGGCCGGCATCGCGCGCGTCGAAGCGCGGCACGAGCTCCATGTGCGCGAGCACCTCCTCGGGGATCCCGAGCTCGCGCAGCGCGAGTTTGCGCAGCTGGCGCCACGGCGGCAGGTCGAGCGCGAGCGCGAGCGGCCACTTCGGCAGTGGGTCGGTCAGCCGTTTGTCGATGCGCAGCGCGATCCGCGGCGCGTGCGCGGCCGCGGCGAGCTCGTTGATCAGCTCGTCGACGCGCTGGCGCCGCGGGTCGGTCAGGTGGAACGCCCTGCCGTCGAGGTCGCGCTCGTGCGCGATGTGCTCGAGCGCATCGACGACCCAGTCGACGGGGACGACGTTCGTGTTGCCGAGGTCCGGCGCGAGCAGCGGCGTCCACTCGGGCAGCAGCTGGCGCGCGCGCTGGATCGCCTTGAAGAAGTAATACGGGCCGTCGACCTTGTCCATCTCGCCCGTGCGCGAGTCGCCGACGACGATTCCCGGCCGGTAGACGCGCCAGGGCACATATGGCTGCTCGCGGACGATCCGCTCGGACTCGAACTTCGTGCGGTGATACGGCGAGGGCAGCTTCTGACCCTCGTCGAACATGTCCTCGGTGAACGTCCCTCGGTACTCGCCGGCGACGGCGATCGAGGAGACGTGGTGCAGGCGCTCTGCGTCGAGCGCACGCGCGAGTTCGACCGCGTGCGTCGTGCCGCCGACGTTGACCGCCGTGTTGAGCTCGGCCGGCGCCGTCATGTCGTAGACGGCCGCGAGGTGGAAGAAGTGCGTGATCTTGCCGCGCAACTCGGCGACCTGCTCCTGCTCGACGCCGAGCAGCGGCCGGCGCAGGTCGCCGAGCACCGGCTCGATCCGTTTGGCCGCAGGCGCGCCGGCGACGATGCTCCAGCGGGCGATCAGGTCGTCGAGCCGTTCGAGCGAGGCCTCGCGTACGAGCACGAAGACCTTGCCCTGGCGTTTGTCGAGCAGCTGCTCGACGAGCCGCCGTCCGATGAAGCCGGTCGCTCCTGTGACGAAGTAGGCCATCGCGTCGCAGAGCCTACCTCGTATACACGGGCGGCTGCCGGCCCGCGCTGCGAGACGGCGGCCCCGATCGGATCGGCTGCGACGCCCGGCGGGAGCCCGGACTAGGATGGTCCGGGTAATCGAATCGAGAGGCCGTTTATGGGGCTCGCCGACAGACTCAAGGCCGTGACGAAGAAGGCCGAGGACACCGCCGCCGAACACAAGGAGCAGATCCAACAGGCTGTGCAGAAGGTCGGAGCCACCGCCGACGAACGCACGGGCGGCAAGTATCACGAGCAGATAGAGAAGGCCGGCGCCAAGGCTGACGCATTCGTCGACGGCCTCAAGGGCGCCGATTCCGGTGGCGAGGCGCCGGACGCCGGCGTCCAGGGGTCCGACAAGCCGGAGAGCGCTGGAGGGAGCGGCCCCGAGGCGGGCTAGGCTCCGGCGCCGGCGCCGCCGCGACCCTCGCCGGCTGCGAAGCGCGCGGCGCCGCGCGCTCCGTCCTCGAACACCTCCGGACCGGCTGCGGCCTCGAGCGCGAGCCCGTCGGCGAGCGTCATGCCGAAGCCGTCGATCGCGGCGCGCCGGTCGGCGAGCATCGTGCGCTGCGGGAAGCGCGCGAGGCCCTCCGCGAGCGCGAGCGCGCGGTCGACGTGCGCGCCGGCGGCGACGACCTCGCTCAGCAGCCCGATCGCGAGCGCCTCCTCGGCGTCGATGATCCGCCCGGTCAGGATCAGGTCGAGCGCGCGACCGAGGCCGACGACCCGCGGCAGCCGCTGCGTGCCGCCGTCGATCAGCGGCACGCCCCAGCGCCGCTCGGGGTAGCCGAGGCGCGAGTCGTCGGTCGCGATCCGCAGGTCGCACCACAGCGCGAGCTCGAGCCCGCCGGCGAGCGCGAAGCCGGAGATCGCGGCGATCGTCGGCTTCGACGCGGTCAACCGCGTGAAGCCCATCGGTCCCTCGACGCTCATCAGCCGGCCGACGAACGTCTCCTGTGCCTTCAGGTCGGCGCCCGCGCAGAACGAGACGCCGCCGGCGCCGGTCAGCACCATCACGCGCGCATCGTCGTCGGCCTCGAAGCGCAGATACGCTTCGTGCAGCGCCGCGGCCGTCGGACCGTCGACCGCGTTGCGCCGGTGCTGGCGGTCGATCGTCACGAGCGCCGCGGCGCCGCGCCGCTCGTAGCGGACCGCGTCGAGCTCGCCCGCGCCGTCGCTCATCGGCGCATCACCGAGCGCGGCGCGCGCCGCGCGCTACCAGCCGCCGCGCCACTGAGCGTTGCTCAGCTGCGCCTTCTGCGCTGCTTTGCGCGCTTCCTTGCGCTTGTCGAGCGTCCGCTGGAGCCTGCTCATGCAGAAGATGAACAGCGGGAAGAAGACGATCAGGATGAACCCCGCGTCGGTCACGACTTTGTCGTCCGTCTCGCCGTAGAAGCCACGGCCGTCGTTCGTCGCCTGCGCGACCGAAACGAGCACGAACGGGATCAGCAGGGCCCAGACGAACAGCGATGTCTTGACGCGTCGCATAGACGCGGATCGTATCGGAGGGCTCTTCGGGGCGCGAGCAACCCGCCGGCGTCGCCGGCGCTGATGAGTCTGCGGTCATGATCGGCTCTGTTCCGAGAGGCTGATAGCGATCGTAGATACGCCGTACAGACGATCGCTATCGGGCATCGCAACGCGAAACAGATCCTCCGCGCCGCGTGAGCTCCGGTCCGCGGACCGGCTGTCTCGTTGCTCTGTCCTCGGCGCCTACCATCAGCGCAATGGCCCTCCTGATCGGATCCGACATGCACAAGGACATCGCCG
>FSVZ01000039.1_pt1 | contig 15980 bp, 12 predicted proteins | sample 1637881 | NCBI WGS metagenome assembly FSVZ01 (sample SAMEA3914789, study PRJEB12502) | metagenome | biome: forest; material: soil | place: Canada | collected 2011-07-03 | depth 0.3 m
GGCGACCGACGTGCCGCCGAACTTCATCACGATCAGGTCGGACATCCTCTGCAGGATATTGGCCGCCGTGCGGCCCGACCCCGTACATGTACGGGGTCGCCGATCGGCGCATGCGCCGATCGCTCGCAGGGCCACATGTGGCCCTGCGCCGGGACCGCACATGTGCGGTCCCGGCAGACGGCGCATGCGCGGCTGCGCCCGCTGGCACATGTGCCAGCGGGAACTACAACGAGCGCCGGCCGGCGAACGCCTTGCCGAGCGTGACCTCGTCGGCATACTCGAGGTCCGATCCGACCGGCAGGCCGCTCGCGAGCCGCGTGATCGTCAACTCGGGCGCGCGCGCGCGCAGCCGCTCGGCGATGTGCAGCGCCGTCGCCTCGCCGGTCGTCGTCGGGTTCGTCGCGAGCACGACCTCACGGACGGGCGGCGTGTCTCCGTCGGCGCCGCCCGCGCCGCCCGGGCCGACGCGCGCGAGCAGCTCGGCGATCTTCAGATCCTCGGGGTCGATGCCTTCGATTGGCGAGAGCGCGCCGCCGAGCACGTGGTAGACGCCGTAGTACTCGTGCGTGCGCTCGACCGGGATCACGTCGCCCGGCTGCTCGACGACGCAGATCAAGCTGTGATCGCGGCGCGAGTCCTGGCAGATCCGACAGCGCGTCTCGTCGGTCAGGTTGAAGCAGACCTCGCAGAGGCCGATCCGCTCCTTGACTTCGCGGATCGACTCGGCCAGCGCCGCCGCGTCCTCGTCGGACGCGCGCAGGATGTGGAACGCGAGGCGCTGCGCCGTGCGGCTGCCGATCCCCGGCAGCTTCGACAGCTCGCCGACGAGCCGCTGCACCGGTGGTGCGTACGACGTGCTCATCGACCCGCCGCGCCTACAGCCCCGGCAGCCCGAGCCCGCCGAGGTTGCCCATGTCGAGGCCGCCCGATGCGCCGCCGAGCTTCTTCGCGGCGAGCTCCTGCGCCATCCGCAACGCCTCGTTGACGGCCGCGAGCACCATGTCGGAGAGGATCTCGACGTCCTCCGGATCGACCGCCGAGGGGTCGATCGCGATCGACTTGACGGCGAGGTCGCCCGACACGCGCACCGTCACCATCCCGCCGCCGGCCGACGCCTCGACGATCTCGTCCTTCAGCTGCTCCTGCGCGGCCTCCATCTCGTGCTGCATCTTCTGCACCTGCTGGAGCATCTGCTGCATGTTCGGCATGCGCGGCTGCTTCGGCATCGTCACGCGCCTTTCTGTTCGCTGGGCACGGCGTCGTCGTCGCGCTCTGCGCCGTCGCGGCCACCGGCGCGCGCGCGCTCGCCCTCGCCGGAGAGCTCCTCGGCGTCGAACTCCTCGATGAAGCGCGCGACCCACTCCTCCTCGCTGTGCGGCGCCGCCTCGTCGCCCTCGTGCGCGCCGATCCCGTCGTGCAGCTCGTACGAGAGTCGCCAGCGACGGCCGGTCACGTCGTGCAGCGCCGCCGTCACCGTCGCGCGGTTGTCCGGTTTCTCGGCTTTCTTCTTGAGGAACGGCGCGCCGAACGCGACCGTCAGGTCCTCGCCCGTGACCTCGACCGGCCGCGCGTCCTGGATGCACGCTCCGAGCATCGCGTTGTCGTTGCGCACGAGGTCGACGACCGCCGGCCACCACGCGAGCAGCGGCGCGAGGTCGCCGGCGACCGCGTCGGCGCTGCGCTCGGGGACCGTCGCGATCGACGCGACCGAGACCTCGACTGCCGCCTCGTGGCGCCGCGGCTCGGCGTCCGCCTCGGGCGCGGGCGCGGGCTTCGTCTCGGGCGCCTCCGACGCGGCCGGCTCCGACGGCGGCGGCGGCGCCGGGTGCGGTGCGGCTGCCGATCGCGCGGCCGGGTGCGGTGCGGCTGCCGCTGGCGCCGCGGGGTGCGGTGCGGCTGCCGCTGGTGCGGCCGCCGCGGACGGCTCGGGAGCGACCACGACCGGCGCGCGCCGCTCGTCGGGCGCGAGCTCGCGCTCGGCGGCGACTGCGTCGGCGCGTGCGCCCGGCGCTCCGGCCTCGAGCCGCTCGATCCGATCGAGCAGCGCCCGCAACGAGGAGTCGACCTCGGGCTTTGCGGCCTTGACGAGCGCGAGCTCGAGGCGCGTGCGCGAGTCGGCGCCGGCGCGGACCGCCTCCATCGCGCCGCCGAGCTCGTCGAGCAGGCGCACGACGACGGCCGTGTCGACGCGCTCGGCCTGGGCGCCGAGCGCGGCGTCGGCCTCCGGGGTCAGCGACAGCTCGGCTGGGACGGCGCCGAGCGTCTGCACGACCAGCAGCTCGCGCGCGCGAACCTCGAGGTCGCCGGCGAACGACGCCGCGTCGCGTCCCTGCTCGGCGCAGCCGGCGACGATCGTCAGCGCCTGACGCGAATCGCCTGCAGCGACGGCGTCGACTGCCTGCTCGAGCAGGCGCGCGTCGGCGACGCCGAGCACCGCGAGCACGTCCTCGAGCGCGACCTCGCCGCCCGAGTAGGTGATCAGCTGCTCGAGCGTTCCGAGCGCGTCGCGGAAGCTGCCGGTCGCCGAGCGCGCCAGCGCCGAGACGGCCTCCGGCGGGATCGTGACCTGCTCGGCGTCGGCCGCGCGGCGCACGACGCTCGCGATCTGCTCGACCGTCGGGCGGTGGAAGTCGAAGCGGTGGCAGCGGTCGACGACCGTCGCCGGAACCTTCTGCGCCTCGGTCGTCGCCAGCACGAACACCGTGTTCGGCGGCGGCTCCTCGAGCGTCTTCAGGAACGCATTCCACGCGGCCGTCGAGAGCATGTGCGCCTCGTCGAGGATGTACACCTTGCGCCGCCCGCTGACCGGCGCGTACGCGACGCTCTCGCGCAGCTCGCGGATGTCGTCGACCGAGTTGTTCGACGCCGCGTCCATCTCGATCACATCGAGCGAGCTCGCGGCCGCGATCGACAGGCACGAGTCGCATTCGCCGCACGGCTCGATCGTCGGGCCGTGCTCGCAGTTCAGGCACGCCGCGAGGATCTTCGCCATCGACGTCTTGCCGGTCCCGCGCGAGCCGACGAACAGGTATGCGTGGTGAACCTTCTCGCGCTGCACGGCGTTGCGCAGCGTGCGCACGACCGGCTCCTGGCCGACGACGTCGGCGAACGTGCGCGGGCGGTGACGGCGGTAGAGCGAGCGCTGCTGCTCTGCTGAGGACTCGAGTGCGGACACCTGCGGCTGAGTCTACCCACGGCCGTAGCCACCGCAGCGAGGCGCGCCGGCGCGGGCGCGGGCTCCATCTCGAGCCCGTCGCGGCGCCCGCGCGAGCGGATAGCGTGCGCGCTCGTGAGAGCTCAGAGCCTGCGCCTCGCGACGCGCCTCGCCGCTGCGGCAGCCGTCGCCGTCGCGGCGCTCGCGCTGTGGCTGATCGACGGCGTCGGCTTCGCCAACTACGACACGCTCTACGCGCTCGCCTGGGGCGCCCAGCTCGCACGCGGCGAAACGCCGGCGTACGAAGTCGCGATCGCGCCGACGCCGCACCCGCTACTCGAGCTGCTCGGGATCGTCGTCTCGCCGCTCTCGCCGCGCGCCGTCGAGGGAGTCGCCGTCGCGCTCGGATTTCTCGCGCTCGCGGCGTGCGGCTGGGTCGTCTACCGGCTCGCGGCGCTCTGGTTCGGGCGCGCAGCCGGCGTGCTCGCCGCGCTCGTCCTGCTCACGCGCGTGCCGATCCTCTCCTACGGCGTGCGCGCGTACGTCGACGTCCCGTACCTGCTGCTCGTCCTCTGCGCGCTGCTCGTCGAGGCGCGCCGGCTCGCCGAGCGCCGGCCGCCGGCCGGCGCGCCGGTGCTCGCGCTGCTCGCGCTCGCCGGCCTGCTGCGACCCGAGGCGTGGGCGTTCTCGGGGCTGTACTGGCTCTACCTGATCGGCTCGGAGCGTCGCGAGCGCAGACGCTCGCGACGCGTGCTCGCCGCGCTGGCGCTGCTCGGCGCCGCAGCGCCGCTGATCTGGGTTCTCAGCGACCTCGCGATCACCGGCGACGCGCTGTGGTCGCTGACGAACACGCGCCACACGGCGCACACGCTCGCGCGCGTCACCGGGATCGCCAACGTCCCGCAGTACGTCCCGCGACGGATCGGCGAGATCCTGCGCCCGCCGGTGCTCGTCGGCGCCGCGCTCGGCGGCGTGCTGTCGCTTTGGTGGCTGCGCCGCCGCGCGATCGTCGGCGCGCTCGCCGGCGCGCTCGCGGTCCTCGTGTTCGTGATCGTCGCCGCCGCCGGGCTGCCGATCAACACGCGCTACGCCTTTCTGACGGCGGCGATCCTCTGCATTTTCTGCGGCGCCGGCGTGTTCGGCTGGACGCGGCTCTCGACCGGCGATCCGCGCCGGCCGTGGTGGATCGCCGCGGGCGCGCTCGTGCTCGTCGCGCTGATCGCGTTCACGCCCTCGCAGATCGGCAGCGCACACCGCGAAATGAGCAAACTCGCAAACCAGCAGTCGATCCAGGACGACCTGCTCGCGCTCGTCGACGACGGCGCCGTGAACCTGCGCTGCGGACCGATCGGGGTCCCCAACCACGCGCCGGTGCCGCTGCTCGCGCTCTATCTGCACGCGAGCCCCGCGCGGATCCTCAGCGCGCAGGTAGGCTCGATCTCGCGCGGTCAGTACATCGACCCGGCGAGCAAATACGTCGAAGACGAATACGTCCTCGACCCGCACGACCCGCACCGCGCCGTCGCCGTCCCGCCGGGCTTCGTCGAGTCGCGCGCGAACCGCTCGTGGCTGATCTTCCAGCGCTGCCAGTAGCGCTCGTGCGTAGCGCTCGTGCTCGGGAGTGGCACTTATGTCGCGTGCGGCGATAGCGATCGTATTCACGACGTATCTACGATTGCTATCGAGACCCGCAAACTGAGACACCGCACGCATACGCCGTGGCGCGAAACGGACCGTGCACCCCTCGTCGTCACCTCGCCGCCGGCTGCCTGTCGTCGTCCACGGCTCCGGCCCGGGAGGACCCGCTGCGCCTGCCGGGGATCGCTTAAGGCTGCTTCCTTCCGGACCTGACCTGGTTCACAAGCCGACACCGCGCGGGGACCCGGACCATCGACGCCCCGAACGACGGGGCGACCGGAGCTGAGTCCCTCGGAGGGGAGTTCGGCTCCGCTAGAGCGGATTGCGGATACAGGGCGCCGCTACCTCCCCGCCTAGCACGGTCCGCCGCTGATCCTAGCGCCGATCGCGCGGCGCCGGCGCCGCTCGCCGGCGCGAGACACAGGTTGCACGCGCGCGCGCCGACTCCGTTAGGCTGCCCGACCGTGATCTACTCGAGCGGTCTCGTTTCATGGCTGCGGCGCGCGCGCTCGTCCGCGACGGTCGCGCTCGCGGCGCTCGCGCTCGGCGCGCTGCTCGCGGGCTGCGGCGGCAGCGGCTCGAGCAGCACGATCGGCGTCGGCAACGAGAACACCGGCGATCAAAAACTGGTCAAAGCCGGCGAAACCGCCGCCCCGAAGACCCCGACGAGCGGACCGCTCGCGACCGAACCGAAGGTGACCCCGCCGAGCGGGCCGGCACCCGCGAAGCTCGAAAAGAAAGACCTGATCGTGGGCACCGGCGCTGAAGCGAAGGCCGGCGAGACGGTCACGGTCAACTATGTCGGCGTCCTCTACAAAGGCGGCAAGGAGTTCGACGCGTCGTGGAAACGCAACGAACCGTTCCAGTTCGAACTCGGACAGGGGAAAGTGATCCCGGGCTGGGACCAGGGTGTGCCGGGGATGAGGGTCGGCGGCCGGCGCGAGCTCGTGATCCCGTCCGAACTCGCCTACGGCGCGAAAGGCTCGCCGCCGCTGATCCCGCCGAACGCGCCGCTCGTGTTCGTGATCGACCTGCTCGGCACCTAGGCCAGCGGCAGATCTTCGCGTTGGCGCGTAGCCGAGCGGTCCGATCGACGCCGGCGCGTGCGTCGCGCCGCCGCGCTGCGCTCGTCGCGCCCGCGCTCACGTGCGCGCTCGCGATCGTCGTGGCCGGCTGCGGCGCCGCCAAGAAGCCGCCACCGGCCGCGCTCAAGCTCGAGCGCGGAGACCTCGCCGTGACGGCGCGCCTGCTGGCCGGCCTGCAGACGCCGAGCGCGCGCGAGGTCGCGGCGACGAAGGCGTCGTGGCCGCTGATCGCGAACGGCCTGCCGGCCGACGCGCGGAGCGTCTCGGGCTCGCCCGCGGTCGTGAGCGCCGTTCAGAGCGCCGCGCTGCTGGGCCTGCCGGCGCTGTTCGGTGAAGCGCAGGCGCGCTCGCTGACCGGTGCGTCGTCGCAGATCGTCGGGCTGTACCGCACGTACGCGCTGCTCGCCGCGCGCGGCTGGAAGCTGCTGTTCGCCTCGCTCGCCGAGATCGAGTCCGGCACGCCGGCCGCCGCGGGCTTCGCGCGAGCGAACGCGCCGCTGTACATCGAGAGCATCTACGACGCGCACTTCACGCTCGCGCAGATCGGCAAGAAGCTGACCGCGGCCTACAAGCGGCTCGGCGGCCCGAGCGGGTTCGGCTCGGCGCTGACGTCCGCCGTCGTCGACGAGCTCGCGCAGAGCTACTCCGAAGCCAGCGACCGGCTGCAGCCGCACGTCGGCGCACGCCTCGGCTCGTAAGATCAACCGCTCAACTACTCCGGGAGATGAGTGATGGCTGATCGCAACCGACGGATGGTGCTCGCCGAGCGCCCGAGCGGGATGGTCGACGAGAGCACGGTGCGCCTCGAGGAGGCCGACCTGCCCGAGCCGGGCGAGGGCGAGGCGCTCGCGCGCGTGCGCTACATCTCGATCGATCCGACGATCCGCACGTGGATGGACGACGCGCCGGGCTACCTGCCGCCGATCGCGATCGACGAGGTGATCCGCAGCGGCGGCGTCGCCGAGGTCGTCCAGAGCAACAGCGACGAGTACGCGCCGGGCGATCTGCTGTTCGGCTTCACCGGCTGGCAGGACTACGTGATCGCGAGCGCCGCCGGCGGCTACCAGCCGCTGCCGCCGGGCGTCCCGCCGACGCTCGCGCTGAGCCTGTTCGGGATCACCGGCATGACCGCCTACTTCGGGCTGATCGACGTCGGCAGGATCAAGCAGGGCGACGTCGTCGTCGTCAGCGGCGCCGCCGGCGCGACCGGCTCGACGGTCGGGCAGATCGCGAAGATCAAGGGCGCGAAGAAGGTGATCGGGATCGCCGGCGGCCCGCAGAAGTGCGCGCACATCGTCGACGAGCTCGGCTTCGACGAGACGATCGACTACAAGAACGACGACCTCGCCGCACGGCTGCGCGAGGCGGCGCCGGACGGCATCGACCTGTATTTCGACAACGTCGGCGGCGAGATCCTCAACGCGGCGCTCGCGCAACTCGCGATGCGCGGGCGAGTCGTGCTGTGCGGCGCGATCTCCGGCTACAACGACCGCGGCGCGGCGAAGGGCCCGACGAACTACGTCAACCTGATCATCAAGCGCGGGCGGATGGAGGGCTTCCTGATCCTCGACTACTTCGACCGCATGCCCGAAGCGCAGGCCGAGGTCGCCGGCTGGCTCGCCGAAGGCAAGATCAAGTCGGCCGAGCACGTCGTCGAGGGCCTCGAGCGCGCGCCGGACGCGCTCAACCTGCTGTTCACCGGCGGTAACACCGGCAAGGTGATCGTCCAGGTCTGAGCTGCGCCTGGCCGGCGCGCTCCTGCGTCCTCGGTCGCTCGCGTGCAAGCACGCCACGCTCCCTGCGTCCTTGGATCGCTTGCGCATCCGCCCCTCAGACGGCGGGCGGCGAGGTGCAGCGCGCCACGTGCTACACGCTCGTCGCCTCGCCGGAGAGCTCGGGCGGCTCCTCGGCGCTCGACTCCTCGCGGACGAGCCACTCGGGGACGGCGCTGACCAGCAGGCCGCGCGGCGCGCCTGGAAGCTTGCCGAGCGTCTCGCCGAGCTCGCTCGAGACGAACGTCACGTCGCCGGGGGCGAGCAGCGCCGACCACTCGGCGTGATCCTCGTCGAGCTCTTGCGCCGGGCCGCCGGCGACGCGTCGCGCGAGCTCGGCGACGAGCGCCGGCGTCTCGTCGTCGGCGTCGACGCGCATGCGCACGATGCCGAGGCGCTCGGCGTCGCCACGCACGAGCGCGACCGGCGGCGGCGGCGCGCCGTCGGCGCCAGATCCGGCGGCCGCCAGCGGCGCGTCGTCCGGGCGCGACTCCTCGCCGGTCGGCTCGGCGACGAGCACGAGCGTCGCTTCCTGCGAGCGCCCGACGCGCAGCGCGCCGTGCAGCACCGAGCGGTCGACGATCGTCAGCAGCTGACCGTCGATGCCGACGGCGCTGACGACCTCGCCGAGGCGCGCGAGCGCCGACCGCGGCGCGAACGGCGCCGATTCGGGGACGACGAGCACGGGGTGCACGACGCCGCCGTCGGCGCGCGCGATCCGTCGCGCGAGCGTCAGCGCGCCCCGTGCGTGCTCGGTATCGGCGACGCCGACGACGACGCGCGTGCCGAGCGGGCTCGGCCCCTCCGGCACGCCGACGCGCTTGCTCGCGCGCGCACCGACGACCGTCGACGCGAGCACGCTGACGAGGATCAGCACGAGCACGGCGTTGACGACGGTGCTGCTGAACAGCCCGAGCTGGAAGCCGATCACGGTCGCGGCGAGCGTCGCCGCTGCCTGCGCCGCGCTGAGCGAGAACAGCAGGCCCGCCTGCGCGCGTGTGAAGCCGAACAGGCGCGCGCAGAGCGCCGCCGCCAGCGCCTTGCCACCGAGGCACGCGAGGATGAACAGCCCGGCGAGGCCGAGCGTTTCGCCTTTGACCATCACGCCGGGGTTGAGGATCAGACCGACCGACACGAGGAACACCGGGATGAACACGGCCCCGCCGAAGAACTCGATCCGATCCATCAGCTGACCCTCGTTCGGCACCAGGCGGTTCATCCCGAGCCCGGCGAAGAACGCGCCGACGATCCCCTCGATGCCGAACAGCTCGGCGACCGTCGCCGCCGACAGGAATGCCGTGATCGCGACGACGTAGCGGACCGCGCGCTCGGCGCCGAACCAGCCGAACGCGCGGCCGGCGAGCGCCGGCAGCACGAACAGGCTGAAGCCGACGAGCACGACCATGCCGATCACGATCTGCGCGCCGATGTCCAAGCTCGAGCGATGTCCCGCGACCGAGCCGGCGACCGCCGCGAGCACGACCAACGAGAGCGTGTCGCTCAGCACGGTCGAGCCGACGGCCGTCGCCGCGGCCGGATCGGATGCGAGCCCGGCCTCTTTGACCGCCGGGTAGGTGATCAGAGTGTGCGACGCGAGCAGCGAGCCGAGCAGGATCGCCGCGGGTGTTTCCCAGCCGAGCGCGAGCCCGACGACCGTGCCGAGCGCAAACGGCGTCGCGAACGTCAGCAGCCCGAACGTGACGGCCGAGCGGCGGTACTTGCGCAGCAGGTTCAGGTTCAGCTCGACGCCGGCGACGAACATCAGGTACAGCAGGCCGAGCTGACCGAGTTCGGGCAGCGTGTTGTTGCCGGCGCCGATCAACGACAGCCCGTGCGGCCCGATCACGTAGCCGCCGACGAGCAGGCCGATGATCCCGGGGATCCCGGCGCGGCGGAACAGCACCGGCCCGAGCAGCAGCACGGCGAACACGACGAGGAACTCCCACGGCGCGCCTTTCGGCGTCGAGATCTCGACGAGCGCGAGGATCGGAACGTGCACGGCGCTCATTTCTCGTCCCTCAGCGCCGGCACGTCTTCGGCGCCGCCTTCTTCGATGCCGGCGTCCAGCCAGCGGTGCGCGAGCTGGTCGATCGCCCCTTCGGCTTGCAGCCCGCGGATCGCCGAGTCGACCGCTTCGGTGTTGCCCGAGCCCTTCGCGAGCGCCGCGCCGAGCTCCGCTTCGCTCGGCAGCTGCGCCGCGACCTTGTATGCGCGCGGCGCTTCGCGCTGATAGGCGAGCGCGACCGGCAGATCGAGCATCACCGCGCTCACGCGACCGCTGCGCAGCGCGCCCAGCACTTCGCGCTGGTGCTCGAGCACGAGCGGGCTGCGCGTCGGTTCGATCGCCGATTCGAGCACCGTCCTCAAGGTCGTGTCGTGCTGCACCGCCCAGCGCAGGCCGCGCGCCGTCTTGAGGTCCGCGACTTCGGTCCCCGGGCGCACGAGGATCGACGGCGGCGCCTTCAGGTACGGCGTCGAGAAGTCGAGGTGCCGCGCGCGTTCTTCGGTGATCGTGATGTCCGACAGCGCGAGGTCGGCGCCGCCCAGATGACCGCGGACGAGCTCGTGAAACGGCACCTCGACGACCTTCACGCTCGACAGGTCGAGGCGACCCGCGAGCGCTCGCGCAAGCCCGTACTCAAAGCCGCCAGTCGGGTGCGCGAACGTGCCCGCCCAGAAGCCCGGCTCCGGCGCCTGAGCAGTCGCGACCGTCAGCGTGCCCGGCGTCCGCGGCGTGAACGACCCCGCCGCGCCGCTGCTCTCGTTCGCGCACCCGAACGCCGCCAGCGTGAGCGCGCCGAGCGCCGCCGCGAGCGCGCAGCGAACGATCGGTTTGCGGCGCGCGCCGAGCATGTCGGCACTCTAGACTCGCACGCTCAGGGCGCGTAGCTCAGTGGGAGAGCGCTCGCTTCACACGCGAGAGGTCGCAGGTTCGAAACCCGCCGCGCCCATAAAGGCCTGCAAATTTGCGGTTTTTTTTGTGGCCCAGTCCGAGGATCCTCTTGCTTGCGCGAAACGAGAGCCCTCCGACTGAGCTACGACGGCCGCGGGGTAGAGCCGCCTTCGGCTAGGCGGTCATCGTCGAAACTCCCTGCTCAGAGTGCATTTCTGCGGTCGAATGGCGAGGTGGGTTGAGCTTGGCGTTAGATCGGTCAAGGCACGATTTTGCTCGGACTTCGGCCCTGTCGGCCCCAGTACGAAACTCCCGCTCAGGGCCCAGGGGTCTCGGAGCTCTGTGGTTGGGCTGGTTCGTTGGGGCATCGGTTGCGTCGCGGCTCTGCGGCTGTTGTCGAGACCTCGTCGGTTGGGCACGCGAACGTCCCCCCTGCGAATTTGCGGGCGGCCCTATCTGCCCCTCGCTGGGCCTCGCCCCACTCGGCGGAGGCGTGTCAGCTTCCTGAAGGGCCGAGCTACAAACAACGCGCGCCGATTGGCCTCGCGCGACCGACCGGCTACCCAATCCCCTGCTATCCTTACTACCAAGCAATAGTAAGGAGCCACATGGACTCGAGCGCGAAGGTCACCTCCAAGGGTCAAGTCACGATTCCGAAGGACGTGCGCGACGCGCTGGAGCTGCACGAAGGCGACGAGCTGCACTTCCGCGTCGAGCGCTCGCGCGCGGTGATCGCCAAGACCCCCGACTTCCTCGAGCTCGCCGGCAGCGTCCCGGTTCCCGCTACAAAGCGCGGGACACCGTGGGATGAGGTGCTGCGCTCCAGCCGAGCGCACCGCGCGGGACGGCGGCGCTGACCGCGTTCCTGGACACCAATGTTGTAATCCGGCACCTGACAGGCGACCCGCCGGAGATGGCGGCTCGTGCGACCGCCGCTCTGGCCTCGGCAGAGGCGTTGATGCTCGCCGACGTGGTCGTCGCCGAGTGCGTTTACGTGCTCGAGTCCTTCTACCAAGTAGAGCGCCGACGCATTGCGGAGCTGATCCGCGCAGCAATCGCGCTGCCGTCGATCAAGACCGTCGACCGCGCCTCGCTGCTGCGCGCACTCGAGGTATACGAGGTCGATCGCCTGGACTTCGCCGAGGCCTATCTGGTCGCGCAGGCCGAAGCCACGGGCGTGGACACGATCCTGACATTCGACCGCACCGTCGATCGGATCGCCACCGTCACGCGCCAAGAGCCGTGACGAGCGCACTGGCTGCGTAGATGACACCCTCGGACCGCTCCGCGAAGGGCAAGAGTGATCGGTGTAGACGGCCCACAGGGCTGGCGCGATCCGGCACTCACGCGCGCGGACATTCCCCCCGTACGACCACTGGTGGCTCCTCCCACCCGCGGGCAGCGATCTGCTCGCGCTGCGGATCGTCGCCTGGCTGCGCGCCACCAAGACCGCACCCGACGGACAGGCCGTCCCGCCCGGCTGCCTGTCGAAGACTGGGCCGCCTCCTCCGGGGTCCAGTTAGTGGATTCGTAGCGCAGTGCAGGTCGTGTCGGTGTGTCCGGGGGCGGTGTGTGGCACTCGAAAGCAGCACAGTGTGATGTTGTTGCGCTGGCTCCTCGAAGAGTGGATGATGGGCGGGTGAGCTCCACCGCTACAGAGATGGTGGCAGTCCTGATGACCGATCTGGTCGGTTCGACCGCGATGGCCGACCGGGTTGGCCCAGTTGTAGCAGAGGATCTGCGCACCGAGCACTTCGGGCTGCTGCGGGGGACACTTGAGCGCACCGCCGGCCGAGAGGTGAAGAACCTCGGCGACGGGCTGATGGTGGTGTTCTCAAGCGCATCTGAATCGCTGGCGTGCGCGGTTCAGATGCAGCAGGTCGTGGAGGCGCGCAACCGCCGCGCGGATGAGCACCTCGGGGTGCGCATCGGCGTGAGTCTCGGGGAGGCCACGGTCGAGGACGGCGACTATTTCGGTGAGCCTGTCGTGGAGTCTGCGCGGCTCTGCGCTCACGCAGCGGGCGGGCAGATCGTGGTGAACGCCCTGGTGCGCCGGCTCGCAGGCTCACGCGACGGTTACAGCTTTGACTCTCTCGGCGCCCTCGAGTTGAGGGGCATCTCCGAGCGGGTGCAGGCCTTCGAGCTTCAATGGGAGCCCTCTCTCGTAACCGGCATCCCGCTGCCCGAGCGGCTGCGCGAGCTCCCGGCGACCGCCTATGTGGGGCGCGTGGCAGAGCGCGAGCGGATCGGCGAGCTGTGGGGGCAGGCGCGCGAGGGGTCGCTGCGCCTCGCGCTCATCGGCGGCGAGGCGGGTGTCGGCAAGACGCGGCTGTCGACGCAACTCGCGCTGCAGGCGCACGGGGGAGGCGCGACCGTGCTCTACGGGCGCTGTGATGAGGATCTCGGCGTTCCCTATCAGCCGTGGGTGCAGGCGCTCAGTCACTTCGTTTCTGAGGCGCCGCCGTCGGCCCTGCGGGCTCACATCGAGCGGTATGGCGGCGAGCTGACACGGTTGACGCCGACCCTTGGTGATCGTGTTCGGGGTCTGCCGGCCCCGCGCCGGAGTGACCCGGAGACCGAGCGCTATCTGCTGTACGCGGCCGCGGCGGGTCTGCTGGAAGCCGCGGGTGAGCAGGAGCCGGTCGTGCTGATCCTGGATGACCTGCACTGGGCCGACGGGCCGACGCTGTCGCTGCTGCGCCACGTGGTCACGGCGGGCTCCTCGATGCGGGTGCTCGTGGTGGGGACCTACCGTGACTCTGACCTCTCGCGTGAGCATCCATTCACCACGTTGCTGGCGGACCTACACCGCGAGCAGGGTGTTGAGCGCATCAAGCTCACTGGCTTGGAGGTCGGTGACGTGCTCGCGTTGATGGAGTCGGCCGCCGGACACGAGATGGACGAGGATGGACGCGCGCTTGCGCGGGAGATCACGCATGAGACGGCGGGTAACCCGTTCTTCGCCGGCGAGCTGCTGCGTCACCTCACAGAGTCCGGGGCGATCGTGCAAGAGGACGGCGGGCGCTGGCACGTGGTGGGTGAGGTGGCCGACCTGGGCTTGCCCCAGAGCGTGCGCGAGGTCATCAGGCGGCGGGTGGAGCGCCTGGGCTCCGACGCCCGAGTGGTATTGAGCGCGGCGGCAGTCATCGGTCGCGACTTCGATCTCGACCTGCTGGTCAGGGCGGTCGAGTTTCAGGAGGCGCGGCTGCTCGACCTGCTCGAGGACGCGGTCGCTGCGTCGCTGTTGCAAGAGACCGGAGAGCGCGCCGGGCGCTTTACGTTCACCCACGCGCTGGTCGAGCACACCCTGTATGAGGACCTCGGGCGTACCCGTCGCGCGCGGCTTCACCAGCGGGTGGCTGAAGCGCTGGAGGAGCAGTGCGGGGAGCAGCCCGGTGAGCGGCTGGGTGAGCTGGCCGCCCACTGGGCCGCAGCGGTCGTGAGCACCGACACCGCCAAGGCGCTGCAATACGCCCAGCAGGCCGCTGAGCATGCGCTGGCGGCGCTCGCCCCGGATGAGGCCGCACGCTGGTACCAGCACGCCCTCGAGCTGCATTCCCAGGCGGCCCGTGGCGATCACTTCGAGCGCTGCGAGCTGCTCATCGGCTTGGGGCAGGCCCAGCGCCAGATCGGGAACCCGGCGTTTCGCCAGACACTGCTCGACGCCGCATATCTCGCCCAACAGCTCGGCGACAGCGACCGGCTCTACCGCGCCGTACTGGGCAACACGCGAGGATTTTCCAGCCAACTTGGCGCGGTCGACAGCGAGCGGGTGCAGGCGCTGGAGGCCACCGCGCAGGCCCTCCCGCACAGCGATCCGCGGCGGGCCCAAGTCCTCGCGCTGCTTGCCAGCGAGCTAATTTACAGTGGGGAGCCCTCGCGGTGCCGGCAGCTGGCCGCCGAGGCCATCGAGATAGTCCGAGCCGTCGGCGATGAGGCTGCCTTGGCCCATACGCTCGCTCATGCCGCGTGGGCCATCTGGGTGCCGGACACACTCGAAGAACGCCGACGGCTGATCGACGAGCTGTTCGACCTCGCCCAGCGCCTCGACGACCCGTGGCTGAGCTTCATCGCGGCCTTCCGCCGATGCGCTGTCGGTATCGAGGCCGGGGATCGCTCGTCGACCGAGTCCAGTGTGAGGATGTTGCGCGCCCTGGCAGCTTCCGTGCCGCAGCCGATCATCCGCTGGATCTGGCTGCAGTTTGAGTTTTGTTGGGTCATGATCCAGGGAGACCTTCAGGCGTCTGAGCAGTTGGCGATCCAGGCAGCCGAGGCCGGCGCGGCCGCCGGCGAGCCCGACGCCCTGATCCTCTTCGGCGGGCAGCTAGCCGGGATGCGCAGCCTGCAGGGCCGTCTCGGGGAGCTTGCCGAGCAAACTGTGCAGCTCGCCGGCCGACCAGACAGCCTCGCTGGTTGGCGCGCGGGCGCGGCGCTCGCTCTGATCGAAGACGGCCGGGAGGATGAGGCGCGCGAGCTTGCGCTCGCCGAGAACCTGCAGAGCATCCCATGGGAAAATGCGTGGTGCACAGCCATGATCGTCTGGGCCATGGCGTGCTCGCGTCTTGGCATAAGCGAGCGAGCGAGCGAACTCTACGAGCTGCTGGCGCCCTTTTCCGGCCAACTCGCCGCCGCCCCTGGCACCGTGTTCGGCACGGTCGCCTACGCGCTCGGCACGCTCGCCGCGACCCTTGAGCGCTACGACCAGGCCGAGGGCCACTTCGCCGCCGCCGCCGAGAGCGAGGAGCGCCTCGGTGCTGCTCTGTTCCTCGCCCGCACCCACGCCGCATGGGCCCGTGCGCTCATCGCCCGCGGCCGGCCCGAGGACCTCGATCGCGCACAGCCCATGCTCGACCAGGCACAGGAGACCGCCACTCGCCTTGGCGGCGAAGGCATCACCCGCGAAATCAAGGAGTGCCGCATCTCCCTGACCGCGATCAGCGGGTAGCCGGCACGGCCAAGCCTCGTAAGAGTCTCGTCTTCTCCGGTGCGCGCGGATGCGGTCGTCTCTGGCGTCTCGGCGGTCGCCGATCAGGTCGACCAGCGCCACTAACAGGCGGTGCCCATCGGCACGACAACGCCAGCGCAACACGCTCGGCACTGTCGGTTTCGCGGGCTTTCGAGCGTCCGAGCAAGGGCCGCGCTCACGCTCGCCTGGCGCGAGAAGAGCGCGGAAAGCAGGGGTGCAGCTCGGCCCTGGTCACCACCCGTTCAGCGGGCAGGGCCTCAGAGTCGTTGGGTCGCCCCTGGGCTTGGGGCCGTTGCCGACGCACCGTCGAGCACCCGTCGCAACTCGGCCAATAGCGCCTCGGAACGGTCAAATGCCATGGCGTGTCCGGCTCCCTGGAGGGTGCGAGCCGTCACCGCGGGCAGGCGCTTGGCGAGCGACGCGCTTGTCTTCTGCAAAAAGGACGGGCTGAGGTCTGCCGTGACGATCGTGA
>FSVZ01000063.1_pt1 | contig 15550 bp, 16 predicted proteins | sample 1637881 | NCBI WGS metagenome assembly FSVZ01 (sample SAMEA3914789, study PRJEB12502) | metagenome | biome: forest; material: soil | place: Canada | collected 2011-07-03 | depth 0.3 m
CCTCGACACGCGCGCCGGGGCCGAGGACGTTGGCGGCGCAGGCGTCGAGCAGGTGCCCGAAGCGATCGCGCAGCCAGCCACGCGCCGGCGCCGGCGCGTCGAGCAGCAGCCGCGTGCCGTCGAGCTCGCGCGGGCGCAGCGGCGCGAGCCAGATGCGGTACGTGAGCTCGTCGACCGACAGGGCGAGCTCGCGCTGTACGCGCGACCATATGTCCTCGAGCTCGGCGCTCACGGCAGCGTTTATCCGCTTCTCTCCCCAGAAGAAATGACGACGACTATTCGCAGAGGGGGCCAAGCAGCCCCGGCGAGCGCGACTATAACGAACGCCTGCGGGCGCCAGCTGGGGCTCGCCGCAACTGCCGGAAAATTTCCGCGGGCCGCGATACCGCCGTATACTTGCTCGCCGACGCGCTCCCTACCGGCGCGTCTTGGCCGGTAGATCAAGCTGCCGGGAAGGACTCGCGCGAAGGGCGACGAACAGAGATGAAGCGCACGTATCAGCCAAAGAAGCGCAAGCGCGCTCGCGCGCACGGCTTCCGTGCGCGGATGCAGACGCGCGCCGGGCGGCTGACGCTCAAGCGCCGCCGCGACAAGGGCCGCAAGCGACTCTCAACCTGAGGGTGAGGGTTGGCGTCCTCTCGACAGCGCTCGTCGGACCGGGGCCGCCTCTCGCGCAGCGCGGAGTTCGAGCGGGTCTATCGGCAGGGCCGCTCGACGGCGAACCGGCACCTCGTCCTGTATGCGTTCCCCAACGCGTCCTCGCAACGCCCGCGGCTCGGCCTGTCGGTTTCGCGCAAGGTCGGCGGCGCCGTCGAGCGTAACCGCGTCAAGCGGATGCTGCGCGAGTCGTTCGCACGGGTCGAGCCGACGTTGCGCGAGGGCCAGGATGTCGTCGTCGTCGCGAGGCCCTCGGCGGCAGAGCTCGTCGCGCGCGAGGGGCTCGCGGGGATCGACGCATCGCTGAGCGAGCTGATCGCGAAGGGCGGTCTGCGCGAGGCGGACCCTGAGCCTGAGGCAGAGGCTCGCGCAGGCGCCGGCCGCGAGGAGCCGGGACGGGAGACGTCGCCCGCGGAGCGGACCGACGGCAGGCTGGATCCGCCGAGAGACGACAGATGAGCGTGCCTGCGGTAGAGGCGGCGAGCGCGGACGGCGCGCGGACGGCGAATCAGCCCGAGCGGCGGCCGGGGCGCCTCGCGCGGCTCCTGCGCTCCGTCGCGCTCGCGCCGATCCTCGTCTACCAACGCGTGATCTCGCCGGCGATCCCGCGACGCTGCAAGTACGAGCCGACGTGCTCGCGTTACGCGGTCGAAGCGGTCCGCGAGTACGGCATACTTCGAGGCGCGGTGCTCGCAGCGTGGCGCCTGCTGAGGTGCAACCCGTGGAGCTACGGCGGGTACGATCCGGTGCACGCCCAGCGGGTGTTCCGGACCGCCGGCGACGACGACGCGTGAGCATCCGCGCCGTCGCGGCCGGTGCAGCGGGAGCGACGCGGGCGCCCCGTCGGACAGCCGCCGAACAAGATCGCTGAGAGACCCAAGAGCGCATGCCAATCCTCGCAAACGTCATCCAGAACGCGTTCTCGCCGCTGATCAGCCTGTTCGAGTCGATCATGGTGTTCATCCACGCGCACCTGGTCGGCGGCAGCTGGGGCCTGGCGATCGTCGGGCTGACGGTGCTGATCCGTGCGGTGCTGGTGCCGCTGACGTACAGGCAGCTGAAGGGCATGCAGGAGATGCAGCGCCTCTCGCCGCAGATCGCGGCGTTGAAAGCGAAGTACAAGGACGACAAACAGCGCCAGCAGCAGGAGATCATGGCGTTCTATCGCGAGAACAAAATCAACCCGCTCGCGTCGTGTCTGCCGCTGCTGCTGCAGCTGCCGGTGTTCATCTCGCTGTTCTACATGCTGCGCAGCGACCTGAAGAAGCACATCTGCGGCCCGGCGCTCGTCTCGCACTACAACACGCTGAGCCTGCACGCGAAAGCGGGCTTCGGCGGGGGCGCGCAGGCGATCGCGAACGTCGCGCACCTACCGGCGAAATTCATCGAAAAGACGAACTGCCAGGCGGTCGACCCGCACTCGGCGAAGTTCCTGTTCCTGCCGGACATCACCGAAAAGGCGACCGGCATCGCGCTGATCGTGCTGATCCTCATGTACGTCGGCTCGCAGCTCGCTTCGACGCTCGTCGCGACGGCGACGGCCGACGCGAACCAGCGCCGGCTGATGCTGCTGCTGCCGATCGTCTTCGTCGTGATCCTCTATCGCTACCCGGCCGGTCTGCTCGTGTACTGGATCACGACGAACCTGTGGACGATCGCGCAGCAGTACCTGATCAAACGGCACATGGGCCCACCGCCGGCGAAGGTCGAGGTGACGGGATCGGCGAACGGGAAGACGACGGGGGCGCTGAAGCCCGCGCTGGCCGGCGTCGGCGGCGGCGGCGCGAGCACGAGCGGCGGCGGCTCGGGCCTGTTCAGCCGTCGCTCGGGCGCGAGCACGCCCGCGGAGCCGGCCGAGCGCGCACCATCCGCGCCGCCGCCGCGCTCGCCGCGGAAGAAGAAGAAACGCTCGGGGAGACGAAGATGAGCACCGGCGGGGAGGTCGGCGGGCGCGAGCTCGGCGACGAGGAGCTGGAGCCGACCGAGCTGCTCGCCGAGCTTCTCGAGGAAGTGACGGCGGGGCTCGGGCTCGATGTCGAGATCGAGGTCGAGGAGCGCGCCGGCGTGCTCAGCGGGCGCGTCGTCGGCGACGACGTCGGCCTGTTGATCGGTCGCCGCGGGCAGACGATCGACGCGGTCCAGCACCTCGCTCAGCGGATCGTCTTCCCCGATGGCCCGTCTTCGACACGCGTCGAGATCGACGCTGACGGCTACCGCCAGCGCCGCGCGGAGCTGCTGCGAGCCGACGCCGACGACGCCGCCGAGGAGGCGATCCGCGAGGGAGAGCCGGTCGAGCTCGATCCGATGCCGGCCTCGGAGCGCCGGATCGTTCACGAGCACCTGCGCGAGCGCGGCGGCGTGCAGACGCACAGCGAGGGCGACGAGCCCGACCGCTACCTCGTCGTCTCACCGGCCAAGGACTGACCGGCGCGGAGCGTTTCACGGGAAACATGCCCGGCGAGCGAGCTCGCGCCGCAGCGTTTCACGGGAAACATCCCGATCGCCAGGCGCACCCAGTGACCGCCGAGACGCCGGCGTGGCGGGCACCGCTCGCGCGCTTCGGGTTGAACGCGGAGCGGACCGCGCAGCTCGGAGCGGTGCTGGAGGCGCTCGAGGCCGACGAGCACGCGCCGACGGCGGTGCGGATCGCGCGCGAGGCGGCTGAGGTCCATCTCGCCGATTCGCTCGTCGCCTTGGATCTTGATCCGCTTCGCGATGGTCGGGTTATCGCCGATCTTGGCGCGGGTGCGGGCTTTCCCGGGCTCGCGCTCGCCGTCGGACTGCCGAACGCGCAGCTGCAGCTGATCGAGAGCCAGCGCCGTAAGTGCGATTTCCTGCGCGGCGTGCTGGCGGCGGCGGCGATCGAGAACGCGACGGTCGTCTGCGCGCGGGCGGAGGAGTGGAGGGCGGGGGTCGGCGCGAACGACGTGGTGGTTGCGCGCGCGCTCGCGGCGCAGCCGGTCGTGCTCGAGTACGCGGCGCCGCTGCTGCGCCTCGGCGGAGCGCTCGTCGACTGGCGGGGGCGGCGCAACGAGGCGGAGGAGCTGGCGGCGGCTACCGCCGCGCAGGCGCTCGGCCTGCGCCTGCTCGAGATCCGCCACGTGGAGCCGTTCGCCGCGGCGACCGACCGGCATCTGCACGTGTTCGTCAAGGAGCGCGCGACGCCAACGCGATTCCCGCGGCGAGCAGGGGTCGCGCGCAAGCGTCCGCTGGGGCGCGGGCGGCACGAGCGCGGCGCCGCCGGCGAAACGGCGCCGGCGGCCGACGCGATCCTCTCTGACCGCGATCGTCGCTAGCTTGCGTCCGGTGTCCACGATCTACGCGATCGCCAACCAGAAGGGTGGCGTCGGCAAGACGACGACGGCGCTGAACGTTGCTGCGTGCATCGCCGAGGCGGGCTACAGCACGCTGCTGGTCGACGTCGACCCGCAGGCGAACGCGACGGTCGGCCTGGGGATCTCGCGGACGCGCTCGCCGGGGCTCTACGAGGTGCTCGCGGGCGAGGCGAGCGCGGAGGAGGCGCTGACGGAGTCGAGCGTCGAGGGACTAGCCGTGATCCCGGCGGGCGCCGGCCTCGCGGGCGCGAACGTCGAGCTCCCGCGGATCGAGGGCTTCGAGCAGACGCTGCGCGACCGGCTGGCACCGTTGCGCGAGCGCTTTCGCTACATCCTGCTCGACTGCCCGCCGTCGCTCGGGCCGCTGACGATCGCGGCGCTCGTCGCGGCCGACCGCGTGATCGTGCCGGTGCAGACCGAGTACTTCGCGCTCGAGGGCCTCGCGGGCCTGCTCGACACGCTGTCGCTGATCCAGCGCGAGCTGAACCCGCGGCTGACGGTGGCGGGAATGCTGCTGACGATGCACGACAGTCGCACGAAGCTCGGCCGCGACGTCGAGCGCGAGGTGCGCGAGCACTTCCCGGATCTGGTCTTCTCGACGGTGATCCCGCGCAACGTGCGCGTCGGTGAGGCGCCGAGCTACGGGCTTCCGGTGACGCATCACGACCCGCACAGCGCGGGCGCGGAGGCATATTTCGAGCTGGCAAAGGAGGTTGCTGCGCGTGGCTAAGAAACCGAAGCCGGGAATCGGCAGGGGGCTCGAGGCGATCCTGTCGGTCTCGCGTGAGGGCGAGCCCGGCGGGGCGCAGGAGCTGCGCGAGCTGCCGGTCGAGCTGATCGCGGCGAACCCGAAGCAGCCGCGACGACGCTTCGACGAGGACGCGCTGCAGGGGCTGGCCGAGTCGCTCGGCGAGCGCGGCGTGCTGCAGCCGGTGCTCGTGCGGCCGAAGCCCGGCGGCACCTACGAGCTGGTCGCCGGCGAGCGGCGCTGGCGCGCGGCGCGGCTCGCCGGGATCGAGCGAATCCCGGCGCTCGTGCGCACGCACGACGACGCCGAGGCGATCGAGCTGGCGCTGATCGAGAACATGGCGCGCGAGGACCTCAGCCCGATCGAGGAGGCGCGCGCCTGCGCGGCGCTCGTCGAGGAGCTCGGGATCACGCGCGAGGAGGTCGGGCGACGCGTCGGCCGCGGTCGCGTCGCGGTCAGCAACCTGTTGCGCCTGCTCGACCTGCCGGACGAGGCGATCGAGCTGCTGCAGGACGGCGCGCTCAGCGAGGGCCACGGCCGCGCGCTGCTGCTCGTCGAAGACCACGGCGCGCGCGCTTCGCTCGCTCGCGCGGCGGTGCGCGAGGGGTGGTCGGTACGGACGGTCGAAGCGCGCGCGCGCGCCGAGAACGCGGCGGCCGGCGAGGACGCGGCGAGCGCCGGGCGCCGCCGGTCGACGAGCGACCCGCACCCCGACCAGCTCGCGGCTACGCGCGAGATCGCCGACGCGCTCGAAGGCGCGCTCGGCGCTGAGGTGGCGGTGCGCTCCGTGCGCGGCGGCGGCTACCGCGCCGAGCTCGCGTTCGCGACGCCGGAGGATGCGATCGAGCTGGCGCGGCGGCTGCGGCCGCGGGCCGTGGCTTAGCGAGCGCGATCGGACGGAGTCCGCTGATCGGACTGATTCGCTCAGGCGAACGAAGAGCACGGTGCGGGATCTCGGCGGACGTCGACGGGCGCGCCACGGCATCTCGGCGATAACATGGGCGCTCGGTCGCGCCAGCCGGTCGCGGCGCTTCGGGCGATTAGCTCAGTCGGTTAGAGCGCTTCTCTGATAAGGAAGAGGTCCCAGGTTCGAGTCCTGGATCGCCCACTCGGATCGGCCACGGCCGGCCCGCCGTCTGCTGCCGAGGCCAACAGCGCCAGACGATTCGGGATCTACCGCGGGTTGGACTCCTGATCGGCGGCGACAGTTCCGGGCGGTGCCTCGTCTTCGCGACCGACGAGCACGAGCTCCGGCGGCGAGGAGACGAGCGACGGTGAACCGAGCCCGCGACGGCGTGTCGGCGACGGGCTCGCAGCGCCGACGCGACGGCTCGCGAACGACTGGCACGGCCCCGGACGCGCGCTCGGCCCGACGCTCGCTGGAGTTCGGCTCATCGCGTGTTACGCCTCCACGCGACCCAATTGAATATATTGTTAGGACCGAATGGCTGGCGCCGTTCCTCGACGGAAAGGGCTGACACGATGGCGAGACAGGATTCTGTGAGCTGCGACTACATCGTCATCGGCGGTGGCTCGGGCGGTTGTGCGGCTGCGGGACGCCTCGCCGAAACGGGCGCCGGCTCGGTGATCCTCGTCGAGAGCGGCGGGACGAACGCCCGGCCCGACGTGACTCAGCCCGATCGCTGGTTCGAGCTGCTCAGCTCAGACGCCAACTGGGCCTACGAGACGGTTCCGCAGGCGAGCGCCGGCGACCGCATCCACGTCTGGTCGATGGGCAAGGTGCTCGGCGGCTCGAGCTCGACGAACGGGATGATGTACATGCGAGGCGCGCCGTGGGACTACGACGGGTGGGCGTCAGACGGAAATCCGGGTTGGGACAGCGCCACCGTCTACTCCGTCTTCAAGCAGCTCGAGTCCTACGCCCAGGGCAAGGGCGAGACGCGCGGGACCGACGGGCCGATCAGGCTGACGACCGTCGACGGCGAGAATCCGCTCACGGCGGCGTTCCTGGCCGCGTGCGAGGAATGCGGCGTCTCCCGCTCGCCTGATTTCAACGGCCTCGATCCGGAGGGCGCCGATGTCCAGCAGCTGAACGTGTGGGACGGTCGGCGTCAGGACGCCGGTGTGATCTTCGTCGACCCGCAGGTCGAGGCGGGCAACCTCGAGGTCCTGCTCGAGACGACCGCGGAGCGGCTCGTCTTCGAGCCCGGCACCGGGCGCGTGCGCGAGGTCATCGTCGAGCGCGGTGGCGAGCGTCGCTCGATCGCGGTCAATCGCGAGGTCATCGTCTCCGCCGGGGCGCTCGCCTCGCCGCAGCTCCTGCTGCTCTCCGGAGTCGGCCCCGCGGACGAGCTGCGCGAGCTCGGTATCGACGTGGAGATCGACCTCCCCGGTGTCGGCTCGAACCTGCACGACCACATCGGCGTGCCGGTGCCGTTCGAGACGAAGGGCCCCTACCCGGCCAGCCGCTTCCAGATGGTCGAGGCGAACGCGTACTTCAAGAGCGAGCCGGCGGACGAGCACTACAACGTCCAGGTGCCGTTCCAGCTGTTCCCGTTCGTTCCACCCGGCTTCGGCGGCTACGAGTTCGAGAACGGCTACACGCTCTACCCGGGTCTCTTGAAGCCGCGCAGCCGCGGCCGGCTCTCACTGAAGTCCGCCGACCCGACGGCACGACCGCTGATCGACCCGGCCTACCTGTCGGACGACGACGACGTCAGGCGGCTCGTGCTCGCGGTCCAGAAAGCGCGCGAGATCGGTGGCGCCGACGCGTTCGGCGAGTGGCGCAAGCGCGAGGCGCTGCCCGGCGAGGACGTGCACGGCACGGCGGACCTCGAGCGGTACGTGCGCGGCTCGGCGGCGACATACTTCCACCCGGTCGGCACCTGCCGGATGGGCTCGGCGCCGGAGTCGGTCGTCGGCGCCGACCTCAAGGTCCACGGCGCCGACAACCTGCGCGTCGCGGACGCGTCGGTCATGCCCGACTCGCCGTCCGGCAACACGAACGCGCCGACGATGATGATCGGCTGGCGGGCCGCGGAGTTCGTCCTCGGCGGAAACGGCGCCCGCTGACGCAGCTCGGCGCCCGAAGGGCCGCCGGCGACGAGGGTCAGTCCCGGGCGCCGATGCTGCCCGGCGCGTAGCGCTCGCCTCTGACCTGCTCGCTGAGCGGCGCGAGGCGATCGAGCGCGTCCTCGTCCAGGCGCACATCGAGGGCGGCGACGTTCTGCTCGAGCCACTTGCGATGACGGGTTCCCGGGATCGGCACGATCGGGACCCCGAGTCGCCGCGACTGCGCGTGTACCCAGGCCAGCGCCACCTGCGCGGGCTCGGCGCCGAGCCGGGCGCCGACCTGCCGGACGGTCTCGGTGATCGCGCGGTTGGACTCCTCCTGGAAGCGGGGGCTGCTCGAGCGGTAGTCGCCCGGGCTGAGCTTCTCCAGAGTCACCTTGCCCGTCAGGTATCCACGACCGAGCGGCGCGTACGCGACGAGGCCGACCCCGAGCTCGGCCATCGTCGGCGCGACCTCCTCGACCTCTCGCGTCCAGAGCGAGTACTCCGACTGGACAGCCGTGATCGGATGGACCGCGTGCGCTCGCCGCAGCAGCCCGCCGTCGACTTCGGAGAGCCCGAGGTGGCGCACCTTGCCCGCGGTTACGAGCTCGGCCATCGCTCCGATCGTCTCCTCGATCTCGGCGTTCTGCGCCGGTCGATGGAGATAGAAGAGGTCGATCTGCTCTACGCCGAGGCGCAGCAGCGACGCGTCGCAGCAGCGCTTGACGTAGCCCGGCTCGCCGCGGAGCCTGAGCGCGCCGTCGCCGCCGCTGCGGTCGATCCCGAACTTCGTCGACAGCTGCACCCGGTCGCGACGGCCGTGCGCCGCGCGGCCGACCAGCACCTCGTTGTGGCCGGCGCCGTAGATGTCGGCGGTGTCGAGCAGCGTCACGCCCAGCTCGATCGCTCGATCGAGGGTCGCGAGCGACTGATCCCAGTCGCTCGGCCCGTACTGCTCGCTCATGCCGAGACAGCCGAGGCCCTGGGCCGACACCTCCAGCCCGCCCAGCTCAACCCGCTCCATTCAGTGTTCCTTTCTTTGCTCTGCAGATAACGCCCGGGGCGACGACGATCCCCGAGGCGCCGCCGAGTCGCCGCGACGAACCTCGGCCAGGCGCGCTCGCTCGCGCTGCGCCGCCGATCGGGCGAGCTCGAGCCCGGCGTCGGTCGAGCTCGCTGGCACGATCACGACCCCGTCGTCGTCGCCGAGCACGAGATCTCCCGGCGCGACGCGCGCGCCGCCGCAGTCGACCACGCCGCCGACGCGTCCCGCGACGCCCGGCGCGGGCCCGCACGGGGTGCGCCCGCGCGCGAAGACCGCGAGCTCGCCGGCAGCGATTGCCGAGAGGTCACGCACGACGCCGTCGACGAGCACCCCGACGACGCCGCGCCTTCGCGCGAGCATCGTCGAGACCTCGCCCCAGATCGCGTGGTCGAGGTGACCCTCGCCCGCGAGAACCAGGACGCTCCCCGGCGGCGCCGTCGCGATCGCTTCGCGGACCGCGGCGTAACCGCCCGGGCCGGTCCGCGCCGTCCAGGCCGTCCCCGCCATCCGCCGTGGTCCGGCTAGGTGCCCGAGGCCGGGATCGAGCACGCTCGCCGCCGGGACGCTGTCGGCAACCGTCGCGGTCGCGAGCTCGCTCCAGGCGGCCGGTCGCCGATCCACCGGAGCGCCTATTGGAGCAGCCAGCCGCCGTCGGAGAAGACGCACTGACCGGTCATGTAGCTCGAGGCGTCGCTCGCGAGGAAGACGAGCGGCCCGACCAGCTCCTCGGGATCGCCGAGGCGATTCATCGGGATCTTGTCGAGCAGCTCGCGCTGCATCACCTCGGGATCCGAGCGCCATTTCTCGGTCATCGCCGTGGCGTGGGCGCCGGGCCCGATCGCGTTGACGCGAACACCCAACGGAGCCCATTCGTTGGCGAGCGACTTCGTGATGCCGAGGTCGCCGTGCTTGGTCGACGAGTAGGCGACGCGGCTTTTGAATCCCAGCACGCCCGAGATCGATGAGATGTTGATGATGCTGCCGCTGCCGCGCTCGATCATCATTCGACCGGCCGCCGTGCAGCACAGGAACGTGCCGGTCAGGTTGACCGCGAGCACGCGAGTCCACTCCTCGAGCGAGAGCTCGAGCGCCGGGACCAACGACCACAGCCCGGCGTTGTTGACGAGCACGTCGAGCTGCCCCGATTTCTGCTTGACGGTGTCGAACGCGGCCTGCACCTGCTCGGGCGCCGAGACATCGGCCTGGACCGCGTAGGCACTCGTGTGCCCGGCGTCGTGCAGGAGCGAGACGGTCTCTTCGGCTTTGTCGAGGTCGAGGTCGAGCACGACCGGCAGAGCGCCGTATGCGGCGAGACCTTCGCAGAAGGTGCGTCCAAAGCCTTGGCCGGCGCCGGTCACCATTGCGACGCGGCCGGTCAGGTCGAATTTTCCTGCCTCAATGCTCATCTGACTCCTCTTCGTTGTGTGTCGAGTCCCCGGCCTCGAGCAGAGACGGCACCGGCTCGGGGTCGCGGAACCAGGCGTCGAACTCGTATCCCTCCCAGCCGGGATCGCCCCAGTCGAAGGTCGCGATCTCGAGTGGGTTATCGCTTGGGTCCGAGAAATAGATCGAGGTGAGGAAGCGATGGCTGTCGTCGCTCCCGCGTCGCTCGACGAGGTCCGAGCAGACGACGCCTTCGCTTCGGAGGTGGTCGCGGAACCAGACGATCTCGTCCCTCGTCTCGACGTCGAACGAGAGGTGGTCGAGCTTGGCGGGGCGGCTCGGCGGCTTCGAGCTGCCTTCCGGCCAGAGGAACGAGACCACCGAGGCATCGGGCTCGGGCCGGTTGCCGTCGACCTCGTAGACGGAGAAGAGCTCGCCGTTGCCCAGCTGGAAGAAGACCTGGCGAACCGAGAAGTCGACGAGCGATTCGTCGCCGAGGTTCCCCGAGGACATCAGGGCCTGCCCCTGCAGCGAGAGCGCGTTTGTCGAGAACCGCGGCTGCGTGCGGACGATCTTGAGGCCGAGCACGTCTCGGTAGAACCTGACCGCCTCGTCGAGGTCGCCGACGAACAGGACGAGGTGGTTGATCCCGCTGATCCTTCCCGCTGCCGGGCCGTGTGCCTGGACGATCTTCTGGTGCGGCGCGCGTTGGTCTGTCATCGAGATGCTCTGCTCCTTTCGGGGCTACTTCGCTTCGGTTGGCTGCGGCGCTTGGATCGGGATCCCGGGGACTTCGACCTCGACCGACTCGATCGCGCCGCCGCCGACCGGGGCGCTGCCGTCGGTCGTCAGGTAGAGGGTCCGGAGGTCCTCGCCGCCGAGCGCGCAGGCGGTGACACGGGTGCCGAGCGTGGGCCGGACCCGATTGGTGATCTCTCCCCCGTCGAGCATCCGGAAGCAGTCGCCCGAGACGGGCGATGCGCACCAGACGCCGCCCTCGACGTCGGCGCAGAGACCGTCGGGCAGCGCCGGCGCGTGGCCGAAGACGCGGCGAGCAGAGAGCGAGCCGTCCTCGCCGATGTCGAACCTGGTCAGTCGGTCGACCCGCCACTCGGCGACGATCAGCGTCTTTCCATCGGCGCTGATCGCGAGGCCGTTGGGCCCCAGAAGTCCCTCTGCGACGACGCGGGCGGAGCCGTCCCGATCGACGAGGAGGAGGCTGTCGGTCACGGAGTCGGGGGTCTCACGCGCCTTGTTCTCGAAGCCGTGGAAGCGGACGCCGTCCGCCAGGGTCCGAGGCGGATGCCATTCCATGTGGTAGGCGAGCGCGTCGACGTAGACGCGGCCCGACCCGTCGCTGACGATGTCGTTGATGTGGTCGAATCCGAGTCCCGAGAGGTCGGCGTGGACGGAGTGCGAGTCACCGTCGATCCGCGACAGCAGCCGCTCCTGCATCAGCGACGCGACGAGCGAGCCGTCGGCCAGCACGCCGAGGCCCGAGCAGGGGCTCTCGAACTGCGCGGCGGTGCCACGGCGCCCGGACGAATCGAGCCACGAGACTCGGGCCGCCTGGATCTCGCCGAACCACAACCGTCCCCGGTGCCAGCGGGCGCCCTCGGGGAAGTAGAGGCCGGCGAGCAGCGGCTTGGCCGTGAGCGTCTCGGCTGTCACCGATCTACGCGCGCAGGCGCTCCGGGTAGGGGATCATTCCGGCGCGCGGCCACTCGAGCCTGCTGACCTTGCCCATGAAGCCCTCGGTGAAGACCAGCGTCGTCCGCTGCTCGCCGACGAAGGCGCAGTTCGTGACGTCGGTGTCCTCGGTCGCGATCCGCTCGATCATCTCGCCGTCCGGGCCGAAGTGGACGAGGGCGCCGGCGCCGACGGCGGCGACGATCAGGTGGTCCTCGCTGTCGACGGCACAGCCGTCGGGGAAGTGGCCCTCGGGCAGCTTCGCGTAGAGCGAGCGCGGGCCGATCTCGCCCGGACCAAGGATCTCGTGGGCGAGGATGCTCGAGGTCAGGGTCTCGCAGACCAACAGCGTCTTGCCGCCGTTCTTGATCGCGATCCCGTTCGAGAGGTCGTAGTCGGTCGCGACCCGCCGGATCTCCGAGCCGTCGGGCTTGGCCCAGAAGACGTGTCCCTTGGGCCACTGGATCGGCTCGGTGAACATGTCGCCGTGCTCGGGGTCGGTGAAGTAGAAGTTGCCCTCGGGGTCGAAGACCAGGTCGTTGGGCGCGACGAGCGGTTTGCCCTCCCACTCGAGGTACAGGCGTGTGACGGTCCCGTCGGGGGAGATCCGGTCGATGCTGCCGCCGGAGCTGGGCGCGCCCGGACCCGCCGGACGGCCGTTTTCGAAGGCGAGCCCGCCGCTGTTGGTGGCGTAGATCGCTCCGTCCGGGCCCCAGGCGGTCGCGCCCGGCGCGCCGTCGATCTCGGCGAAGACCTCGCGCAAGCCGTCCGCACCGAAACGCGATATGACCTGCCCACCCATCTCCGCGACGTAGATCAAGCCGTCGGGGCCCTGCGACGGGCCCTCCGGGAAGCCGAAGCCAGTGCTCACCGTCTTCTGGTCCATTTCCTCTCCTTTGCCCGCGAGGTGCCGGCGATCCCTGCCCGTTGCGCCAACCTGACTAACCTTATAACGATCATGCTAGAGAACGCAACCGGCGAGCCGGCGACGCCGGCTCGGCGGACGCTAGAGCCGTGACCAGCGCGCCCTACTTCGACGATCTCGCGGTCGGCATGGTCTTCGACGGCCCGCCCGCGATGACCCTGACCGCGGGGCATGCGGCGATCCACCAGGCGGTGCTCGGAGACCGGCTGCGACTAGCGCTCGACGCCGGCCTGAGCCGCCGCGTCGTCGGGTCCGAGGCCCCATTGGCCCATCCCGGTCTGATCTGGGACGTCGCGATCGGCCAGTCGACGCTCGTCACGCAGCGCGTGATCGCCAACCTGTTCTACCGCGCGCTCGTCGTCCATCGCGCGCCGTCGATCGGCGACACGCTGCGCACGTCGGTCGAGATCGCCGGCCTGCGCCAGAACCGGCCCCAGCCGCGGCGTCCCGCCACGGGGTTGGCCGCGCTGCGCGTCATCACCAGCGATCAGGACGGTCGCCGCGTTCTCGACTTCTGGCGCTGCGCGATGCTGCCGCTGCGCGATCCGCAGGCTCAGACCGGACACGACGACGACCTGGCGCTGATCGGGGCGACCACGGACCCGTCGCCGCTCGACGGCGCCATCGCGGGCTGGGATCTCGCTGCCTTCAGGGACGCGGTGCCGGGCGCACACCTCGACGCGCTCGCGGGCGGGCAGCGCTGGGACGTGGTCGGCGGCGACGTCGTCAGCGCCGCGCCCGAGCTCGCGCGCCTGACGCTCAACATCGCCTTCGCCCACCACGACAGCACGGCCTCGCCCGACGGTCGCCGCCTCGTCTACGGCGGGCACGCGATCGGCCTCGTGTGCTCGCAGATCACCCGTGCGCTGCCCAACCTGGTCACGATCGTCGGGTGGCACTCCTGCGAGCACCTCGGCCCGGTGCACGAGGGCGACACGCTCCGGACGACGCTCGAGCTGGAGCGGATCGAGCCGCTCGGGGGCGGCGGCGGCCTCGTCCACCTGCGCGCACGCGCCGGCACCCTCGGCCGTGACGCCGATGCGGGCGCGGAGATCCTCGACTGGCGGCTCGCGGCGGTGATGGCCTGAGGGCGTGAGGGCGAGCCCGCCGGGCTCGCGCGCGACCTCGGACGCCGCGGCGGACCGCCCGCCGCGCCGCGCCTAGCTCGGGCTCCAGCCCCGGGTGAACCCGGCGAGGTGTCGCGTCGCGGCGCTGAAGGCGAAGCGATCGCCGGCCTGGCTGCGCAGCGAGCGCAGCATCTCCTCGCTGGGAGTCCCGAGGACCTGGACGCGCGTCGTGGCCTCGAGCGTCTCCGCGAACGCGCGGGCGGCGCGCTCGCGGACCAGATCCAGATGCAGTTCCATCGACGCCGCGTCGGGATGGACCTGGACGATCGTCACCTCCGAGCGGTCCTCGTCGACGTACTCGTTGAAGCCGAGCAAGCGGGGCTCGTTGGCGGCGACGAAGTCCGCGAAGCCCGGCGCGCGCCGGGCCTCCGCCTCGAGCGCGCCCTCGCGCAGCTTGTTGGTCGCGATGAAGATCAGCGGTCCGCTCACGTTGTGCCCTCCCGGTTGACAGTGATTCTGCTAAACGGTAGAAACCATGATAATCCTAGTTAGGATAAAAGGGCGAGCGCACTTCGGCCCCCCGCAAGCCAGGAGAGGAGCAAGATGACGAGCGCAGTCGAGATGGGAGTGGAGGTGCCCGGAGCCGACCGACTCTTCATCTCCGGCGAATGGGTCGAGCCGGCGACGGACGCCACCGTCGATGTGATCAACCCGGCCGACGGGAGAGTCGTCGCGCAGGTCGCAGAGCCTTCCGTGGCCGATGCCGACCGCGCCGTCGCCGCCGCCCGCCGAGCCTTCGACGAGGGACCGTGGCCGACGATGGCCGTCGAGGAGCGCGTCGAGATCTGCAGCAGGTTCGCCGCCTCGATCGAAGCTCGTGGCGAGGAGATCGGGCGGGCCTGGACGATCGAGTCCGGCGCCCCGATCGGGTACTCGGCCGTGATGGGCGGCGTCGCGGCCGGCATCTGGCAGCACGTCTTCTCGCTGGCTCCGACGCTGCAGCTCGAGGAACGGCGCACGAGCGAGACCGGTGACGTTCTGATCCGTCGTGAACCGGTTGGCACGGTGCTCGCAATCCTCACCTACAACGGCCCGGTCAACCTGATGGGGATGAAGGTCTTCCCGGCCCTCGTCGCCGGCTGTCCCGTCGTCGTCAAGCCGGCCGTCGAGTCGCAGCTGACGATGCGTCTGATCGCCGACTGCGCCAAGGACGCCGGCTTCCCAAGCGGGGTTCTCAGCGTCCTCGCCGGCGACGTCGAGGTCAGCAAGCACCTGGTCGGCCACGAGGGGATCGACATGATCGCGATGACCGGAGGGACCGAGATCGCGATCGACGTCGTCCGGCGCAGCGCCGGACGCCTGGCCCGCACGGCACTCGAGCTCGGCGGCAAGTCGCCGGCGATCATCGCCGAGGACGCCGATCTCGACGAGGTCGCGATCAGCCTCGTGCCGGGCGCTACCGCCCACTGCGGTCAGATCTGCGTCGCCCTCTCGCGCGTCCTCGCTCCGCGCAGCCGCTACGACGAGGTCGTCGACTACTTCGCCGAGAAGTGGCGCAAGATCCAGGTGGGCGATCCGATGGACGCCTCCACCGAAGTCGGCCCGCTCGCGAACGCGCGAGCGCTGGCGCGAACCGAGAGCTACGTCGAGTCGGCGCTCGCCGACGGTGCGAAGGTCGTCGTCGGC
>FSVZ01000064.1_pt1 | contig 15275 bp, 11 predicted proteins | sample 1637881 | NCBI WGS metagenome assembly FSVZ01 (sample SAMEA3914789, study PRJEB12502) | metagenome | biome: forest; material: soil | place: Canada | collected 2011-07-03 | depth 0.3 m
CCACCGGCGGGATGCCCGCGTCCGGGGGGCGGAACGTGATCGGCTGCGACTTGTTGAACGCGGGATCGGTGTCCGGCGCTTCCACTTCGGCCGCGCGCCCGGCCGGCGTCGTCAGGTGGAACAGCCAGCCCTGGCTGGTCGCCGCCCAGCAGTCGTGTGGGGCAGGGCAGGCGACCTTGTCGGCGCTCCCCTTCGGGCCGACGCCTTCGAGCGATTCCTGGGCGCTCGGCAGCGACTGGCGCTCGGAGACGGTCCCGTCGCTCCCCAGTCGCGCGAGTAGAGCCGGCGCGACCGGGTTCTTGGCGGTGTTTTCTCCCGAGGTCAGCGCCAGCCATGCGCTTTCGGCGCCCGCGGCGGCTTCGCCCGAGTCGGGCGGCTCGGCTGCGAGCGAGTTGACCGTTTCGTTTTTCGAACTCGAACCTGGTTCTTCGCCAGGTTTTTTCGTGAACGGGTTTTCGCCTTCGGGGTGGTCCGAGGGTCCGAGGATCTGCTTCCACAGCCCGCCGGCGAAGCGCAGGACGGTCACCTCAGCGGGCGCGCCTTCGGGCGGCGGCAGAGCCGGGTCGCCGCCGCCCCAGAGCGCTGCTTCGTCGGCGCTCAGGTGCAGGAAGTCGAGCGCCTGCGGCTGCTCTTCGGAGGAGTAGGTGGGCACGCCCGGGATCAGCGAGACGAACGTCGGCTGGACACCATTGGGCTCGATCGCGTGCAGGTCCGAGGGTTCGGTCGGCGGTTCGGCTTCGCCGAGCAGGTCTCCGCTCTCGAGCCGCACCCCCTCGTACAGGAGACCGCCGTATCGACGGATGGACTCGACGGCATGCCCCTGCGGCCCGGGCTGCGCGTTCAGTGAGTGACCGTCCCAATGCAGGTGAAAGGCGCCGACCTGGTTCTGGGGAAGCGCGTCGCCGCCGAACCAGCAGTCTTCGGGTCCGAGGCAGGCGGCGCCGTGCATCGCCTGGTATGAGTTCGCGCGGAACGCGAGCGAGCCGTAGGAGCCGACGACTTCGCCGTTGGCGAAGTGACAGAGCGTGTTGTCTTCCAGCGGCGGCGTGCCTTCGATGCTCGCCTGCCCGGGCCGGCCGTCGGAGACCGTCCAGAACTCGTCCGGGCCGGCCCACGCGATTCTTCCGTCGCTCGCCCCGCAGACGCTCGCGAGCTCGTGCCAGGAAACACCGTTGTATGCCCACAGCCCAGGCGGGATCGTCGGCGGGTTGCCCGCGGTGATCAGCAGCCCGCGGTTCGGCCCCCAGAACTCGATGTCGCCGATCTTGCCGAGCCCGATCGGGGTCGTGGCCTTCTGGCCACTGGGAAGTTCGGGCGGCAGCGGCTGTTCCAGGTGCCACGCGGCGCCTTCGTCGGCCAAGGCGCCCGGCGCAAACGAGCCAGCGGCCAGCGCGAGCGTCGCGATCAGCGCGAGCAGGAGAAGGGGGCGCGTGCGGGTCATCGGCCGCGTCCTTTCGCTTGGGATCGGCGCGAGCGCGCGCCGCTCTTGCGCGACGCGGCGCGCAGCGTGCGGATGAACGTGACCGGCACCTTCTGGCGCAGCGCGCCGTGTCCCGGCGCGGTGAACACGAGACTGACGTCCGCAGACAGCCCCCCGCGCGCGCCGGCGAGCGCGGAATACGGGGGCGACAGCTTCAGGACCAGCGTCGCGAGACCGGCGACGCTCGAGCTCATCGAGCGCGTCGAGACGGTCCGAGTCGAGACCGTCGTGCGGACCCGCACGCGTCGCCGCGCTCGACCGGCGCTTGCGCGACGGGGGACGAGCTGAACACGCACGGCACTCTGAGCGCCCGCACGCAGCGCGCCCGCTCCGGGGACCTGAACCTCGAGCAGCACCGTCCCGTCGCGCCGAGAGATCGTCGTCACGCCGAGCGACCAGACCGGTTCAAGCGGGGGACCCGGCGGCGCGGGCGAGATGACCTGCGGCGTCGGTGTCGCTTGAAAGCGGACTCGCTGCACGACGAACGCATCGCTCGCCCGGTTTCCGTCGCCGTAGACGAGGTTGTCGGCTTCCGAGCTGAACGCGAGCAGGTTGCCGTCGGTCGAGAACGCCGGGGAGCGCGTCGTGCCCGTCACGCCGGCCGGCGCCTGGCTCGGTTCGCCGGCGAAGCCCTGCGTCACGCGCGTGAGCGTGTCGTTGGCGAAGTCGACGTCGTATAGCTCGGCCGTCCCCGCGCTCGCGCCGGGCGCACTGACGTACGCGGGCGAGCCGAGCGGGAAGACGGTGCGCACGGTCGTGAACGCGACCTGACTGCCGTCGGCCGATACGCCGAAGTCGTTGATCGGCGCGCTACGCGCCGTGTTGCTCGAACTGCCGCCCGCGAGCTCGGTCAGCCTGCGCGACGCCGCGACCCGCGTGAGGCCATCACGCATGTCAACGACGTACAGGTCGTTCGACGCTTCCGCCGAGTTCAGTTCTTCTCCGCTGGCTATTTCGCGCGCCGTCGCGAGGAACGCGACGGTCGTGCCGTCCGCGCTGAGCCTCGGCAGGTAGTCCTGCTGCGATTCCGTCGTCACTCCCGGTTCGGCGCGGCCATCCCCGGATGTGTCGAACGGCCCCTGGCAGGGATCGGTGAGCGTCGGCGGCGCGCTGAGTGTCGTCTCGCCGCTGGCGGCACAAGCCGGGGCGAGCGGATCGGAGCCGCCGGTCACCCGACGCGTCGCGGCGCCCGGGCCTTCGTCGATCCGTCGCCACAGCGGCTCCGTGTACGTGGGCTGGTTCTCGGTCGCGCCGATCACGGGGGCCTGCACGGCGATCTGCTCCCCCATCCATGCGACGGTCGATCCGTCGGCGCTGATCGACGCGCCCGCCCAGGGGCTCGGGAACGCGCTCGCGGCGGCATACACCGCGCCATACCTCGTCGATCCATTGCTCGCCAGCGGGACAGGTTCGGGCTGACCGAACGCGTCGAGCTGGGCGCCACCCGTCGAGGGGTCGCGCCGCACGCTGACCAGTTCAGTGCGTCTGCTGTCGAGGTGGCGCACGACGACCTGGAACGCCGGCGTTTCGGCCGGTTCGGCAAGACCCGAAGGAGCCGGCCGGCCGGCGTTCGCGGCATTCGAGATCGCGGTCGTCACGAACGCAACGTCACGACCGTCGCCGCTCAGCGCCGAGCGCCCGCTCGCGACCGAGCCGAAGTGGGTTTCTTCGAACGCCAGGTTGGACCCGTATGCGTAGGAGAGACCCTGCGACCCGCCGTTGATCGCGGAAGCGAGCGTGAACGCGCACGCTTCCTGCGAGGCCGGCGTCGCTTCCCAGCCCGGAGGGCAGGGAGCGAGATCCGGCTTTTCCATGTCGCGCACGTACACATCCGGGCCGGCGTTCGTGTCGTTCTGCTGATCGAGCCTCACCGTCGTCGTGAAGCTGACGTAGCGCCCGTCTTCGCTGATCGACGGCTGGACCGCGTCGCCTTCGGCGACGGTCGCGACTTCGCCCGTCGCGAGGTCGCGGCGAAAGACGCCGGATCTCCCACCGAACGACCCGTCGAAGGCGACGTAGCGCCCGTTCCCGGAGATCGCCGAGTCGCCCGCGTGATCGGCCTGCTCGTTGTGAGTCGTCCCGGCGACCGCCCCCGCCGAGACGAGCGAGATCCCACCGAACACGTCGGCGCCTGCCGGCGCACTCCAGGCGAGGAGCGCGATCGCCCCCGCGCACGCTGCGGGTGCGAGGCGCGACTTCATCGGACGCTCACCAGCCGCCGCACGGTTGCACGGTTGCCGACCTTGTCGCCGACGTGGACGACGACGGTATAGATACCTGCACGCCCGTAGCGGTGGCTGACGCGCGCGCGCTTGGCGACCTGCCGTCCGTCGCCGAAGCTGACGCTCAGAGCGGACTTCTGAACGCCCGAGTTGGGGTCGCGGATATTGATGCTCACCCCACTTCCGCCGAACGACTTGGTGATCTGGACGGTCGGAGGCGTTCCGTCGACGCGCAGTGTCGCCGTCGAGCTCAGGGTCGCCTGACCGTCGAGATCCGTCGCGAGCACCTGCGCGCGATGCGTACCGCTGCCGAGCCCGCGAGCGTCGATGCGCAGCGAGAAGACTCCCGCGGGCGTGGCTTGAACACGACCGTCGAGGACGACGCGGTAGCGCAGAGGGCCGTTGGCGCTGAGGGCGGGCAGCCACGAGACGGATGCCGCGGCGGGGGTCACCCACCCTCTCGGCGCCGTGAGGATGAATTTGACGGGGGGCGCGGTCGCCTGCGTGGCGACGATCGCGGCGTTGCCGAGTGGACCTTGGCGGAATCCCACGATCCCGTCACCGAGGCCGGAGCGACCGACCGCGAGTTCGGCGACTTCGCCGCCGGCGCCGCCGCTGACCAGCGCCGTCTGCGCGGCGCCACCGGGAAAGTCCTCGAGCACGCTGACCGCGGGATCGCCGTGCGCATCCGCGCTCGGCCACGCGGAGACCCCGCCGCCGGTCGGGTTCATCACGCTCGCTGCCGCCAGTTCGCCGCCGACGAAAGCCGGGCTGAGCGAGAGCGCCGCAGACAGCCCGCGATCGTTGCCCTCGATCACGCGCGGCGTTCCGTTCGCGTCGTAGACGAGTCGGACGTCCTGCCTATCGTCGATGTCGATGCTCGGCGGACCAACCTGCGCGGCAGCGCCGCCCGAGACGGCCGAGTCGACGATCGCGGCGCCGGTGAATCTCGAGCCGTCGGCCGATTCGCCGTCGGGCAGCGTGTTGAGGAAGATCCGTGGTCCCGGCAGCGGGGAGCCGGGGCCGACGCTCTGCCGATAGGCGACCTCGGCCTGCCCGAGCTTCGAGATCGCGACGCTCGCCCCGTCGGCGTCGTTGCCGACCGGGGCGCCGCTGAAGCTCGTCGCGCTCACCGGAAGCACGTAGTCGAGCGTGCTGCCGAACAGCCGCCTGGCCCAGATCCGCGCGACGCCTTCTTCGTCGGGCTCCTGCCAGACGATGACACCATTGCCCGTCGGCCCGATCGCGAGCTGCGGCGCGTTGGCGGAGGTCGGGGGGCGCATCGAGACGCCGGCGTTGCGGTTGATCGTGCCGAGCCGGGCCCATCGCTGTCCGTTGTAGTGCGCCGCGCGCACGCTCTCGATCACGTCACCAGGCCGCAGCAGTGGGATCACGTTCTGCAGCGCACGATTGACGACCCGGTAGACGACGTCGGCCTGCCCGGTCGCGCTCATCGCGATGTCCGGGCTCGTACCGGTGCCGTCGCCGATATTGGGATCGATCAGGATCGCCGGTCCGAACGAGGAGGAGCCCGAGCTCAGGGTGGCGCCGACGAGCTCGTCGACCGGGAGTTCGCCTTCGGTCGCGAACGGGGTCGCCCAGACGACGACGAGCTCGCCGCCGTTGGCCGCACCGATTCGCGGCCAGCTCGCCGCGAATGGCTGTCCAGTGTCGACCCGGATCGGCGCCTGCCAGCGGCCTTCCACGTAGCGCGAGACGAACACGTGCGCGACGCCGTCTACGCGCTTCAGATAGACAAGGCCACCGGTTCCGTCTTCGGCCATCGCGACTCCGCCGAAGCCGACGATGTTCTCGCTCGGACCGTCGATCGTCGTCGCGGGCAATACCGCGGCACGCGCCGTTCCCGCTTGCAAGGCGAGCGCCACGATCGACGCCACGAGCAGTGTGAGCGCAGCCGCGGTGAGCACCGTCGCCCGCAGGAGCGCCGCCGTCAGGCTGGGGCGCTCTCCAGCCTGCGTCGAGCGCGTCACGATTCGGATTTGTTCAGCGCACCGGGAGACTTGTTGAAGGCGCACCGGAAGTTCTCTGGGTTCGTGACCGGCTCGGAGCCGGCAAAGCCGCCTTTGGTGCCGTTGCTGTACACGGTCACGTACTGCAGCGATTCGGGCAACGGATCCGCCGGCAGCGGCACGGGGTTGGCCTGCCCCTGGCGCGGATTGCCCGTCGACCCTTCGCTGACGCCCTCGAAGCCGGCCGCCGCCGAGCCCGCTTCCGTCGTCACGAGCGTCGAGGTCATCTCGCGCTGGTCTTTCAGCCCGCGGCTCGGGTCCAGCGGAATCGTCGCGGTCAGCTGCGAGTCGTGGATCGTCGACTCGATCTTCACCCGGGCGGCCGCGCCGAGCAGCTGCGCGGCGGTCGGCAGCCATCCCCCTTCGGCGACGCACGCCTTGCTGGCGAAGATGTAGTTGTTCTGTCCGGCCTGCGCGTTCGTGACCGGGTAGGGCGCCGTGTCGAGGCACCAAGAGCCGAGATCGACGGTCGCGGGCGGGCACGTGCCGGCGAGCTGTTCGGGGGTTTTCCCGGCGATGTGCGACGCGTTGGAGACCGTCGGAATCGCCGCGGCCGGGAATTTGCGGTTGCGGCCGAGCAGCAGCACGCCGCCGGCGCGGGGCTGCGCGCTGACCGGATGTCCGGCGATCGCCGCCGTCAAGGCGTGACGCGCCGCGTCGGCCAGCCCGGTCGTCGAGAAGACCAGCGCGACGAGCGAGACGATCAGTGCGGGCGAAGGGAGCCGGCGCGCACCGCGCGCCGAGGACACCGGACGCCGAGGCCTCACGGCGCGTCCTTGTTACGAGCGGTGAAGCGCGGCGACGCGGCGCGGCGCACGTTGCGCAGCTCCTCCAGCGTCGCCTCGCGAACGGTCGAGAGCACGGCGTCGAGCGCAACGCCAGAGAGCGTCTCGTGCTCCATCAGCGACGCTGCGGTCTCCTCGACGGTGCTCCAGTTGCGGTCGAGGATCGTCGCCGCGCGGGCCTCGGCGTCGCCGACGAGACGCTCGATCTCGTTGTCGATCAGGTTCAGCGTCTCGGGACCGACCGAGCCGAGGTCCTGCAGCGATGCCCCGAGGAACACCTCGCCCCCCTTCTCGCCGATCGTGACGAGGCCGAGCGCCTCGGACATGCCGAACGACGTGACCATCCCGCGCGCCAGCGCGGTCGCCGCGTGCAGGTCGTCGTTGATGCTCGTCGAGGTGTGCCCGAACGCGATCCGCTCGCCGGCCAGGCCGGCGGTGATCACGATCAGCTGGCTCTGCAGGTCGGGCTCGGTCATGATCGTCTGGTCGCGATCGGAGAGCATGTGCGCCGCGGTCCCGAGCTGGCGCCCGCGCGCGACGATCGAGAGCTTGCGCGTCGAGGAGGTGTGGCCGAGCGCCTCGGTGACGACCGCGTGCGAGGCCTCGTGGATCGAGATCAGCCAGCGCTCCTCCTCTGTGAGGATGTGCTTCTTCGCCGGGCCCGCGACGACGCGGTCGATCGCCTCCTCGAGCGTCGGCTGGTCGATCAGCCCCCTGCCGTCGCGCACGCTCAGGAGCGCCGCCTCGTTGATCACGTTCGCGAGCTCGGCGCCGCTGAAGCCGGGCGTCTGGCGAGCCACCTCCTCGAGCGAGGCGTCGGGCGCGAGCGGTCGCTTGCCGCCGTGCAGGCGCAGGATTTCAATCCGCCCGTGCACGTCGGGCACGTCGACGACGATCTGGCGGTCGAAGCGTCCGGGGCGCAGCAGCGCCGGGTCGAGGATGTCGGGGCGGTTCGTGGCGCCCATCACGACGAGGCCGCCGTCGCCGGCGAAGCCGTCCATCTCGACGAGGATCTGGTTGAGCGTCTGCTCGCGCTCGTCGTTGCCCTGCCCGATACCCGCGCCGCGCTTGCGCCCGGCGGCGTCGAGCTCGTCGATGAAGATGATCGCCGGCGCCGCTTTGCGCGCCTTGCGGAACAGGTCGCGCACGCGCGCCGCGCCGACGCCGACGAGCGACTCGACGAAGTCCGAGCCCGACAGCGAGAAGAACGACGCGTCCGCTTCGCCGGCAACGGCCTTCGCGAGCAGCGTCTTGCCCGTTCCGGGAGGGCCCACGAGCAGCACGCCCTTGGGAGCGGCGGCGCCGACGAGAAGGTACTTGCTCGGGTCGGCGAGGTAGTCGCGGATCTCCTTCAGCTCGGCGAGCGCCTCGCCGGCGCCGGCGACGTCGTCGAACGTGACCGCTTCCGTTTTCCCCTTGCCCCTCTTGCGGCCCTTGCCTGTGAACTCGGAGAAGCCGGCGATCCCTCCGGCGGCGCCTTCACCGCCAAACCGGGTGAAGAACGAGAACAGACAGACCAGCAGCAGGATCGGGATCAGGAACTGGACGACGATCGCCTTCGTCGGCTTGCCGGACTGCTGGTCGATCGAGACGCTCGCGCCGCTCGTGGAGAGTTCGTTGGCGAGCTGCGCGGTCTGCGCGCCGGAGGACGGGTAGGCGGCCCAGAGGCGTTCGGGTGATCCGACGGTCACGTTCGCTTCGCCCGTACCGCCACTCTTGCTCCCCTTCGGCTTGACCGTCCTCGTCCCGCTCGTTTCGACCACGACGCGGCTGTCGTGGTCGAGCAGCGTCGCCGTCGCGATCTCGTGGCTCTTGGCGAGCGTCTGCACCATGCTGATCGGAACCTGCCTGCCCGAGCTGCCCGGCTTGATCTGTCCGAGGAGCAACGCGAAGGCAATCGCAAGTCCGATCGAGGCCAGCAGCAGGAACAGCGACAGCGGATCGCGCAAGACGATCCGGCGGATGTTCTGCGCGATCTCGATCAGCCGCACGAGGGCGGGGTTGCGACGGTGCGCCAGCCCCGAGCGCACGGCGCCGGCACGCGCCGGCGCGTGACCGTTCGTCGAGGACCGCGACCCCTCGGGGGCGGGCGAGTCGTCGGGCGCGGGAGCGTTCGGGTCGTCGGTCATGTCGTGACAACGGTGAGCGGCTCGACCCGCAGCGACGCGTATGCGGCACGGCGATCGAGCGCTGCGCCAGCGTCACATGAGCCAGACGGAAATGCAACGTCGTTCACAAAAACGACACAAGGACGGTCAGGCGTTCGCGAATTCGACGCGGTCTTCACAAAACCGTTACATCGGGTGCACATGAAAAACGTTCACAAAAACGAAACACCAGACAAATCGGGGCTCGCCAGTCTTGCGCTCGGGAATGGTTCTCGCGCGCCCGCATCGATCACGCGGGTGAGTTGTTCCGCCACCCGCGTCGCGACAACTCCCCGCGTCTCGACGACGACACGAGCACCAGCCAAAGCCCCGAACCCCAAAGGAGACACTTGAACGTGCGTGCGCACCGAACCCTAATCCTCAGCTTGACTCTCAGTATCTTGCTAGCCGTCCCGGCGACGGCGCTCGCCAAGCAACTGATCATCGGCGGCTCGACCTCAGTGCTTCCGCTCGCGCAGAAACTCGCGAGCGCCTATCACCGAGCCTACCCGAGAATCCCTGCCCCGAAGGTCGGTGGCGGCCAGTCCGACATCGGGATCAGCGGCGCCGCCACGGGCCGCTTCGACATCGGCACCTCCTCGCGAAACCCGATCCCCGGAGTAGACCCCAAAGGCCTCGTCTTCACGAAGGTCGCACAGGACGGGATCTGCATCATCACGAGCCCTCAGAACCGCCTCGCGAACCTCTCCCAGCAGACCGTGACCGGCATCTTCACGGGCGCGATCCGCGACTGGAGCCAGGTGGCGGGCGCGCAGGTGTCCGGTCCGATCGACCTGTTCGACCGCGACGGCGCGTCGGGTACCCAGGACGCCTTCCAGCACATCTTCCTGGGCGAAACGCTGAAGATCTCGCCGAGCGCGACCGAAGAGACCTCCAACGGGCTCGAGCAGAACGCCGTTCGCAACGATCCGGGCGGAGCGGGTATCGGATTCGTCTCGTTCGCCTACACCGAAGGTGTGAACGCCGTCGGCTACCAGGGCGTCGCGTGCACGCTGCCCAACGCCAAGTCCGGCCAGTACGGCGGCGTGCGCAACTTCTGGTTCGTCACCAAAGGCGCGCCGAAGGGCGAAGCGGCGAAGTTCGTCAACTGGGTCACCAAGCCGGGCAACAAGGCGGTTCGCTCGATCGTCAACTCGAGCTGGATCGCGATTCACTGATCGCGTGAGCGCGGCGCCATGATCACGATGCAGCGCCGCACCGGCCACCGTGAAGACCAGCGCGCCGAGCGTACGCTCGGTGCGCTGGCGATCGCCCTGCTCGTGCTGATCGGCGGGATGATCGTGACGGTCTTCGTCAACGCGTGGCCGTCGTTTCAGAGCAACGGGCTCAGCTGGTTCGGCCCCGGGGGCAACGTCGACACGCAGCTGAGGGCGATGCAGGAATCGACGCCGCTCGCCGGCCACGGAATCGAATACTTCCGCGCGTGGCCATTGATCTGGGGAACGCTGTTGACGACGGTCCTCGCCGTCGCGATCGCACTCGCCGTCTCGACGCTCGCGGCGATCTTCCTGACCGAGTTCGCGCCGGCGAGGGTGCGCCGCACGCTCGAGCCCGTGATCAGGCTGCTCGCCGGGGTCCCGTCGGTCGTCTACGGCCTGATCGGGATCCTCGCGCTCGCGCCGTTGATCAACCAGCACCTGATCAGCAACGGGCGCAAGCAGTCGGTCGCGTACGTCGTCCAGCTCAACGGCGCCGACCTGACGACGGCGACGCTGATCCTCGCGGTGATGATCACGCCGATCATGGTCGCGTTGATCGCCGGCGCGCTCGCGTCGGTGCCGGCGCCGTGGCGCGAAGGCTCCGTTGCGCTCGGCGTCAACCACTGGCGCACGATCGTGCGCGTGTCGCTGCGCACGGCCCGGCCGGCGATCGTCGCCGCTACGGTGCTCGCGACGGCGCGCGCCCTCGGCGAGGCGATCATGCTCTCGATGGTCTCCGGTGGGCGCGGCTTCGCCGCGAACCCGCTCGACGGGGTGACGTTCCTGTTCGAGCCGGTCCGGCCGCTGGCGGCGACGATCGTGCAGCAGTCCGAGGGCCTGACGATCGCCCCGCTCGCTCACACGGTCTACGCGATGGCGGCGGTGCTGCTCGTCTCCGCGGCATTGCTCTCGTTCGCCGGCTGGGCCGCAAAGCAGCCGCTCAAGCGCTACGGGATCCGCGCGTGACCGAGGCGGGCGGGCTCGCCCCGACGCCGCCGCTCGCCGTGCGGCCCCGTCGCCAGGGCAGCGCCGCATGGCCGCTGATCGACCGCGTCGGCTACTGGCTGTGCTGGGCGACCGGGATCACCCTCTGCCTGATCGCCGTCGCGATCGTCCTGTTCATGCTCGTCAAGGGCATCTCCTACCTGCGCCCGGCGCTGTTCGTCGAACATCCCACGGCCTCGCTGCGCCAGAGCCAGGCGGGCGGCTTCCTCGACCCGATCGAGGGGACGCTGATCATCACCGCGATCGGCACGCTGATCGCCGCGCCGACGGGGATCGCGCTCGCGGTCTGGATCTCCGAGTACGGTCGCCCGGCGCCGCTGGCGCGCGCGGTCGAATCGTCGATCGACGTGATCGCGGGCGTCCCGAGCGTCGTGCTCGCGATCTTCGGCCTGCTCGTCTTCTCCGAGAGCTTTCTCGGCTTCCTCTCGCAGAACGCCGTCAACGGCTCGGTCTACGGTCGCTCGTTCTTCGCCGCCGGGATCGTCATGGCGCTGTTGGCGCTGCCGCTGATCGTCGGCTCCACGCGCGAGGCGCTCGCGCAGATCCCCGATCGTGTGCGCGAGGCCTCATACGCGCTCGGCAAGTCCCGCGCGAGCACGATCCGCTGGGTCCTGCTCCCGTCGATCCGGCCCGAGATCGCGAGCGGGATCGCGCTCGGGATGGGACGGATCATCGGCGACACGGCGATCATCACGATCCTGCTCGGCGTCACGCTCACGACGCAGGGCGTCGGCAGCGTGCCGCTGCTCGGCACGCTGCGCGGAACGGGCTCGACGTTGACGAGCTACGTCTACAACAACTCGCCGGCCGGCGAGGGCAACGCGCCGCAAAAGGCCTACGCCGCCGCCTTCGTGCTGCTGATGGTCGTGCTCGGCTTGAACGCGCTCGTGACGCGCCTGACGGTCGGGCGCCGCTCCGACCGCACGCGGCTGCGGCGGCTGCCCGGGTTGCGGAGGCTGCCATGGATCCGTTGATGCCGCCGCCGGTGCGGCGGATCGCGCTCGACGGCGAGCCGCGCGTCGCGCCGCCGAGGCCGATCCCGGACAGCGCGGCCGCAGGCCCCGCGGGCGCCGCTCAGGCGAGGCGGCGCGTGCAACCTCCCGACCCGGCGAACGTCCGCGAGCGGATGCGGATCGAGTCGGTCTGGCTCGCCTACGGCGAGAACTGGGTCGTGCGCGACGTGACGCTGCCGGTGCGCCAGGGGGAGGTGCTCGCGCTGATCGGCGCGTCCGGCTCGGGCAAGACGACGCTCCTGCGCTCGCTCAACCGCCTGACCGAGGTCACCGCCGGCGGAGCGCGCGCCGGTCGGATCACGCTCGACGGGCAGGAGATCCACGAGCTCGAGGTCAACGACCTGCGGCGCAAGATCTCGATGGTCTTCCAGCAGCCCAACCCGTTCCCGATGAGCATCTACGACAACGTCGCCTACGCGCTCGCCGAGCAGCGCCCGCCGCGCGGGCGCCGGCGCCGGCGCACGCCGGAGCTCGAGGAGGCGGCGCAGGACGCGCTGCGGCGTGCAGGCCTGTGGGACGAGGTCGCGGGCGACCTCGATCGATCCGCGCTGCGGCTCTCGGGCGGTCAGCAGCAGCGCCTCTGCATCGCGCGCGCGCTCGCGGCCGACCCCGAGGTGCTGCTGCTCGACGAGCCGTGCTCGGCGCTCGACCCGATCTCGACGGCCACGATCGAGGAGCTGATCGTCGGCCTGCGCGAGAGCGTCGCGATCGTGATCGTCACGCACAACCTGCAGCAGGCCTTCCGCGTAGCCGACCACGTCGCGTTCATGCACCTCGGCGAGCTGATCGAGTACGGATCGAGCGAGCAGGTCTTCGACCGCCCGACAGAGCCGCGCACGCGCGACTACATCAGCGGCGCGTTCGGATGAGCCGCGGGCGAGCGGGCCGATGAGGCTCGATCGGGCGGCTGCGCGCGTCAGGCCGATCGCCGCGCCTAGTCGCGTCTGGTGGGCCGTACTCGTGCTCGCCGCCGTTGCCCTGTGCGGCTGCGAGACGACCGCGGAAAAGAGCGCGAAGCTCGAACGCCAGGCCAAGCACGTGACGCCGAGCGACAAAGGTCTCTCGATCGCGCGCGAGAGCACGGCGGTCAAGGTCCTCGCCACCGCCGTCGTGCACGGCTCCGAACGCGCCGCGGCGATCGTGACGCTGCAGAACCGCTCGGCGCTACAGCTGCGCGGCGTCCCGATCGCGATCACGGTGAGGGACGCGCACGGCGCCACGCTGTTCCAGAACAACGCGCCCGGCCTCGAACCCGCGCTCGTCTCGGTGCCGTCGATCGCCCCGCACGCGACCGCCGTCTGGGTCGACGACCAGCTGCCGGCCGGCGGCGTGCCGGCGAGCGTCAGCGCAAAGGTCGGCGAAGCGCCGAGCGTGAGCGGGGCGCCGGGCGCGCTCGCGGTGACGGGTGCGCGGATCGGCGAAGACCCGGCCAACGGCGTCGTCGCGACGGGCACCGTGACGAACCGCTCGAGGATCGCGCAGTCGAGCCTGGTCCTGTTCGCGGTCGCGCGGCGCGGCGGCACGATCGTCGGCGCCGGACGCGCAGTCGTCGCCGAACTCGCGCCCGGCGCGTCGGCCCCGTTCCAGGCATCGCTCGTCGGGCAGGCGCTCGGCGCTCGGCTCGAGGTGTCGGCGCCGCCGGCGAGCTTCGGCTAGCTCTCAGCGCCGGCTGCGACGCTGTTTGAGCGTGATCCCCTCGAGCACGTGCGCGACCGTCTCGCACGCATCGACCGCTGCCTCGAGCGACTCGAAGATGTCCTTCCAGCGGATCACGACCATCGGGTCGATGCCGCCGGCGAACAGCGAGGCGACGCCGTCGCGCTGCAGCCGGTCGCCCTCGTTCTCGAGGCGGTGGATCTCGACCAGGTGCGGCCCGAGCTCGGTGCCGGTCCGCAGGCCACGCAGCGCCTGCGCGATCTGCTCGCCCTGCCCGATGAGCACGTTCGAGAACTCGACGGCCTGCTCCATCGGCGCTTCGACGCCGTACAGGCCGAGCTGCGCGGCGGCGTGCTCGGAGTGGTCGACGATGTCGTCGAGCGCGGTCGCCAGCGCGAAGCCGTCGCCGGCGGAGAACGGCGCGCGCACGCGACCGCCGGCGAGGCGATGGATGATGTCGTGCGTAATCCGATCGCCTTCCTGCTCGCAAACCTTCAGGTCACGCGCGAGCGTGGCGTGCTCGGGATAGTCGACGAGCAGGTCGTGCAGGAGCAGCCCCGAGCGCTGGACGTTGCGTCCGGCCTCCTCGACGAGTTCCATCAGCACGGGGTCGGGCGCGCGCGAGAGGAAGCTCATCGCGCGAGGATATTCGGCGGCGCCCGGCGCTGAAGCCCCTTTCACGATTTTTTTACCGCGCGATTACGAGTTTGCAACCTCGAGCGCTACGCGCGCGTGCGAGGCTTGCCACCGTGGCGAGCCTTCCCGAGAGTGAGGACACGCTGTACGCCGGTGAGCTCGAGATCCGTCTCGGCGACGGCCTCGTGCTCGCCGGGGGACGCGTCGTGCGGCTGTCGGTCCGCGAGTTCGACCTGATCGTCGCGATGACGCGCCGCACGGGCGCGATCGCGACGCGCGAGGAGCTCTACGCGACCGTCTGGGGCGGCGAGCTGCGCGCGGGCGACCGCTCGGTCGACGTCTACGTGAGCAAGCTGCGCGGGAAGCTCGAAGCGGCGATGCCCGACCGCCGCTTCATCCACACCCATCCGGGCTTCGGGTATCGCTTCCAGCCCCAGCCCGCACGCGAGCCGGCGCCGGTGCGGCTCGCCTCGCCGGACCAGCCCGAGCCTGGCGACGAGCGGCTTTCACGAAATGTTCACATTGGCGCAGCGGGCGATTAACAGACTGCATCGAGCACGGTCGGTGCGCCGTCGCTCGACGCCGCCGAAGCCCCACGACACGTAATCCAGCCAGAGGAGACGTAGTGACCCAGAACAGGATTGGCGCGCTCGCGAGCGTCGCTTTGCTCGCACTCGGCCTGAGCGCCTGCGGCAGCAGCTCCAGCTCGTCCAGCAGCTCGTCGAGCAGCTCGTCCAGCTCGACGCCCGCCAGCAGCGGGACGATCTCGGGCGCTGGCTCGACGTTCGCCGCGCCCGTCTACGAACAGTGGGCGTCGGCGCAGTCCGGTCTAACCGTCAACTACCAGGCCGTCGGCTCCGGCGCGGGGATCACCTCGCTCGAGTCAAAGACGGTCGACTTCGGCGCCAGCGACCCGCCGCTGAAACCCGCCGACGAAGAAGCGATCGCGAAGAACGGCAGCCCGGCGGTGGAGATCCCGATGTTCCTCGGCGCGATCACGGTCTCCTACAACCTGCCGGGCGTCCAGACGGGCATCAAGCTCGACGGCAAGACGATCGCCGACATCTACCTCGGCAAGGTC
>FSVZ01000018.1_pt1 | contig 15262 bp, 11 predicted proteins | sample 1637881 | NCBI WGS metagenome assembly FSVZ01 (sample SAMEA3914789, study PRJEB12502) | metagenome | biome: forest; material: soil | place: Canada | collected 2011-07-03 | depth 0.3 m
GCCCGGGATGGTCACGGGCGTTCTGCTCGCGATCGCGCGCGCCGCCGGCGAGACGGCGCCGCTGCTGTTCACGGCGGCGACGACGCGCAACACCGACTTCAACCTCGGCCACTTCATGAACTCGCTGCCCGTGCAGATCTACAACGACGTCACCTCGCCGACCACGTCCGTCGTGAACCGCGCGTGGGGCGCGGCGCTGACGCTCGTGGCGATGATCCTCGTGCTGAACGTGATCGCTCGCCTGATCGCGCGCAGGAGCCGGCTCGCGTGAGCGCCGACCCAACCCCCTCCCGGACAGCTAACGTTGAGCCGGCCGCCGTGGATCCCGAGAGCCGAACCGACAGCCAGCGTGAGCGGATCGCGCCGAAGACACCCCCGGACGGGGACGCCGGGCCGAGCGTGCAGGTGACGGGCGCTGCCCCCGCCGAGCCGGTCGCCGAGCGGGGTCTCAGCGTCACGCTCGAGCAGCTGCGCGCGTTCTACGGCGACGCCGAGCAGGTCAAGGGCATCGACCTCGAGTTCCGCGCGAACGAGGTCACCGCGATCATCGGCCCGTCGGGCTGCGGCAAGTCGACGCTCGTGCGCTGCATCAACCGGATGCACGAGGAGATCCCAGGCGCGCACGCCGAGGGGCGTGTGCTGCTCGACGACGCCGACGTCTATGACGCGCGCGTCGACGTCGTCGCCGTCCGCCGCGCGATCGGGATGGTCTTCCAGAAGCCGAACCCGTTCCCGACGATGTCGGTGTTCGACAACGTCGCCGCCGGGCTGCGGCTCGGCGCCCGCGCGCGCGGCGGGCGCGGCAGGGCCGAGCTGAACGTGAAGGTCGAGGCGGCGCTGCGGGCCGCCGGCCTGTGGGAGGAGGTCTCCGAGCGCCTCTCCGAGCCCGGCGCCGGGCTCTCGGGCGGTCAGCAGCAGCGGCTGTGCATCGCGCGCTCGCTCGCCGTCGAGCCCGACGTGATCCTGATGGACGAGCCCTGCTCGGCACTCGACCCGATCGCGACGTTGAAGATCGAGGAGCTGATCGAGGAGCTCAAGCAGCGTGTGACGATCGTGATCGTCACACACAACATGCAGCAGGCGGCGCGCGTCGCCGACCGCACCGCGTTCATGCTCAGCGGCGAGCTCGTCGAGGTCGGCGCGACGCAGACGATCTTCACCAATCCGAGCGACCCCCGCACGGAGGAATATGTCACCGGCAAGTTCGGCTAGCGGCGACCGTCATTCGGGCCTCGCGCGCGCACCGTCTGCCGGCGCGACCGCCGGCGAGGGCGTCGCGGGCGAGGGTCGCGCGCATTTCCAGGATCAGCTGAAGGCGCTCGAATCGAACGCCCTCGGCGGCCTCGACCTGATCGTCGAGCAGCTCGACCGCGTGCTCGAGGCGCTGCGCCACCAGGACGTCGAGCTCGCGCAGATGGTGATCGCCGACGACGACCGCGTCGACGGGCGCTACCTGGAGGTCCACCAGGGGATCCTCTCGCTGCTCGCCCTGCAGGCTCCGGTCGCCGGCGACCTGCGCCTCGTCGCCGCGCTGCTGCACATGATCAAGCACATCGAGCGGATGGGCGACCAGTGCGTGAACATCGCGAAGCTGATCCCGCTGTCGGGGTACGAGCCGCCGGTGCGCCCGGAGGTGCTCGAGGCGCTCGCGAAGATGGGCGCGCACGCGCGCTCGGAGGTGATCCAGTGCCGCGCCGCGTTCGCCGGACGCGACGTCGAACTGGCCGAGGACCTCGTCCGCCAGGATCGCGAGATCAACCGCCTCAACCGCGAGATCTTCCGGATGGCGATCGCGATCGGCGAGGACGTCGACACGCGCGAGTGGGCGATGCACATGATCCTCGTCGCGCGCGCGCTCGAGCGGATCGGCGACAACGCGGTCGACATCGGCGAGCAGGTCGCGTTCGTCGTCACGGGACTGTTCCGCGAGTTCTCCGATTCCTCGCACCCGGCCGGCGTGCCGCCCGACGCCGCGCCGGACGGCACGCCGGAGTCTTTCTGAGCGCGCAAGCGCGCGCTCCGCGGTTTCAGCCGGGTCAGCGGCCGAGACGTCGCGGACCGGTCGGGAGCGTGGCTCCGCAAAAAGCGCGCTATTTGTGAAGATCGTGTGACGATCTGTTGCACGGCGTCCGATGCTCCAATCGCTCCCGTACACTGCGCGGCAATGACGGACAGCATCACCGTCGGGGATGAGGCGGCGCCGTCGGGCCAGGGAAGCGCTTCTGCCGCGCTGCGGATAGCCGTTCTGGATCGCGACAGCGGTTTCATCCAGGTCCTGAGCAAGCGCTTGGACCGGCTCAGTTGGGAGCACCGTGTGCTCGCCAGCCCCGTCCCGCCCGAGGCCGTCGTCGCGATGCGCCTGAGCGCGCTGGTCGTCGACCTCGCCGTGCTCGGGCCGCAGGCGTGGGAGTGGCTCGAGCGCCTCTGCGGCGCGCTGCCGGACCTCGGGATCGTCGTCTGCACAGGGCCCTCGACGGTCGCGCAGCGGGTACGCGGCCTGCGGCTCGGCGCCGACGACTGGATCACGAAGCCGTGTCACCCGGAGGAGGTGATCGCGCGCGTGCAGAGCGTCGTGCGCCGCCGCCGCCGTCCGAGCGGCCGCGCCGAGACCAAGCCGCTGATGGCCGGCGAGGTCGAGATCCGCTCGGATCGCTTCCAGGCGTTCGTCGCCGGCGCGAGCCTCGACCTGACGCGCCGCGAGTTCGAGCTGATCGAGCTGCTCGCCGCGGCCGACGGGCGCGTGCTCGAGCGCGAGGAGATCTACTCGCGGCTGTGGGGCTACACGATGGTCCGCGGCGACCGCTCGGTCGACGTGTTCGTGCGAAAGCTTCGCCAGAAGCTCGAGAAGGCCTCGCCGCGCTGGCGCTACATCCACACGCACTTCGGGATCGGCTACCGCTTCGCAGCCGAAGGGCTCGACGTGGCGCGTGACTCCGAAGTGCCCGCCTCAATGCCCGTCGGCTGGGACGCCGGCGATCAGAGCGAGCTCGCGGGGGCGCATCACGACCGCGAGCTCACCCCCGACGCCCTCTAGTCTCACCACCGCCAGGCCGCCCTTCTTCAGATCGACGCGCCCGCCGGTGAGTTCGGCGAGCACGCCCGACAGATCCGGCTCGTGCCCGACCAGCAGCAGCCGCCCGTCGTCGCTCAGCTCGCGGGCCGCGTCGAGCGCCGCGGCGGCGTCGAAGCCCGACGCGAGCGGCTCGTGCACGTGCAGCGGCGCGCCCTCGGCGTCCTGCAACGCGGCCGCGGCCAGCTCGGCCGTCTGTCGCGCGCGCATCTTCGGGCTGAACAGGACCGCCTCGAAGGAGGCGCCGAGTCGCGCGAGCGCGAGGCCCGCGGCGCGCGCCTGGGCCTCGCCGCGCGCCGTCAGACGGCGCTCGGAGTCCGAGCGCGTTCCGTGCGGCTCGGCCTCGGCATGCCGTAGTACCCAGAGCTGACGTGCCATCGCCTACGCCCACCCTACCGTGGCTCCGACGGCGCCAGCCTTCGATCAGCCTCGTGAAGAAAATGTGAAACCTCGTCCCCGCCGTGCGCCGGAGGTTCGCCCGCGAGCGTGTAGCGTGAACGGAACCATGGAGCTCGATCGACAACACGACGAGGGCGGGCGCGCGACGGGCGCCGTCGAGCTGCAGCGCGAGGCTTCGGAGCGCCACAACGAGGATCCGCGCGGGGGGCGACGCTCGCTCGAGGACCCCTCGCTGTACCTCAACCGCGAGCTGTCGTGGCTCGAGTTCAACGACCGCGTGCTGCAGCTCGCCGAGGATCAGCGCCTGCCCCTGCTCGAGCGCGTCAAGTTCTGCGCGATCTACACGACGAACCTCGACGAGTACTACATGGTGCGCGTCGCCGGGCTGCGTGACCAGATCGAGGCCGGCGTCGAGACGCCCAGCCAGGACGGGCGCACGCCGAGCGAGACGATCGGGCTGATCCGCGAGCGCGTGCTCGCGCTCGGGCGGCGCCTGACCGACTGCTTCGAGGGCGAGCTGCGCCGCCAGCTCTCAGACAACGAGATCCGCGTCGTCGGCGTCCGCGAGCTCGACGAGGAGCGGCGCGACGAGCTCGCGGCGCTGTTCCAGAAGAAGATCTTCCCGGCGCTGACACCGCTCGCCGTCGCTCCCGGGCGCCCGTTCCCGTACATCTCGAATCTGTCGCTCAGCCTCGCCGTGCTCGTGCGCGACCCGCTCACCGACCAGACGGTGTTCGCGCGCGTGAAGGTGCCGACCGAGATCCTGCCGCGCTTCGTCACGCTGCCCGCGCGCGCGGAGGAGCCGTCGTTGCTGGTGCCGCTCGAGGACGTCATCGCGCACCATCTCGATGCGCTCTTCCCGGGGATGGAGATCGCGGACTACAACGTCTTCCGCGTCACGCGTGACGCCGACCTCGAGGTCTCCGACGACGCCGCCGACCTGCTGCAGGCCGTCGAGGACGAGCTGCGCCGGCGCCGCTTCGGCGAGATCGTCCGCGTCGAGGTCGGCGCCGACTGTCCCGAGCGCCTGCTCGCCGAGCTCTCGGGCCTGCTCGGCGTCGAGGACTACGAGGTCTACCCCGTCGACGGCCTGCTCGACATGGGCGCGCTGTGGCAGCTCGTGCGCCTCCCGGGACACGCCGAGCTGCGCCAGGAGCCACTCGTCGGGCTCACCGATCCGCGGCTCCTGCGTCACGAGGACGAGCGCCCCGACGTGCTCGGCGCGATGCGCGAAGGCGACCTGCTCGTGCACCACCCCTATATCTCCTTCGCGACGTCGGTCGAGCGCTTCGTCGAGCAGGCGGTCGCCGACCCGAACGTGCTCGCGATCAAGCAGACCGTGTACCGCACGAGCGATGACTCGCCGCTCGTGCCTGCGATGATCGACGCCACCGAGCGCGGCAAGCAGGCGGTCGCGCTCGTCGAGCTGAAGGCGCGCTTCGACGAGGGCATGAACATCCACTGGGCGAAGGCGCTCGAGGAGGCCGGCGTGCACGTCGTCTACGGCCAGCCGTCGCTGAAGACGCACGCCAAGTGCGTGCTCGTCGTCCGCCGCGAGGGCGACGGCGTACGCAACTACGTGCACATCGGCACCGGCAACTACCACTCGGCGACCGCCCGCCTGTACACCGACTTCGGGCTGTTCACGACCGACGAGCAGATCGGCGCGGACGTCGCCGACATGTTCAACTACCTGACCGGCTACGGCCGCCCGATGCATTACCGCAAGGTGCTGATGGCGCCGAACCAGCTGCGCGACGGGATCCTCGAGCAGATCGAGCTCACGATCGAGGCGCATCGCGATGACGCCCCGTCGCGGATCGCGATGAAGATGAACGCGCTCGTCGATGGTCGCTGCATCCGCGCGCTGTACCGCGCCTCGCAGGCCGGCGTGCAGATCGAGCTGAACGTGCGCGGGATCTGCTGCCTGCGCCCGGGCGTCGCGGGCGTCTCGGAGAACATCCGCGTCGTCTCGATCATCGGGCGGCTGCTCGAGCATTCGCGCGTCTACGCCTTCCGGCGCGACGGTCAGGACACGATCTACATCTCCTCGGCCGACCTGATGCCGCGCAACCTCGACCACCGCGTCGAGCTCGCCGTGCCGATCGCCTCCGCCGACGCGCGCGGCGAGCTGATCGACACGCTGGATCGCGCGTTCGCCGACAACCAGAACTCGTGGGAGCTCGACGAGGAAGGGAGCTGGCGCCGGCGCTCGCCGGCGCCGGGCGAGCAGCCGCGCAGCCTGCAGCTCGAGCTCGCCGAGCACTACGCCGTGCTCGCCGGCGAGCAGCGCCCCGCGCGCGACGCCGGCGCGCTGCGCTAATCGAGCTCGGCCAGCGACGCCTGGAGGTCGTCGACCGACTGATAGTCGAGGCCGAGCACGCGAGCACGACGCTCCCGCTCGATGCCGAAATTGCGCGATCCACAGCAGCAAGCACGAGAATCCGGTGAGGCAACTTCGTGGAGACTGGCGCCTGCGACGCGATGTGGCCTGTCGCTGCTCCACGGGAGCCCTCGCGCGTCATTTGGCGATCAACCCAAGTTCGGCGATTCGCCGTACGCAGGTCGAGAGCTCTACGCGGTCCGCTCGTATCTCGAGGACACCTTGCGCTTTTAGGCGAGTGATTGCCGAGATCATCTCGTCGAGCCCGGCCGCTTTCAGCGTTTTAGGGAGAGCCGCAGCCCGGAGCGCGCCGGCGTTTTGGTCGTCGAGAAGGAGGCACAGAATCGCTCGATCGACCTGGTCTCTCGGTGCCAGCGCGTCTAGCGTCACGACGCTGCGCGTCGTGACCGCCCGTCGAGCGTCAGACGGCGTTCCGCGCTGGCGAATCCACCAGGGGGCGGCGTGCGCCTTGGCGTAGATCGAGCAGAGTCCAGCGCATCGCCGATGTACAGAAGTGTTTACAAGACGAGCGGACATTGCGGCGGTCAATTACGTCTTCCGCTCTGAGCCCGCCGATACCCGCGGGTTTTCGCGTCACGGTCCACGAGGCCAACGGCTACAAGCGTGTTCAGGTAGCGGTGGGCTGTGCTCTGACTGATTCCGGTCTCCCTCGCGAACTCGACGATCTTGACCGCGGAGCCATCCTTCGGTAGCGCAGCCAAGAGGTATAGCCCGCGCAGCATCGACGTGCTGATCTTCGGTTGAGATGGTGGCGACGCGACCAGCTGCGCGATATGGTGCTCGACATCGTCGGTAGGGTCAGCATCGAGGCCTGCTGCCACCTGCGCGACAAGATCCCCGACGTCGTCCTCGGCTGTCCGTACACGCGCAATCTGGGAGCGCGTGAGGCGAATCCAAATATCTCCCGAATTGCCGTTCATCGTGGATGGCACCGAACCGAGAGGCGCCCGGGTCGACGCGAACGAGCGACGCCGAGGCCAGCGACCGGCCGCGGTCGCGGCGCTTCGCTCATAGCTTCTGGGCGGCCCTGACCAGGCGCGTCCGGCATGCATTCGGCCGGCTCCGTCTGCGCTCCGGCGAGCCTTCGACGGCACTTCGCCTGGTGCTTGAGCTCAGCTACCGGTCGACTAAGGTCGAAGCGCGGAGCAAGCGCTTCGGCGTCGAGTCGGAGACATTCTCGCTGACTACACCAGAAGTACGCGGGCGAAGGTGCCTGGGCCGGGGGCGCCGTCGGCGCCCCGACCCAAGGTCGCCCTTCCTCGTCATGCCACCCCCCCGTCGATGACGCGCGAATGTCTTCTCTGCGCCACGGAGCGACGCTTCGCGCCCGATGGCGTCGCCTCGCATGCGCCTCGCTGGTGTCTGCCGGCTCGAACACGCCAGCGACAGCGTTGCGCTTATGCGCGCACGGGATAAGGCCAAGTCTGAACGTTCAAAATTTGAGGAACGCTGGTTGCGCCTGCGGCGCTGTTCGGCCAGGCTGACCTCAGTAGCTTGTACGAATTCTGGGGAACGAGGTCGGGATGAAGTCTGCACGCCAAGGCGAGAGAAGCTCTGCCTCGTTTCGCTCGCCGGTCTACTGGACCCTCTTGGGGCTCATCATCGAGCGTCCCGACTACGGATATGGGCTCGTCAAGCGTTTCGGGCGCGAGTACGGCGATGCCATGCCGCTCTCGAGCAACTCGCACATCTACGAGGGACTGAGCGTGCTCCAAGAAGCCGGACTCATTGTGGAGTACGGATCGAAGGGTGGACGGCAGCCAACACCGCGCTACCGAGCGACCTCGGAAGGCGCGCGAGCCTACTGCGACTGGTTGATCACGCAGGCTCGCGTCGAGCGCCTGCGGTCGCGCGTATTCGCGCGTCAACTTGCGGCTCTTGCGAGCGAACCAGAGCTTGGCCTTGAAGTGATCGACAGCTACGAGCGCGCGTGTCTGCACGAGGCGGAGGCCGGGGCGATTGCACCAGCACGTGTCGGCGAGCTCTCATCGGGTCGCACGGAGTCGCTCGCCGTGGCTCTGACGGCCGAGCAGGCGCGACTCGCCGGGGGGGCCGAGCTGCCGTGGGCGCAATACGCCAGGGCACGCTTCACGAAGCTATTGGAGATCAGGATCGCCGATGAGCCTGCTTGAGCTCGAGCGCGTCAGCAAGCGCTTTGGCCGAGGCGCGACGCAGCGCACGGTGCTGAACGAGCTCACGCTCCAAATCGAGGCGGGCGAACTCGTGGCCGTCTGGGGAAGTCGACGCTCCGGTCGCTCGACGCTCTTGCGGATCGCCTCCGGCGTTGCGCGGCCTGACGAGGGTGTCGTCCGCCTCGAGGGGCGCGATCTCGCTGGCCGGAACGCAGACGCGCGGCGCCAGGCCGTCGGCTACTGCGTTACGACCCATCGCCCACGCGAAGCGCAGCTCGTCCTCGAGCAGCTGGTGACCGACCAGTTGGTCAGGGGAGGCATCGGGATCGAGCTCGCCGAGCAGCGGGCGCGTATCGCTCTGGCGAGAACTGGGGCCGAGCGCTTCGCCGCAGCAGCACTCAAAGCGCTCGACCCGGCCGAAGCAGTGCGCGTCGCCATCGCTCGTGCGCTCTCGCGCCAGCCGAAGCTTCTCGTGATCGACGAGCCAACGCTCGGGGTGGACCTGGAGGCCCGCGACGAGATCCTGTTGCTCTTGCGCTCGCTCGCTAACGAAGGGATTGCGGTGCTGATGACCGCGGGAGAGACGCCGAGTCTCTCGGGCGCTGACCGCGCGCTGTCGCTTGGTCAGGGTCAACTGCACGGCAAGCTCGCGCCAGAGGCCAGCTCCCGTAGTGCTTGGGTGGTGCCGTTCCGGCGCTCGGCGTGATGGGCCTCGTTCGCGCGCCGGCACGGCGCATTCAGCGGCAAGGTTGGTCTTGAGCCTGCTCGAACTGGAGGACGTAGTCAGGCACTATCGCTCCGGCGGAGAGGAGACTCACGCCGTCGACGGTGTCAGCCTCAGCGTGGAGGCCGGCGAGATGCTCGCCCTGCAAGGTCCTAGCGGCTCCGGCAAGACGACGCTCTTGCTCCTGATCGCCGCGCTGCTGAGGCCGCAGCGCGGCACGATCCGCTACGACGGCTGTGATCTGAGCTCACTCTCTGAGCGCGAGACCTCTGAGTACCTGCTGCGCGAAGTCGGCTTCGTCCAGCAGCGGGCGCACCTGATGCGTCGCGTCTCGGCGCTCGAGAACGCGGCGATCGAGCTGCTCATCGCGGGCGTCGGTATCCGCGAGGCCCAGGCGAGGGTCACTCCGTGGCTTGAGTGCCTCGGCCTCGCCGAGTACGTCAAGCGCACGCCGGAGCAGATGTCTGGGGGCGAGCGTCAACGCGTAGCGATCGCGCGCGCCCTGGCCGGCGAACCGCGGCTGATCCTCGCCGATGAGCCGACGGGCAACCTGGACAGTGCGCGCAGCCGCGAAGTCATCGAGTTGCTGCGCTCGATCGCCCGTGAACGGGGGGCGGCCGTGCTTCTCGTCACTCACGACGCCGAGGCCGCCGAGCTCGCCGACCGGCGCTGCATCCTGCGCGACGGCAAGCTCTCCCAGGAACTCGTCCGAGGCGAGGGCACGACGACGCGCTCACCCGCGTTCCCTGCGACGGCCGCGCAAGGGTGAGAAGCGCTGAGTAGCGTGCCGCTTGGACGAGTGGGCGCACGCGTCCGATTGGGCGCGGACTCCGCGCGCGCCAGCGGGCCACTGGGACCCCGCGCGCTTCTCCGTCTTTACCGCCACCGGCTGCGGGCACACGCTGCCCAGGAGTTGCTTGCCGGTCTCGGGGTAGCGCTAGCCGTAGCGCTGATCTTCGCCGTGCTGGTGGCGAACGCCAACATCGCGAGCTCGACCAGCGAAGTGGTCCACACCGTCATCGGTCCGGCGAGCCTGCAGCTTCGCGCTCCTGGAAACGAAGGGTTCGACGAACGCGTCCTCGCGCGTGTGCAACACCTGCCCGGAGTCAAGCAGGCGGCGCCCTTGCTCGAGCAGCCCGCGACGATCGTGGGCGCGAGCGGGCGGCGCGTCAGCTTGGATCTCGCCGGCGCAGACGCGAGCTTGACGATCCTCGACGGGCTCGCGCATACGCTGCCGATCGCGGTGCTTTCTGGGCACGGACTCGGCTTGAGCGACGCCAGCGCCAAAGCGCTCGGGATAACCCGCCAGGAAGTCGGCTCCGGCGCAGGACGTCAGGTCTCGCTTCGACTTCGCGGACGTACGTTCGGGCTGCCGATCACCTCCGAGCTCGGACCTGAAGCAGTCGGAGCGCTCTCACAGGCGGTCGTCGCATTCCTTCCGCTCGGGCAACTCCAGCGGCTCGCCGGGCTACCCGGACGAATCTCACGCATACTCGTGCAGGCAGAACGCGGACGCGAGCCCGCCGTCCGAGCAGAGCTCGAGCGCGTGGGAGGGGGGCTCACGGTTAGTCCGGCCGATCAGGACATCGCACTGCTGCGCCAAGCCCTTCGCCCGAGCGACCTCGCCAGCGGCCTCTTCGCCGCCATCGCGGGGCTGTTGGGTGTTCTGCTCGCGTTCAACGCGATGCTGCTCACGATTCCCGAGCGGCGCGAGGCTATCGCCGACCTGCGTCTGGTAGGCGCGAGGCGGGGCGCGATCGCTCAGATGGTGCTCTTCCAGGCGCTCTGCCTGGGGCTCGCCGCGTCGCTCGTCGGAGTGCTCGTTGGCTACGGGCTCTCGCAGGGCGCGTTGCGCCCCGCCACCGGATATCTCTCGCAGGCGTTCGCTTTGGGGGGGCGGACGACGATCACCGCATCCTCGGTGCTGATCGCCTTCGCGGGCGGGATCCTCGCGATTTTGCTGGCCTCGGCCGTGCTGCTACTCGATCTTCGCCGCGGACGGGAGCTCGACGGCGTTTACCAGGTCGAGGCAGCGCCCGGCAACGCTCTCGGGACACGCGTCCAGTTGCGCCTGGCGCTCGGCGGGCTGATCTTGCTGGCGGGAGCTGGCGTCGCATTTGCGCTGGCGCCGCAGCTCGCGCTCGGTGCAACCGCGGTGCTCGCGCTGGCAACGGTGCTCGCCGTGCCGCTCATGCTCGCGCTCGCTCTACGCGTCGCGAGCGCGCTTGGCAGGCACGTTCGGAGACTGACGATGTTGCTCGTCGCAGTCAGTTCGCTGAGGGCGACGACGCTTCGCTCGCTTGTGCTTGCCGCGACAGGCGCGCTCGCTCTCTTCGGTGCTGTCTCGCTCGGCGGCGCCCGGGAAAACCTCCTCGGAGGGCTCCGCGGCTTCGCCAATACCTACACCGCAACGGCCGATCTCTGGGTGCTCAACCAGGGCGACCCCCTCGCCGTCGACAGCTTCGTGCCGGGTGGCCTCACGGCTCGGATCGCACGCGTCCCGGGCGTCGCGAGCGTCGAGCCCCTGCAGAGCGAATACCTCGACATCGGCACGCGGCGCATTTGGCTGACCGCGCGCAAGGAGCCGGACGCACGGCGGCTGCTGGAAGAACAGGTTGTCGTGGGCGACGTCCCGACCGCCGTTCGACGGATCGGCGAAGGGGGTTGGCTCGCCGTCTCCCAGCAGCTTGCCGACGAACGCCACCTCGCAATCGGAGACGCTCTGCGCCTTCCGACACCGGCCGGCGAGACGCCGTTCAGGATCGCCGCACTCACGACGAACTTTGGCTGGAGCCCGGGCGCGATCCTGATGGACAGCCGCGATCACGAACGACTCTGGAACGGTTCGGCGCCCACGGCGCTCGGGATTCGACTGGCCCCCGGCGCGAGCCGTGAGCGTCTTCAGAACACGATCGCCTCAGCACTTGCCAACAGCGGTCTTGAAGTGATTAGCGGCGGGGAGCGTGCTCGCCGCTTCGTGTCGATCGCACGCGAAGGGCTCGGCCAGCTCGCGGAAATAGCACTCCTGCTCACGCTCACGGCGATCCTCGCGATGGCCGCAGCGCTTGGATCGGCGATCTGGCAACGTCGCCCGTCGCTGGCCGCCTTGCGGATCGCAGGCGCACCCCCACGTCTGCTGCGAAGGGTCGTGCTGAGCGAAGCCGTGCTGCTCTTGGGGGCTGGCTGCCTGACAGGCGTGATCGGTGGGCTCTGTGGTCAAGCAGTGATCGATAGCTATCTCAAGCATGCGACCGGCTTTCCGGTCGCGACCATCGCGGCGAGCTGGCGTCCGCTCGCGCTGCTCGGCATCGTTGCCGGCCTCGTCGTGGCGCTCGTGGCCGTCCCCGTCGTGCTCGCATCCCGCGTCTCCCCGGAGCTCGCGCTCGAGGAGTGATCGGGGAAAGCTCCCACGTTGCTTGGAGGCTCGTTACGCGGTCCATCTCCGGTCCTATCCTTGACCCATGCCGGAGGCGAGCGATCTGCGCCTCCTCGCCAGCGCCGGCGGGGCCCTCGCCCTGATGAGTGCGCTTTACTGGACGACGGTCGCGGCCCCGGCGCATCGGCAGATGCGCCGCTGGCACGAACGCGCCCGGGCGATACCTGACCCGGCGTTGCGTACGGTCGCGCTCACCAAGCTGAGCGAGGAGCGCTTCAACGTACAGACCGCGCCGACGTTTGCGACGCTGGCACCGCGCGAGCAGCGACCGCGCGCGGTCGAGGCGATCGTCGCCCTGCAGGTCATCTACGACTACCTCGACGGGCTCACCGAGCAGCCGGTCTCAGACCCACTGCGCAACGGTCATGAGCTGTTCCACGCCTTGACTGACGCAGTCTCGCCGTGCTCCGAGCCACACCCCGACTACTACCGCTACCACCCGCAGTGCGATGACGGCGGCTACCTGCGGGCATTGGTCGCCAGCGCACAGAGCGCGCTCGTCCAGCTGCCGGCCTGCGCGGCGATCACCGACCTGGCAGGTGCCGCAGCGACCCGCTGCGGCGAAGCGCAGGCTCGCGCGCATGCTGTCCCGCGTCGCGGGGCTGGACAGCTCGAAGGCTGGGCGATCGAGCAAGCCGCAGGCGAGGCCGTTTCTTGGCCTGAGCTGCTGGCGGGCGCGGCCTCCGCGGTGATCTCGATACACGCGCTGATCGCCGCTGCGGCCGATCGGCGCACGACCCCGGAACAGGCAGCTCGAATCGAGGCGTTTCACCGATCGACCTGCGCGCTTGCGACGATCCTCGACGGCCTCGCGGACCTCGCACGGGACGAGCGCTCCGGGGAGGTGCAGGCTGGATACCTCCGCTACTTCCCCGACGATGACCTGCTCAGCGCGGAGCTGGTGAGCATCGTTCGGCGTGCAACCCGAGCCGCTCCCGAGGTCCCCCACGCGGGCCATCATCTGATGACCCTTGTCGGGGTTGTCGCGTACTACACCTCTGCGCTCGGAGCCGGCGAAGACGCATCGAAGGCGATCGTCGCGCCTGTCCGACGCGAGCTGCGGCCGTTGATCGCGCCCACGTTTGCGTTCATGCGCTCCTGGCGGCTGGTCAAGCGTCTGCGCGATAGCTCAGACCGGGACAGCAGTTTGTCGATTGACGAGGCGGACTCCGCCGCGTTGGAACGGAAGGCTCGCGATCGGAGCACCGGCGAGCCGCCCGCCGTACGTCACCTAGCGATCATTAGGGACGGCAACCGCCGCTGGGCGAACGCGCGCGGCCTACCGTCGAGCGCGGGTCACGAGGCCGGGGCGGACACCCTCAGTGCGCGTGTGCACGACGCGCTGGAGCTCGGGATAAAGCAACTCGCGGTGTATTCGCTCTCGACTGAGAACCTGTCGCGCCCAGTGCAGGAGCTAGGCCCGCTGATCGGCCTGCTTACGCGCCGCATCGCCCTCGAAGGTCCTCGGCTTCTTCGGCAAGGAGTGCGCGTCCGCTTCATCGGCAGCCGCCACGAGCTGCCTGCCGAGCTGACCGAGCAGATGGACCGTGCGCAGGCGCTCACGGCATCAAACCACGTGATGACTCTGTTTCTGGCCATCAACTACAGCGCCCGCGCGGAGATCCTGAGCGCCGCGAGGCGCTATCGCGACGGTCGCGAACAGGGACTTCGTCGTCTGTTGTACGCGCCCGAGATGCGCGACCCCGAACTCATCATTCGTACCGGAGGCGAGCAGCGACTCTCGAACTTCCTGCTTTGGCAAGCCGCCTACTCCGAGCTCGTCTTCCGCCAAGAGCTGTGGCCGGACTTCACACGCCAAGGGCTCGAGCAGTCGCTCGCGGAGTTCGACAGGCGTAGTCGACGCTTCGGCCGTCGCTGATCGGCGCACGGCAGAATTGCGGCCACAGCCAGGAGCGCCATCAGCCCCGACCCATCGCGCGAGCGTGTATAGTTCAGTCGAATCATTCGCGCTGCCGGAGGAGAGATCGGGATCGTCCAGATGACGTCACCTGCGTACAGGGCCGCGCTCGCCCTGACGGTTGTCATGCTCACGGCCATGTGCGTCTCGAGCGCCGGGGCCGCTGCGCGAGCCGAGGCGGCACGCAGACAAAGACTCACTGATACCGCCTTCCTGAAGAGGGCGAGTGTCGAAGGCTCAGTCGTGTTTGAGCGGGGAAGCGCTGCGGGTCTCCTGCCGGGCTACATGCGCGCGCGTCTTGACACCAACGGCTTCCGCGCGTCGTTCACGCTCGAAACCCACGGCGGCACGCTCAAGGGGCACGGCTCCGCGACCCTCTGTGAAAACAGGTGCTCGGGGCGCTACGAAAGCTTCCGTGGCACGCTCGTGATCGACGGGGGCAGTGGCCGCTACGTGCACGCGCGAGGCCGCGGTGGGCTCTACGGCGTGTTCGACCGCCAGACGTATGGCCTCGAGGTGCAGACGACGGGCACACTGTCCTACTGAGCACTGGTTTCCGCGGGGCCGGGAGAGACGTTATGCGCCGACTCTGCGCAATCGTCCTAGGAGCGCTGGCCTGCATTGGCCTTGCCGGCCAGGCGCAGGCGCACGCGTCGGAGTCGTTGAAGCTCTCCGTAACGCTCACCCCGGAGCGTCTGGGCCAGGGTACGACCGTTGGCTTCGACTTCCGCATCGCGTCGAGCACCAGCCTCGTGCCGCCACCACTGACCGCCGTTAGCCTGCGCTACCCCGGCGATCTTGGTGTCGCCGTGAGCGGTTTGGGGCTCGCGACCTGCTCGCGCTCGACGCTTGAAGCGCTTGGCCCCGACGGCTGTCCTGCGAACGCGCGCATGGGCGGCGGGAGCGTTCTGGCCGAGATCCCGATCGGCACGGACGTAATCGCGGAGCTCGCAACGCTCGCCGTCATACGAGCGCCCACGCAGAGTGGGCATATCTCGGTGATGTTCTACGCGGCAGGAGAAACGCCGGTGTACGCGCAGATCACATTTCCGGGCCAGTTGCTACCTGCGGCCGCGCCGTTCGGCGGGCTCCTGCACATCGATGTGCCACTGGTTCCGAGCCTTCCGGGCGCGCCCGACGTCTCGGTCGCCGAGATCCACGCCACGCTTGGACCTGAGC
>FSVZ01000062.1_pt1 | contig 15195 bp, 15 predicted proteins | sample 1637881 | NCBI WGS metagenome assembly FSVZ01 (sample SAMEA3914789, study PRJEB12502) | metagenome | biome: forest; material: soil | place: Canada | collected 2011-07-03 | depth 0.3 m
CCAGCCGTGGCTCGGATTTGGTCCTCGTTCGGCAGGACGAGTTGGCGGCCGTGCAGCCACCGGGCGCGGTCGTCGCGCAACATGGCGGCGCGCTCCACGCGGTACTCGCCGGGCGTCAGCGTGTCCTTGCTGAGGCGGTGAGCGACGAGTTTGAGCGCGAAGGCGACGTAGTCGCGCGTGAGCCACGCTTGCGCGGATTCCTCGATTTCCTTGCGGCCGAGGAGGAAGCTGTGTTTGTCCTCGGGTGAGTGCGCGATCTCGAGAACCTCGCGCCAGGTGAGCGAGAGTTGTTCGCTGATGCGCCGTGCAGTTGGGAGGTCGGCTTGGCCGTCCCAGCTCGCCTTGGCGTCGTCAAATGCCCGCTGTGACACGGTCTCGGGTTCGTCCGGGTTGGCGAGGGATGAGATCTCGCGAACGGCGCGGAGTAAGAGCAGCAGTTCCACGTCACCGATGATCCGGGCGCGCGCGGACGCAACGCACTCGCGAGGCCAAGGGGATCGCATCTCACGCCGCGGCGTTGCGTCGCCGCGGCTGGGTACGCTCGCAGGCTGTGCCAGCTCGCCACGACCCGGGAACGCAGCCCGTCACGCGCCTCGCTGGTGTGCGGATGAGTCGCGGGGTCACGCAGGAGGAGCTGGCAAGAGCCGTTGGAATCTCCGTGCCAACGTACAGGCGTCTCGAGCGTGGGCAGACGGCGAATCCGAAGCTCCGCCACCTCGTGAACTGCGCCATCGCCCTCGGCGTGAAGCTCGCCGACGTGCTGGAGGACGAGTGGTTGGAGTGGTTGCCGTTGGACGAGGCCTCGGCGGAGCCGCCGATCCGCGACGAGTTCTGGCGCCGTCCATACCGCCCCGACAAGCGTTCCTAGGGGTCAGCAACAACATCCGCGACCGTAGGGGTCGCGGCAACAACATCCGTGGCCCTCACGGGGCCACGGCTCCCTGGAAGGCCACAACAAACTCCCCGAGGGCCACCCGAGCGGCTGTTCTAACCGACTGGCTATCCGAAGCGGGCCGGCCCGCTTCGGGCGGTTTCTGCAAGCCGCGTTTCACGGGTTCGTCACCGGAGAGAACCGTCCGGTCCTCGGCGTATTCTTGGAAAGAATATGACGGGCTGTATACAATGAAACTGAGCGCTAAACCATCGACGAAAACGGCTGTTTTCCAGGCATTTATGCCCGCATCCGCGATACCTCTTACAAGTGCCTAAGCTTCGCTACCAACCACCTGATCGCCTCCCCGGCGCCGCCCATTTCTCGGGCTCAGACGAGCTGCGCGGGTCGCTGAACGCGGTCAAGCTCGTCAAGGACAACGCGTGGGCGTGGGACGGCTTGCGTGAGGCTTGTGCGGGCCTGGAGATCAACTACGCGCGTAAACGCGAGCCGGGGCATTGGGAGCTCGCCGCGGTCGCGCTCGTGACCTCCAAGCACGTTGACTTGCAGCCGTGGTACGACGAGACAACGGACGAGCTCTGGCGGGAGTGCGGGTTCAACGGCAAGCCGCCGTACAAGCGCGTGTGGGAACGCCTGCGCGAGCTGGAGAAGGTCTGTGACGAGTTCCTCGCCGCGGCGTCGCTCGTGATCCAGCGCTGCAAGGCCCACGACAGCCGGGTGATGGCGCACGTCCACTTTGACTTCACGGAGGACGAGACGCACGCCGCCCTGGTCCACGACTGCCAGCCGGGGGAGAACTGCAAACATCAGCTCGTCGGAACGCGCCACGGCAGGAAGCGTGCAGCGCCCGGCCAGGCCCTGCACCCCGCCCGGGTGAGCACCGCGGTCGCTCGGGAGCAGCGCGAGGACTGGAACGCGAAGGACCCCGCCGACGTGGCGACGGAGGAGAAGCAAGCCGCGCCGGAAGAAGTCAAGACAGTGCAGAGGGGTTCGCGCTCCGTGACCAGGGTTCGCGTCGGCGGGTGCTGGTATCGCACGCGGGACGCGGAGGCCGGCACGAGGTCGTACTCCGGGCCGCGCGGCTCGAAGAGGTTCTGGCACGGCTACTACAGCGGGAAGGCCGTTGACCACTTCACCGGCGGCGTCATCCCCACGGTGGACGCGGCGAACAAGCAGGAGTACGACCTCTTCCCCGCGTTCTACGACCGCGTGACGTGGATGGTCGGCGCGCCGCCGGAGACCGTGATCGGCGACAAGGGCTTCAGCGTCTCCTCCTGTTTTGAGCACGCGACCAGGAACGGCAGCGCGTCGGTGTTCCCGTGGCGTCAGGGCCGCGCGAAGCAGCGCGACGACGAGCTCACGCACGACCGCCACGGCGTTCCGCGTTGCAAGCATTGCGGCGGGCCGACCGAGCAAGTCAGGTTCTCGGCGAACAAAGCCAAGCCGCGCATTTGGGTCCGCTGCACGAACCAGTACCTCGCGGACTGCGCCGGTGAGCAGACGATCTCTTGCTCGGTGGACTGGCGCCTGCTCGTGCCGCTGCCGAGGACCGAGGCTCTGTACCACGAGTTGAAGGAATCGCATCGGTCGTACGAGGGCGTTCACGACTACTGGCGGGACAGGTACAAGGTCGGCGCCGACGATTTGGGTGTGCGGCCGAAGATCGTGAGCCTGGACTGGCACCGGCTGCGCGCGAACGCGGCCTGCCTCATTGACTGGCTCCGCATCGCGGCGAAGAACAACTGGCTCGGCGCTGCCGTTTCCGGCTTTGCAGCCGCGGGCGAGCGCAAGTTCAAGGACTTGGGTGAGAAAATTGCGCAGCGCCTCGGCAGGCTCCGGCTCGCCGCCGGCCTCGCTGCGGCCTACGGACCGCAGGCTAAGAAGCACCACCTCGGCCCGGCGTTGCCGCCCTCGGCCCTGCCGCGCGGCGCACCACCACCGCCGATACTGCCCGCCAGCCCGTAACCGGGCGGCGGAACCCCTTACCTAGGAGAGTTAGCGGAGCCGCCCGGGGGAGCCCCCCTGGGCGGTTTCGTCGTTTGGGGCCGTTACCAGCTGGTCTCAGCGCACCTGAGCGCGCGAAAACGCTGATTCCCCCTCCTCCTGGAGCCACAATCGGCTCCGAGAAGGGGCGGAAGAGCAGTTGCCGCCCCAATTGAAAACTGAAGCAACAACTGTCCCATAGCGGGGGCGGGATTCGAACCCGCGACCTTCGGGTTATGAGCCCGACGAGCTACCAGACTGCTCCACCCCGCGTCGCTCCTTATGTTCTAGCAAAGATCGATCGTCGGGATCTGCGCGGCCGCGACGTGCGCTGCGCGCTGTCGGCGGCCTCCTAGCCTCGTCGATGCCGTACACGCGAGCGCTCTAGCATCCCGCGGGTGCGCGTCGCGGTCGTTGACATCGGAACGAACTCGACGCGGCTGCTGATCGCCGACGTCGACCGAGAGACCGGCGCGCTCGAGCAGCTCGTGCGCGAGTCGCGCGTGACGCGGCTCGGCGAGGGAGTCGACACGTCAGGCGCGCTCGGCGACGCCGCGATCGAGCGCGTGCTCGCGACGCTCGCCGACTACCGCGAGCAGATCGACGCACACGACTGCGAGGCGAACCTCGCCGTGCTCACGTCCGCCGTGCGCGACGCGTCCAACGGTCGCGAGTTCGCCGATCGCGTGCGCGACGAGTTCGGCCTCGACGCGCGCGTGCTGCGCGGTGAGGAAGAGGCGCAGCTGACGTTCCTCGGCGCGATGTCCGGCCGACCCGCGCGCTCGGCTCGCGAGCAGGAGCGCGGCGACGGCGGCCGGCGAGGCGACGGCGACGGCGACGGGGAGGCGACGGTCGTGATCGACGTCGGTGGCGGCTCGACCGAGTTCATCGTCGGCGTCGGCACGCGCGCCGGCTTCGATGTCTCGCTGCAGGCCGGCGTCGTGCGCATGAGCGAGCGCCACATCCAGAGCGACCCGCCCGACCCGAGCGAGCTCCAGCAGCTCTCGGCCGACGTGCACGAGACGTTCCTCGACGGCCTTCCGTACGACGAGCGCGACTCCGTCACGCGCGGCATCGCGGTCGCCGGCACCGCGACGTCGGCGGCCGCGATCGACCAGGAGCTCGACCCGTACGACCCCCAGCGCGTCGACGGTTACGAGCTCACGCTCGGCACCGTCGAAATGCTGCTCGCGCGCCTCGCCGACATGGACGAAGCGCGCCGGCGCCAGGTCGTCGGCCTGCACCCCGACCGCGCGCCGACGATCGTCGCCGGGATGATCGTGCTCGGCGAGGCGATGCGCGCGTTCGAGCTCGAGCAGGTCGAAGTCTCAGAGCACGACATCCTGCACGGCGGCGCGCTGCGCCTCGCCGGCGTCGGCTGACGCGCTCAGGCGAGGTTCGACTTGCGCGGGTAGACGACGCTCGGGTCGGTCAAGACGTTGACGAGCGCCGGTAGACCTGAGGCGAACGCTCGCTCGATCGCCGGCTGCACGTCCTGCGCCTGGCCGACGAGCTCGCCGTGGCCGCCGAGCGCTTCGACGAGCAGGTCGTAGCGCGTCTCGGGCCGCAGCTCGGCCGCGACCGAGTACCCGTAGAGGAACTCCATCGGGTGCTTCTCGAGCGCCCAGATGCCGTTGTTGCCCATCACCGCGACGACGTTCACGCCGTGGCGCGCGAGCGTGTCGAACTCCATCCCCGAGAAGCCGAACGCGCCGTCGCCGACCAGCAGAACGACCTGACGCTCCGGATGCGCGAGCTTCGCCGCGAGCGCGTACCCGGGGCCGGTGCCGAGGCAGCCGAACGGCCCCGGATCGAGCCAGCAGCCGGGCAGGTAGCTGTCGATCACGCGCCCCGCGTAGGAGACGAAGTCGCCGCCGTCGCCGATCACGATCGCGTCGCGGTCGAGCACCGCGCCGAGCTCGGCGTACAGGCGCATCGGGTGCAGTGGCGCGCGCATGTCCTCTCGCTCGGCGCGCTCACCCTCGCGCCGCTCGCTCTCCGTCTCGCGCAGCGCCGCGATCCAAACCTCGCTGTCGAGCGCGCGATCGCCGGCCGCGACGCGCAGATCCTCGAGCGCTGCGTCGAGCGCCCCGTAGCACTCGGCCGCGACCGCGCGCGGGTGCGAGCGCTCCGGTTCGGCCACGTCGACCACGACGATCTCGGTGTCCTCGCCGAACGCCGCGCCGAACGCGAGGCGGAAGTCCATCGGCACGCCGATCACGAGCGCCACGTCGGCGTCCTTCAACCCCTGCGAGCGCGCGCGCGAGAAGAACAGCTCGTGGTCGGCCGGCACGCACCCGCGCGCGAGGCCGTTGAGGAACACCGGTACGCGCAGCGTCTCGGCGAGCTCCAGCAGCGCCTGCTCGCCGCGCCCCCAGTAGAGATCCGTGCCGGCCATCACCACCGGGCGCTCGGCCTCGCGCAGCAGCTCGCCCGCCCGTTCGATCGCCGCCGCCGAAGCGCGCGGTGGCGCCTCGGGCTCGCCGGACGGCTCTGGCTCGGGTGCCTCCATGAAGACGTAGTCGAGCGGGAAGTCGACGAATGCCGGGCCGCCGTGCGGCGCGATCGCCGACTGGAACGCGAGGTCCACGAGCGGCGCGATCTCCTCCGTGCTGCCAGCCGTCGCCGCGAGCTTCGTGAGCGGGCGCACGAACGGGACGTGGTCGATCTCCTGCAGCGAACCCTGCCCCCATCGAAGCGCCGGCGCGCGGCCGCCGAGCACGACGATCGGCGAGTGGTTCGCCTGCGCCGAGGCCATCGCGCTGATCCCGTTCGTCACGCCCGGCCCGGCCGTCAGCGCGCAGACGCCCGGCTCGCGCGTCACCTTCGCCCAGCCCTCGGCTGCGAACGCCGCCGTCGACTCGTGACGCACGTCGACGATCTCGATCCCCTCCTCGCGGCAGCCGTCGTAGATCGAGAACAGGTGTCCACCGGACAGCGTGAACAGCTTGCTCACGCCGTGCGCCTTCAGACGCCGCGCGACCAGCCGCCCGCCGTGGAACGTCGCCACCTCCTGCGTGCTCTCGCTCGCCACCGGCGCGACTCTATCTATCCATCCACTGCCACGCCTTGGATCGCGAATCGTCGGCGAGTCGCATGCCCGGGGTGGGAGTCGAACCCACAGTCGCCGTCAAGGCCATCGATTTTAAATCGAGCGCGTCTACCGTTCCGCCACCCGGGCCAGTCGATCCGGCCAGTCTAGGCGAGCTGCAATCCGTCCGGCGGGCCCGCAACTCGGGCCTTGTTAGCGTGTATTTAGGGTTGGATGAGGTAATGGATCCGTATGGAGGCCTCTGCGCTAAGACACTCGGCTGCCGCGCCCGCTCTACGTGGGCCGACGCCGCTGCTGCGGCTGCAGTCCGATGAGCGCCTGATCGCGCTCACGCGCCGCGGCCAGCACGCCGCATTCGAGGTGCTCTGCGCGCGTTATCAGTCGCGCCTGCTCTCGTTCTGCCGGCACATGCTCGGCTCGCGCGAGGACGCCGAGGACGTCCTGCAGGAGGTCTTCGCCGCGGCGTTCAACGCCGTCCTCGCCGACGAGCGCGAGATCAACGTGCGCCCGTGGCTCTACCGGATCGCGCGTAACCGGTCGCTCAACCATCTGCGCCGCGCGTCGGCCGTCGGCGTCGACTCGATGGACGTCCACTTCGCCGATCACGGGATGTCGACCGGCGACCGCGCGATTCGCCGCGAGAGCTTTCGCGAGCTGCTCGCAGACGTTCACGAGCTGCCCGAGACGCAGCGCACGGCGCTGCTGCTGCGCGAGATGGACGCGCTCTCCTACGATCAGATCGCACACGCGATGGAGACGACCGTTCCGTCGGTCAAGTCGCTGCTAGTGCGCGCCCGGATCTCGCTCGCCGAGGCCGCCGAGGCACGCAAGCTGAGCTGCGCCGAGGTGCGTCTCGAGCTCGGCGAGGTCGCCGAGGGGCTGGTCAAGCTCAGCGCGCCCGCCCGCCGCCACGTGCGCGGTTGCGAGCGTTGCCACTCGTTCAAGCGCCAGCTGAAGGCGAACAACCAAGCGCTCGCCGCCGTCCTGCCGGTCGGAGCGCTGCTGATGTTCAAGAAGCTCCTGCTCGCCAAGCTCGGATCGGCCTCGGCCGGCAGCGCGCACGTCGCCGGCGGCGCCGGAGCGACCGCCGGCGCCGCCGCTGCCGCAAGTGGCGCGGGAGCGACCGGCGGCATCTTCACGCTCGGCGCCGGAGCACTCGCGACGAAGGCCGTCGCCGGCCTCGCCGCAGCCGCGATCGTCGGAGCCGGCGCCGTCGCTGCCGACCAGTCGAGCCACCGTCGCCACCTGCATGCACCCCGGCTCGCGACCGCCGCCGTCAGTGAGCGCCCGGCGTCTGAACCACTGCTCGTCGTCGCCGAGCGCACGCAGCCCGTCACCGGCGATCTGCAGCGCCCGCACCGAGCTCTTGCGGCCACGCATCGGCTCCCGGCTCCCCGTCGCGCGATCGTCCTCGCGACCCCCGTGAAGGCGCCGACCGCGCCGCTCGCGCCGGTCGCTCCGGCAAAGCCCGTGGCGCCCGCGCCGGTCGAACCTCCGGTCACGCAGGTCACGGCCGAGTCGACCCAGCTGCCGAGCGCCGCGACGGCCGGCGGCGGACAGCGGACGAGCACGAGCACGACGACCCCGACGACGACAATCGCTACGCCCTCACCCGCCTCCCCGGCGCCGCCGGCGCCGGCTCCGGCTCCGGCTCCGACCGCGACAACGACGACGACCGTCACGACGACCGTCACCGCCGGCGCGGGCGCGCCGCCCGCAGCCACGCCTGGCGCCGTCCCCGCGACGACGGGCGACGGCGAACAGGCGCCGGTCGCCCCTCAAGCCGAGCCCGGCGCCGCCCAGGAAGCGAGCGCCTCGACGAGCGCGACCGCGCCGCCGGCCGGCGCTTCGCACAGGAGCATGCATTCGCTCGCACGCCGCTACGGCGCGCGCTCGCGCGCCGCGATGATCGGCTGAGCCCGCGCGCTCCCCAGCTGCGAGCTATTCGAACGCCAGCGTTTTCAGCGGACGCGCCAGCACGCCTGTCAAGGCGACTTCCAGCGGCGATTTGACCTGCGAGTTGGCCTTCGGCGAGGTCAGCATCGCGACCGTCAGGCCTTTGCGCGCGCCCGGGCGTTCGGGAAGGAAGAGCACGTTGCGGCCCCACATCGTGCGTCCCTGCACGCGCGCGGTGTAGAACACCTCGTACGCCGGCACGGTGTCGACGCGCGTCTTGCCCTCGCCGCGCAGCACGAAGTCCTGCTCGCGCGCACGCAGCGTGCCGATGTAGCCCACGGCATACACCGGCAGCTCCCCGTTGACGTTGCCGCTGTACGGCGGCAGCGTCAACGGACCGACGGCGAACGAGTCCAACAGCCTGCCCTCCGAGCTGTGGCGCTCGAGCCGCACGTAGCTGCCCGCTTCGGGCGCCGCGTGGTAGAGGCTTCTGTAGCTGAAGCTGAACGGCACGCTGCCGCCGTGCGAGTAGTGCGCGTTCTCGAGCGTCAGGAACGCGCCGAGCGCGAGCGCCAACGCGGCCGCGACGAGCGCGAGCGCGACCGCACGCGCGAGCGCCGAGGCCGAGCGCCACCACGGCGAGAGCAGCCGGCCGAGCGTCGGGCCGTACTCCCGCTTGATCGGCACCGCCGGCATGTTCCGCGCCGTTACTCCCCGATCGAGAACAGCGCTTCGAGGTCGTGGCGCGAGAACGCCGCGAACGCGACCATCGTCTGCGTGCGCAGCACGCCCGAGAGGCCACCGATCTCGGTCGTCACGACGTCCGCGAGCTGCTCGTGGTCGGGCACGCGGACGATCGCGACGAAGTCCCACTCGCCCGTCACCGAATACGCCTCGGCGACGCCCTCGATGTCCGCGAGCTCGCCGCCCAGCGTCGAGAGCGCGTCGCGCTCGGCCTCGATCAGCACCACCGCGTTCGTCATCGCCATGAACGGTCCATCATAAGCTCCGCTCGCGCGAGCCCGGCGCCGGCCGCTGCGCCCCCGCGCGGCCGCCTCACCGCTCGGTCTGGCCGAGGGCGTGCAACCCGAGCCCGACGAGCAGTCCCAGCGCCGCACCCGTGACGCCGGCGAGCCAGCTCGCCTCGGGCTGCACGAACGGGATCGCGAGGAGCAACGCCGCGAGCGCACCGGCGCCGAGCAGGTCGCCCTCGTAGTAGTCGCCGGCGCGTGTCGCGCGCACGTCCGGCGCCGCCCACGCCGCGAGCAGCGCGAGCGCGCCGGCGTTGCCGCCGAGGACGATCGCGAACGGGTACGCCGCGAGCGCCGCGAGCGCACCGGCGACGCCCGCGCCGAGGAACAGCGCGAGCACGACCACGGCGCCGACGCGTCGCTCCAACAGCCAGCCGAAGATCGCGGTCACGAGCAGCGTGAAGAACGCATACCAGCCGTTCAGATAGGCGAACTGGCTGCTGAGGAGCTTCCACCAGTCGCCGTGCAGCGGACCGACCACGAGCAGCCTGTCGTTCGTGACGAAGCCCGCGCGCAGCAGCACCCAGATCACGCAGCCGGCCGCGACCAGCGCGATCGTCGCGTACGGGCGTGCTGCGATCGTCGCAGCGAGCACCGGCCGTGGCGCGCGGCGCGGCGCCTGCTCGGGCGCGGGCGCCGAGCGGCGCCCGCGCGTGCCGCGGCGCAGCAGCCCACGACGAGGCCGCCGCCCGGGCGGGTCACCGGCGCGCGGGATCTTCGGTGCGCGCCGCCGCAGCCGGTGCCCGCAGTAGGGACACTCGGTGATGTACGGGCTTACCTCCGATCCGCAGTTCTTGCAGACGACGAACAGATCCGCACCGGAAGGCATCGTCGGTCCATTCTAAGGGCCCCCCGCTCGACGCCTGCAGCGATCTGCCGTTGAACGCCCGACGGCGCCAGCCGCCGCCGCGATGCCTTTGCGATAATCAAGCCATGACCCTCGGCTACGACCAAAAGCTCTACATCCTCGCCTTCGACCACCGCGGCTCGTTCCAGAAGAAGTTCTTCGGGATTCAGGGCGAGCCCGACGCGGAGCAGACCGCGATCATCGCCGACGCCAAGCACCTGATCTTCGAGGGCATGCTGCAGGCTGCAGGCTCCGGCGCCGACCCGGCCGCGACCGGCGTGCTCGTCGACGAGCAGTTCGGCTCGACCGTGCCGCACGAGGCGCGCGAGCGCGGACTCAAGCTCGCGATGCCCGCCGAGCGCTCGGGACAGAACATGTTCGACTTCGAGTACGGCGAGGACTTCGGCGAGCACATCCTGCGCTTCGACCCCGACTTCACGAAGGTGCTCGTCCGCTACAACCCCGACGGCGACGCCGCCGCGAACCACGAGCAGCTGGGCAAGCTCAAGCGGCTCAGCGATTGGCTCAAGCAGCACGAGCGCAAGTTCCTGTTCGAGCTCCTCGTGCCCGCCGAGCCGGCCCAGCTCGAGTCGGTCGCCGGTGACGGTGACCGCTATGACAGCGAGCTGCGCCCCGAGCTCATGCGCCGCACGATCGCCGCGATCCAGGACTTCGGCATCGAGGTCGACATCTGGAAGATCGAGGGCGTCGACGAGCGCTCCGACGACGAAATGCTCGTCGCGCAGGCCCGCTCAGGCGGTCGCGACGGGGTCGTCTGCGTCGTGCTCGGCCGCGGCGCCGACGACGACAAGGTCGACGAATGGCTGCGCGCCGCCGCTCCGGTCGACGGCTTCGTCGGCTTCGCGATCGGTCGCTCGATCTGGTGGGACCCGCTCAAAGCCTACGTCGACGGCAAGATCGAGCGCTCCGAGGGTGCCCGCACGATCGCCGAGAGCTACCTGCGCTTCGTCCAGGTCTACGAGCGCGCCGAGGGCAAGACCCCAGTCGCGTCCTGAGATGTCCGCGCGCGGGGTGTGTGGCACTGGACGACGGATGGATCGTCGTTCCTGCCAAGGACGCAGGGAGCGTGGCGTGCTCTGCACGCGAGCGACTGAGGACGCCGGCAGGGGCGGCGAGGCGCCGTCGTGAAGATGCGCCAGAGCCTCGCTGAGTGGGAGCAGGCGTTCGTCAAAGAGATCTCCCTCGACCGCTACCGGCGCGACTCGCTGCGCCGCACGGCTGAGCAGCGCACGCTCAAACGCGAGGTCGAGCGCCGTCACAAGCACGGGTCAATGCGCTTCGTGCTGCTCGTCCTGACGCTGATCCTGACGGCGGTGATCGTCACCGTCGTGATGTTTCGAACTCTCTACCTGCTGCTCGGCTGACGTGCTCGCGGGACCGGGAGCACCTCCCGCACTGCGTGCGGGGTCAGGCGCTCTCGCCGAGATCGCCGAGCGCGTCTTTGACCTCGGCCGGCGTCGACTCCTCCACGTCGGCCACGCCGCCGTCTTCGCGATGGATCTCGAGGTAGATCTCCTTGCGAAAGACCGGTATCTCCTGCGGAGCCTGGATGCCAATTCGCACCTTCTCACCCATGACCGACAGGACCGAGACCTCGACATCGTCGCCGATCATGATGCTCTGGTTGCTCTTGCGCGTCAGAACCAGCATGCGGTGCACCTTCCTGTTGGCCGTTCGGCCGGCGCCGCCCCCTCCGCCGGTTCGCCAAGCATAGTCCGCACATCGGGGGAAAGCGTACCGATCACCGTTCGCGCCAAACGGACGGCCCGCTCGCGCCATGCGCTAGTCTCCCGGACCGTCGATGCCTCGTAAATCGCTGCGACCGAACCTCAATCAGATCCGCGCCTGGGTGCGGCAGGGCCGCACCGACGCGTGGGTCGCGCACCAGCTCGACGTGAGCGTTCGCGACATCGAGCAGTTCAAGCGCCAGAACGAGCTCGTCGAGGACGACGCCGGCGAGGGCGTCGGCAGCGCGCCCGAGTATCCCGACGAGATCGATCTGCGCGCCGAGGACGATGCGTTGATCGCGGCCGAGCTCGAGGCCGCCGAATTGGCTGCCGAGAGCGCGCGCGCCGAGGCCAAGGAGAAAGCCGAGCAGGAGGGCAACGGCGAGGACGACGAGGACGGCGAGGAGGCCGAGCACGCGCCGCCGCCGCGCTCGCGCCGGCGGCGCGGTGGTCGCGGGCGACGCGTGCTCGGCTCACGCTCCAGCGGCGGCTCCTCGGGCGCCCTCGAGGGGACGTTCGATCACGGTGAGGAGGGCTACGGACTGTGGCTCGACCCCGCGATCCAGGACAACCCGATCTACGCCGAGCACTGGGCCGGACACCGTCCGGTCGAGGTCGCAGTCGAAGAGGACTGCATCGTCATTCGCCGTAGCGGCGACGACGACTAGCGCCACCGGCGAGGCGCAGCGTCAGCGGTCGTCTAGCGCGATCTCGCGGCGCCCGCCGGCGTAGTCGGACGCCTCGCGCAGGTAGCGGGCGAACGCGGCGTCGACGACGACGCCCGAATCCCATGCCGATGGCTCCTGCGGCGCGACCGTCATCGCGATCTGCAGGCACCACGACGTGCCGCGTTCGTACAGCGCGACGAGCTCGTCCGAGGAGAAGCGCCCGCCGAGCCGGCGCCGCAGCTCGGCGACGAGCGCGTCGGTGACGCGCTCCATCGCGCGACGGCGCTCCGGCGGTTCAGCGCGCAGCCTTCGCTCACCCTGCTGCCACTGGTAGTTGGCGTTCTCGAACGGCACGCGCCGCCGAGGCTAGCAGCGCTCGGCGGGCGGCTGTGGATCAGTTGGCGGGCAGGCCGCCGAGCTCGTACTGGCGCTCGTTCGCGCGCTTCATCCCGAGGCGCCGCGCCTCGGCTTCGACCGTTTCCTGGCGCCCGAGCGCTTCGTGCTGGCGCGTCAGCGTTCCGTGTTCGCGCTCGAGCGTCGCGACCGCCGCTTCGTCGTGGCGCGACTGACCCCACGTCGAGTACATGTGCAACCCGGCGCTCAGGTACAGATACAGCAGCGCCGCGAGCACGAACAGCATCGCGAGGCGCCCGAGCCGGTCCCAGCGAACGCGCGGGAGCGCGGCGGCGGCGCCGCTCGCAGGCTTGCGCGTACGCCGAACCGCCGCGGCAGGCCGCGTGGCGCGGGCTCGATCGGCATACGCTTGAGACACTGCGAGCGCTTTTCGCGCCCGCCGGTCGAGCTCCTGCCCCCGTCAGCGAAAGACCGAGCGACCCGCGAACTGCGCGTCGGCGCCGAGCTGCTCCTCGATCCGCAGCAGCTGGTTGTACTTCGCGACGCGGTCCGAGCGCGACGGCGCGCCGGTCTTGATCTGCCCGCAGCCGGTCGCAACGGCGAGGTCGGCGATCGTGACGTCCTCGGTCTCGCCCGATCGGTGGCTCATCACCGCGCTGTAGCCGGCCTCGCGCGCCATCGCGATCGCGTCGAGCGTCTCGCTCAGCGTCCCGATCTGGTTGACCTTCAGCAGGATCGAGTTGGCGACGCCGAGCTCGATCCCGCGCGCGAGCCGCTCGGTGTTCGTCACGAACAGGTCGTCGCCGACGAGCTGCACGCCGGCGCCGAGGCGGTCGGTCAGCGCCCTCCAGCCCTCCCAGTCCTCCTCGTCCATGCCGTCCTCGATCGAGACGATCGGGTAGCGCGCGACGAGCTCCGCCCAGTAGCCGCTCAGCTCCTCGGCGTTGAGCGTCCGCTGCTCGTGCTCGAGCACGTAGGAGCCGTCGCTGTAGAGCTCGCTCGTCGCCGGGTCGAGCGCGATCGCAACGTCGGCACCCGGCTCGTAGCCCGCCGCCTCGATGCCCGCGACGAGCATCTCGAGCGCTTCCTCGTTCGAGCCGAGGTCCGGCGCGAAGCCGCCCTCGTCGCCGACCGCCGTGGCGAGGCCACGCTCGTGCAGCGTGCGCTTGAGCGCGTGGAACACCTCGGCGCCCAGCCGCAGGCACTCGGAGAACGTCGGCGCGCCCAGCGGCACGATCATGAACTCCTGGAAGTCGACCTTGTTGTCGGCGTGCGCGCCGCCGTTGAGCACGTTCATCATCGGCACGGGCAGGACACACGCGGCGTCGCCGCCGAGGTAGCGCCACAGCGCGAGGCCCTCCTCGGCCGCCTGCGCGTGCGCCGCCGCGAGCGATACGCCGAGGATCGCGTTGGCGCCGAGCCGCGACTTGTTCGGAGTGCCGTCGAGCGCGATCAGCGCGTCGTCGAGCCCGCGCTGGTCGGCCGCGTCGATTCCCCGGACCGCCTCGGCGATCTCGCCGTTGACGTTCGCGACCGCGCGCGTGACGCCCTTGCCTCCCCACGCCGGGCCGCCATCGCGCAGCTCGGTCGCCTCGAACTCCCCCGTCGAGGCACCCGACGGAACGGCGGCGTGCCCGTGCGCGCCGGAGCGCAGGCCGATCTCGACCTCGACGGTCGGATTGCCGCGACTGTCGAGGATCTGGCGCGCATGGACGCGCTCGACCTGGCTCATCGCGGCGGCTCGGCGGCTATTTGGTCGACGTGCCCGGCGATGACGTCGATGTCGTCTTCGGCGCTTTGTAGCCCTTGCAGTCGGGGATCATGTAGCCCGACCGGCATTCCGTTTTGGCAATCCACTTCTTTTTGAATTCCTTGACGAACGTGCTCAGCGCCGACTGCTCCTGCGTGGCGGTCAGCTGCGATTTGATCGACGCTTCGGCCTGCTTCAGCGTCTGCTGGTTGCCGGGCACGATCGACTGCACCTCGAAGATGTAGTAGCCGAACGGCGTCTTGATCGGTCCCGTCAGGACGTTCTTGCTCGCCGAGAAGATCGCCGTGTCGAGCGACTTCTCCTCCTGACCTTTGACGACGCCCGGCAGCTTGCCGCCGCTGGCCTTGCTCGTCGGGTCGATCGAGACGCTCTTGGCGACGCTTTCGAAGCTCTTGCCCGATTCGACTTCCTGCTTCGCCTTCTTCGCTTCGGCTTCGCCTTTGGTCAGGATGATCAACAGGTTCCGTTTTTCGGCGACTTCGAAGTGTTTCGGGTTTTCGCTGTAGTACTTCTGGATCGCGGCCTGCGTCACTTTCGACTTCTCTTTGACGATCTTCTGCTGGATCTTCGAGGACAGCAGGTTGAGCTTGACGCGCAGCAGCAGGTCGGAGACCGTCTGACCCGAGCTCTGCAGGAATTTTTCGAATTCCGCGGCCTTCGGGAACTGCGTGCTCTTGATTTTTTCGAACTGCTTCTTGACTTCGGCGTCGGACACCTTGACGCCGAGCGAGCTCGCTTCGCCGAGCACCCAGTTCGAGGAGATCAGAAAGCCGAGCACCTCCTGCTGGAGCGATTTGTACTGCTGTTCGCACTGCGTCTTCAGTTCCGCTTCGGTCGGCACTTTCTGGCCTTTCAGCGGTTTCGAGGCGATTTTCGCGGCGGCGATGCACGCCGTGTAGCTCGGCGGGTCCGGCACGATCGCTTTTCCGCCGGCGGCCGGCGCGGTCGAGGAC
>FSVZ01000042.1_pt1 | contig 14660 bp, 13 predicted proteins | sample 1637881 | NCBI WGS metagenome assembly FSVZ01 (sample SAMEA3914789, study PRJEB12502) | metagenome | biome: forest; material: soil | place: Canada | collected 2011-07-03 | depth 0.3 m
AAGCTGAGGTTCTTTTCGAGTTCCGCGGTTTCGTGTCTGGCTTCTTCGCTGCCGGTGCGCACCTGCACGGTTGCGGGCAGCAGCGCGCGCAGCTTGTCGCGGAGGTCCGTCGGCGTGACGCCGGGCGCAGCGGCCACGTCGATCTGGTCGAAGCGCCCCTGCTCGCCCACCACGCGCTGGGCCTCCGCGGGCGTGAGGATCGCCGCGCTCGCGCCGCCGAACGATTCGCCGCCGCCGAATCTGAGGATGCCGACGATCGTGTACGTGCGCGCGGGCGCGGAGCCCGCGACGATCATCCGCCCTCCGGGCTTCAGGTTGGAGCGCTGCGCCGTAGCCTGGTCGATCGCGACCTCTGCGGCGTTCGCGGGGAAGCGGCCCTGCACCGGCGTGAAGGAGGTGAACGGCGCGGGCACCTCGGAGCCGATGAACTCGGGTGCGTGTCCGCTGGAGAGGCGTTTGCGCTGGGTGGTCAGGAACGCGCCCGGCGTGAAGATCGAGCCCGCGGCCTGCTTGACGCCCGGGGTCGCGCGAACCTGCGCAAGCAGAGCGTCCGTGATTGGAGATGTTTCCGTGCCGGTGTTGCGCCCGAGCGGCTGCGAGGGCGTGATCACCGCGTCGTGGTGCTTGTTCGCCGTTTGGAAGATCGACGCGAACGACCGGTTGATCGTGTCGGTGAGTACGTAGGTGCCCGCCATCAACGCGACGCCGAGCGCGATCGCGATGCCCGTCAGCAGCACTCGCAGCTTGCGCTGGAGGAAGCCCCGCAGGACGAGCGCGAGCATCAGCCGACCGACTTCATCAGGTCAAGCGCCTGCTCGGCCGTGACGGCGTCGCCGTCGTGCACGATGCGCCCGTCGGCGAGCACCAGCAGGCGGTCGGCGTAGGAGGCCGCGTGCGCGTCGTGTGTGACCATCACGACGGTCTGCCCGAAGTCGTCGACGGCGTGGCGCAGCAGGCCGAGCACGTCGCTCGACGCTTTTGAGTCGAGGTTGCCCGACGGCTCGTCGGCGAACACCACCGAGGGATGCGTGATCAGGGCGCGCGCCACCGCGACCCGCTGCTGCTGGCCGCCCGACATCTCCGCCGGGCGGTGCGAGAGCCGGTCGCGGATCCCGACGGTGTCGATCAGCCGGTCGAACCACTCGCGGTCGGGCTTCCTGCCCGCGATCGACAGCGGCAGCAGGATGTTCTCCTCCGCGCTCAGCACCGGCAGCAGGTTGAACGTCTGGAAGATGAAGCCGATCCGCTCTCGGCGCAGCTGCGTGAGCTCGCGGTCGGTGAGCTCGGTGAGCTCCACGCCGGCAACGCGCACGCTGCCCGAAGTCGGCGTGTCGAGCCCGGCGAGGATGTGCATCAGCGTGGACTTGCCCGAGCCCGACGGCCCCATGATCGCGGCGTAGCGCGACGGCGGAAAGCCGACGGTGACGTCGCTGAGCGCGTCGACGGCCGCCTCGCCCTCGCCAAAGCGGCGGCTCAGGCCGTCAGCCTGGACCAGCGCTGCGGAGCCGCCTGGGGCGAGCGTCGATTCCACGATGCGGGGCAGGGTACAGCGCGCTCCCGCGGCTCGACCGCTGCGCTGGCGCGACTCGACGATCGTCCGGGCGACGTCCTAGCATCCTCGCCCCTGATGCACGAGACGACTCCGCAGGTCTTCCTCATCGCCCGGCCGTCGATCGACGTCGAGGGCATGCGTGGTTATCTGGCCGACGTCGGCGGCGAGGCGTGGCTGCAGCGGCGGCTCGAGGAGACCGGCGGCGCCCCGAACGCGGGTGAGCTGATCGTCGAGTTCGGCGGCCGCGCCTGCTACCGCAGCTGGGAGCCCGGCCTGAACCCGAACGTCACACGCGTGCGGACCGACCAGCGCGAGTACTTCGCGAACATCCTGCGCTCGGCGCACGGCAGCGTGCTCGAGCATGCGAACTATTCATTCGCGCTGCGCAGCGTCAGCCGGGCATTCACTCACGAGCTCGTCCGCCATCGCGCCGGCTCGGCGTTCAGCCAGGAGAGCCTGCGCTACGTGCGCCTGACCGAGATCGGCTTTCGCGTGCCGCCGGCGCTCGAGCCGGTCCGCGAGCAGGTGCTGTCGATCGTCGAGCAGCTCGAGGAGTTCCAGGTGAGCGCGGCCTCGGAGCTCGGGATCGACGACGAGGGCGTCCCGTTCCACGTCAAGAAGGAGGTCACGTCGGCGCTGCGCCGGCTCGCGCCGATCGGGCTGAGCACCGACATCCTCTGGACGGCGAACGCGCGCACGCTGCGGCACGTGATCGAGATGCGCACGGCGCCGGGCGCCGAGGAGGAGCTCCGGCTCGTGTTCGACACGATCGCGCGGACGATGCAGCTCGAGGCACCGGGGCTGTTTCAGGACTTCGCGCGCGCCGAGGACGGCTCGTGGGTGCCTGAGCACCGCAAGGTCTGAGCGTCAGGCATCCATCCGTCGCGTGCGCCAGGCGCCGAGCGCGACGAACAGCGCCAGCCAGATGACGAGCACGACGAGCGCGGTGCCCTGCGAGAGCGCCACGGAGCCCCCGCGGTCTCCGAGGCGAACCGGGCTGAAGTGCTGGATCGCCTGGCTCAGGATGCCCTCGCGCGCGCTCCCGAGCGAGCCGATCTGCGCGATCAGCGGGCTAGCGACGAGCTGCCAGCCGATCAGCGCGGTGATCGACGCCGCCTTCGAGCCGGTCAGCGAGGCGAAGCCGACCGCGATCACGCAGATCACGCCGGTCGAGAGCAGCGTGAAGCCGAGGCCGTTGAGCACGAGCGCCGCGTCGGGGGTCGGCATGCCGGAAGCGAGCGTGTACGTGCCGAGCAGCAACAGCGCGAAGGCGCCGAGCATGACCGCCCAGCAGGCCGTCAGTGCGGCGGGGATGCGCGAGGCGAACAGCGCTCCGCGCGAGCGGCCGGTGACGACGAGATCGCGGAACACGCCCGCCGAGACGTCGCCGGCGCCCGCCTCGACGCCGATCAGGATCGCCGCGAGCGGCCCGAAGAAGATCGCGACCGCGCGCAGGCCGTCGCGGTAGCCCTGGGTTCCGCCGGCCGGTTCGTGCTTGAGCGGCGCGGAGGAATGCTGGATCGCCTTCACGGCGAAGAACACGATGACCGGCGCGAGCGCGAGCACGAGCGCCCAGATCAGCGTCCCGCGCTTCTTGCGGAGCTTCAGCAGGTCGGCCCCGAACATCTCCAGCGCGACGGCGTTCATCGGCCGACCTCCTCGGCGCTCGGCACGGGATCTGGAGCGTCCAGTCGCGAGGTGATCTCGAGGAAGCGCCGCTCGAGGCTCTCGCGCACGGGCTCGACGCGAGCCACGCCGACGCCGCCGTGGACGAGCGCGGCGGTGATCTCGGCCGCCGCCTCGGGCGGCCCGTCGAGCACGACGCGCAGGCCCTCGTCGGCGCGACGCACCTCGCGCGCGCCCGCGCAGCGCTCGAGCACGATCATCGCGAGCTCGACATCGTCGACGCCGAGGATCAGCTCGCTGCGGCCCTGCTCGCCGGTCAGCTCCGAGATCGGCCCCTGCGCGACGACCTTGCCGCGGTCGACGATCGCGGCGGAGTCGCAGATCTTTTCGACCTCGTCGAGCAGGTGAGAGGAGATGAACACGGTTCGTCTCTCCTGCTCGACCATCGCGCGGATCATCTCGCGGAACTCCTGGATGCCGCCGGGGTCGAGGCCGTTCGTCGGCTCGTCGAGGATCAGCAGCTGCGGATCGGCGAGCAGGCAGCGCGCGACACCGAGGCGCTGGCGCATGCCGAGCGAGTAGCGCTTGACCTTCTCGTCGGCGCGCTCGGCGAGGCCGACGCGCGCGAGCGCCGGCCCGATCCGCTCGCGCGCCTGCGGTCCGCGAGCGGCGGCGACGATCCGCAGGTTCTCGCGTCCGGAGAGATGGTTGTGGAAGCGCGGCTCCTCGACGATCGCCCCGACGCGCTCGAGCGCCTGGGCGCGCTCGGCCGGGACGGGTCGCCCGAGCAGGGCCATCGTCCCGCCGCTCGCGCGCGTCAGGCCGAGCAGCATCCGGATCATCGTCGTCTTGCCGGCGCCGTTCGGACCGAGGAAGCCGAACGCGGTGCCGCGCGGGACGTACAGGTCGACCTCGTCGATCGCCGTGCGCGCGCCGAAGCGCTTGGTCAGGCGGTCCGTCTCAATCGCCGCGTCGGCCGCGGCGCGCGGGGGTGGCTCGTGCGAGTCGGCTGTCGTGCTTGGGCTCACCGGCATCGCTGCACTGTGCCCGCTCACGGCGCGCGGCGCAATCGGGGATCGCCCCTAGGGTCAGTCGAGGCTGACGAGGCGTCGCTGCAGCGCCCAGCGGCTCAGCTCGTGGCGGCTGGAGAGCTGCAGCTTGCGCAGCACGGCGCCGACGTGCGCCTCGACGGTCTTGACCGAGATGTCCAGCCGCTGCGCGATCTCCTTGTACATGTATCCGCGCGCGATGTGGCGCAGGACCTCGCGCTCGCGCGGCGTCAGCTGCTCGAGCTCGCGATCGTCGGCGTCCGGCGTGGCGCCGGCGAACGCGTCGAGCACGAAGCCGGCCAGCCGCGGCGAGAAGACGGCGTCGCCTTCGGCCACGCGCGCGACCGCGTCGGCGAGCTCGGCGCCCGAGATCGACTTGGTCACGTAGCCGCGCGCGCCGGCGCGGATCACGGCGATCACGTCCTCGGCGGCATCGGAGACCGACAGGGCCAGGAAGCGCACGTCTGGAAGCTCGCCGCAGACGCGGCGGATCACCTCGACGCCGCCGCCGTCGGGCATGTGAACGTCGAGCAGCACGACATCGGGCCGGCTCGCGCCGATCGTTGCGACAGCCTCGGCCACTCCCCCGGCCTGGCCGACGACGTCGAGGCGCTCGCCGAGCTCAGCGAGCACGCCGGCACGGAACAGGTGGTGGTCGTCGACGACCACGACGCGCACGCGGCTCACGACGACGCGACCGGGCTCATCGAGACCTGCGCGCGCTCACCGCGCGCCCGCTCGACGACGAGCTCGACCTCGGTCCCGGCGCCGGGCTCGCTCGCGATCGACGCGCGGCCGCCGTAACGCTCCATCCGCCCGACGATCGAGTCGCGCACGCCACGCCGGTCGTCCGGGATCGCGGCGGGATCGAAGCCGACCCCGCGGTCGCGCACGAACGCCTCGACGCGCGCCGGACCGATCTCGGCAAACAGGTCGACGCGCTCGGCACCGGCGAACTTGGCGGCGTTGGTGAGCGCCTCGCGCGCCGCCTGGACGAGTGCCTCCAGGCGCGCATCGACCGGAGCGTCGCCGACGACGACGAGCTCGACAGGCACGCCGTGCAGCTCCTCGACCTCGGCGGCGGCCCGCCCGAGCAGGGCCCTGACGCTGTCGCCCGACTCGGCGCAGGGACGGTCGAACAGCCAGCGGCGCAGCTCGCGCTCCTGGCGGCGCGCGAGGCCGGCCACCTCGCGCGGGTCGCCGGCGCGCTTCTGGATCAGCGCGAGCGTCTGCAGGACGGAGTCGTGCAGATGCGCGGCGACCTCGGCGCGCTCCTGCTCGCGGATCCGTGCGGCGCGCTCGAACGACAGGCTGCGTGCGAGCCGCACGAGCCACGGCCCGAGCAGGAGGCCAACCATCGTCGCGACGATCGCGACGGCGCCGAGCGCATCGCCGAGGTTGCCGAGGACGCCGAGCGTGTGCAGCAGCGTGGCGGCCGCGAACGCGACGAGGATCGCGCCGAGAATCAGCCGCGGCGAGTCGACGCGTCCAGACCGGCGCACGAGCTCACGCAGCGAGCGCACACGCCGTCCCGCGCGGTGGCCGCCGATCGCGACGGTCGGGCTCCAGACGAGGATCAGCCCGAACGTCGCGAGCATCAGCGGAACCAGGATCGAATCGCCGAGCAGCAGGCCGGCGCGGCGCAGCCCGTAGAGGACGGCGAGCGCCGCGAGCACGATCAGCCCCGCCTCGCGCCAGACCCAACGTGGGCGCGCGACGCCTACGCTCTCAGGCGCGACGGGGAGCAGCGCCCACGCGAAGGCGTAGATCGCGACGCCGACGCCGCCGAGCGCGAGCATCAGCGCCATCGCGAAGCGCACGAGCTGTACGGGCACGCCGAGCTGCTGCGAGACGCCCGCGCCGACGCCCCCGAGCAGCCCGCGGTCGGGGTAGCGCTGCAGGCGCTGGCGGGCGATCCGCGGCCCGCCCGGCGCCGGGGGCGGCAGCGGCTCGACGGCCCCCTCCGCGGGACGCGTCGGGGGCGGGGCGGCGGCGGTCTGCGGCGCAGATGCCATCTGCCAATGATCGCACCGCTGGCGCCTCGCCCCATAGGGGATCACCCCTAGCCTCTCGTCGCAGGCCGGCTCCGGGCGCCTCAGCGGCCGAGCGGCGCAGAGCTGCTCAGTCCTCCTGCGCCTGCATCTCCTTGACGCGCTCCTCGAGCTGGGCGGTCACGGCCGGGTCGCGCAACGTCGTCACGTCTCCGAGCGCGCGGCCCTCGGCAATGTCGCGCAGCAGGCGGCGCATGATCTTGCCCGAGCGCGTCTTCGGCAGGTCGTCGGCCCAGATGATCCGCTTCGGACGGGCGAACTTGCCGATCCGCGCGGCGACCGTCTCGCGGATGCCCTCGACCGTCTCCTGATCGCCGACGAGGTCGCCCTGCAGCGTCACGAATGCGACGATCGCCTGCCCGGTGTCCTCGTCGTGCTGGCCGATCACGGCGGCCTCGGCGACGTCGACATGGGCGACGATCGCGGACTCGACCTCGGCCGTCGAGAGGCGGTGTCCTGAGACGTTGACGACGTCGTCGATTCGCCCGATCACCCACAGGTAGCCGTCGGCGTCGCGCCGCGCGGCGTCGCCGACCAGGTAGGTCTCGTTGCCAAAGCGCTTGAAGTAGGTCTCGACGAAGCGCTCGGGCTCCTTGTAGAGCGTGCGCAGCATCGACGGCCACGGTTGCGTCAGCACGAGCAGCCCCTGCCCCTCCTCGATCGGCTCGCCACTCGACTCGTCGCGCACCTCGGCGAACACGCCGGGGAACGGGAGGGTGGCCGATCCGGGCTTCGTCTTCGTGATGCCCGGCAGCGGCGTGATCATGATCGCGCCGGTCTCGGTCTGCCACCACGTGTCGACGATCGGACAGCGTTCGCGCCCGATCACCTTGTGGTACCAGAGCCAGGCCTTCGGGTTGATCGGCTCGCCGACCGAGCCGAGCAGCCGCAGGCTCGAGAGATCGTGCTTGCCCGGCCACTGGGCGCCCCACTTGATGCAGGCGCGGATCGCGGTCGGAGCGCAGTACAGGATCGTGACGCCGTAGCGCTCGACGATCTCCCACCAGATGCCCCTGTCGGGATAGTCGGGCGCGCCCTCCCACATGACCGATGTCGCGCCGTTGGCGAGGGGGCCATAGACGATGTAGGAGTGGCCGGTGACCCAGCCTACGTCGGCCGCACACCAGTAGACGTCCTGCTCCGGCTTCAGGTCGAAGACATAACGATGCGTCGCCGAGACGCCGGTCAGGTAGCCGCCGGTCGTGTGCAGGATGCCCTTCGGCTTGGCCGTCGATCCGGAGGTGTAGAGGATGAACAGCGGGTGCTCGGCATCGAGCGGCTCCGGTGCGCATGCCGGCTCTGCGGCGGCAACGATCTCGTCGTAGAAGACGTCGCGGCCGTCCTTCATCTGACACTCGAGACCGGCGCTCTTGACGACGACGATCTTCTCGAGCGTCTGCAGATCGCCCATCGCCTCGTCGACCCGATCCTTGACCGGCGCGAGCTTGCCCTTGCGCGATGCGCCGTCGACCGTGATCAGGAGCCTCGCCTCGGAGAACTCCATCCGCTCGCGCACGGCCTCGGCCGAGAAGCCGCCGAAGACGACGTTGTGCGGGGCGCCGATCCGCGCGCAGGCGAGCATCGCGACGACGACCTCGGGGATCATCGGCAGGTAGATGCCAACGACGTCGCCTTTCTGCACGCCCTGGTCCTTGAGCGCGCTCGCGAAGCGTTCGACGTCTGCGAGCAGCTCCGCGTACGTGATGTCACGCTCGGAGCCGTCCTCGCCGCGCCAGTGCAACGCGACGCGCTCGCCGCGCCCGGCGATCACGTGGCGGTCGAGGCAGTTGTAGGAGACGTTCAGCGAGCCGCCCGTGAACCACTTGTAGAACGGCGGATCGTCGTCGTCGAGCACACGCGTCCACTTCTGGAACCACTCGAGCTGCTCGGCCTGCGCGGTCCACCAACCGAGCGGGTCGGCGGACGCCTGCTCGTACACGGCTGGATCGTTCAGCAGCGCATCCTCGCGGAACTCGGCGGGAGGGTCGAACGTCTCGACGTCGAGCAGCGCCGCGAGCTCCTGATCGAGGCCCTCGCCGGTTGCAGTGTCGGGTTCATTCGCCATCGTTCTCTCCTCTCGCTCCGAAGCCCTTTCCGCGCTCAATTCTGCCACCGGCGCGTCTCCACGAGACGCGCCGGTGCGGCATCACGGACGCTCGCTCACGGCTCGCGCGCCAGCGGGATGACCGGCAGGACCGTCCGACCGAACGTCGAGTTCGTGACCGCCGCGAACGACGCGTACCAGGCGGCGGCAGCCGTCGCCAGGCCGATGTAGCCACCCCAGTGCGTGACCGTCTTGTGCGCACCGCCCGCGCCGATCGCGAGCAGGATGAACGTCGCGGTCAACAGCGCGAAGACGAGCAGCACCGCGCCGCTCGTGCGGATCGCCGCGATCGTCATGTACGCGGTGAAGATCGCCCAAGCCCACAGGTACACGGCGACGGCGTGCCCTGCGTTGCCGCCGATCTGCTTGGCATAGAACACGTTGAGCGCCCAGAAGGAGATCCAGAACGCACCGAACGAGGTAAACGCGACCGCACCGAACGTGTTGCCGGTGCGGAACTCCCACATGCCGGCGAGCAGCTGTGCGATCCCGCCATAGGCGAGCGCCAAGCCGAGCACGACCGGCGTACCCTTTTCGTTGACGAGATTCGCGTTGAAGATCGACAACACGAACGTCGTCATCGCGAACGCCCCCAGGCCGAGCGGTCCCGGGTCGGCCGGCCTCCACCCGGTCGCCTCGCGCTCGGTTCCAGCAGGTTCTTCGCCGCGGGCTGACAGCCCCTCGCGATGAATGCTCGCTGCCTCCATGGAACCCTCCTTCCGTCGCCCGTGCGGGGCGGCTACTGCGGTTTGCCGAATCTCGGCGAGCGTCGGGGAACCGCAGCTGCGCGCGCTCCCGGACTCACTCAGAAGGGGTGTTCCCGTTTGGTCGAACAGCTAATCAGCTGCGACCGCATGCGTCTTCTCTCGCGCCGCGCGCTCCCGCCGCGCTCGCCTCAGCGCGTGCCGTCTCCGTCGCGCGCGCCGCGCTTGCGCCGCTTGCGCGAGGAGCCGCCACCAAGCGGCCTGGCGGGCTCGGGCGCGATGTCGCCGGAGCCCGTCGCGAGCGCGGGTAGGCGCCCGCTGGAGCCGCCCGCTTGTTCGCGCATCTGCGCGCGCGAAGGCCATGGACGCGCCTCGCCCGCCTCCCAAGCCGGCGGCTGGCCGTTGGGCCATTTCCCGGAGTAGAGGATCCCGATCGCGACGAGCCAGAACGAGGGGATCACCTCGAGCGTCGCGCCGCCGATCGGCAGGAAGATCAGGATCGCGCTGAGGATCCCGACGACACCGAGCCAGCGCGTGACGAGGCCGACGCGGATCGCGTTGAGGACGATCACGATCATCGCGACCGCGACGGCCAAGCCGGCGAGCAGGTCGAGATACTGGCTGACGACGTTGGGCGTGCTCTTCGCGAGCGCGTTGTCGACGGCGCTGTTGGTGAAGTCGTGTCCGACGGCGAAGCTGTGCGTTTCGATCGCGAGGACGACCTGGTGGATGACGCTGATCAGCGCCAGGCCGACTCCGCCGATCAGGATCAGCGGCCGCGCGAGCGCCCAGCTCGCGGGTCGGCGAAAGCGCGCCGCGCTGGCGAGCACGAGCAGCGCGAGCGTCAGCACGACGATCGCCAGGGCAGCGAGCGCGCTCGAGATGATCAGCGAGGAGGCATGGTGGCTGAGGTATTTGACTTCGGGCGTCCGCGGGCTGATCGCGGGGTTCGCTTCGCCCGCGAGCGCGGGCGCGAGACCCTGGAGCACGCCGACCGTCGGGGCGCTGCCGGCGACCGAGTTCGTGACGATCCCGCTCAGCAGGTAGAGCATGCCGGCGGCGAACGCGGGGACGGCGAGGCGCGCGCGCCACCCGGTCTCGCGCTCGACCTGCTGCTTGATCTGACTGTCGGCGGCCATGCGGGATGCTCAGTCTATGATGAGTCGATGGAGAGCGGCGGCCTGGGAGATCTGTTCGGAGACCCGGAGGAGCTCCAGCGCCGGCTCGCGGAGTTCGCCGAGCAGATGCAGGGTCAGCAGCGCTTGGCGTGGGCCGACAACGCGATCAAGCTCGCCGTCGACCTGACGGTCGCGGCGGTCGAGCGCGTCAACCTCCAGGGCAACGCCGAGGCACAGGCCGAGCAGATCCGCACGGTGATGGCGCTGATCTTCCCCGAGGCCGTCACGCTGGTGCGCGAGGCGCGCGCGGGCCTTCAGTAGCGCGGCGCTCGCCGGCGCCCCCTTCCGCCTCGCGCTGTTCTTCGCGCTCGGCCTCGCGCGAGGCGCGCCCGGCCGAGATCACCTCCCGGAACGAGCGGAAGCGGAAGATGAACACGACCGCGCCGAGCCCCACGGACGCGGTGAACGCGGCGATCGCGATCTGCTGCCCGACCGAGTAGGCCGCGACGACTGCGGTCGGCGCACTGCCCGCGAACACCTTGACGAGCAGCGCCTGCTGCACGCCGGCGCCGCCCGGCGTGAACGGCACGGCACCGGCGACCTGGTTGACGCCGAACACGAGCAGCACGTTCTTGACCGAGCCGCCGACGCCGAACGCGTCGAGCAGGAACCAGAACGCGGCAAAGCGCGCGAGCCACGCGATCACCTGCAGCGAGGCCACCTCACGCAGGTAGCGCGGGCGGTCGCTGAGGATCGTCACCCCCTGGCGAAGGCGCGCCCAGAACGCCTTCACGCGCGAGGAGAGGACCGCGAATCCGACCAGCCCGAGCACCGCGATGGCGGTCAGCAGGAACAGCGTGAAGCGAAAGTGCTGGGCGAAGAAGGAGATTTCGAACGCGTTCAGCTTCGCGAAGTTCGGCGGCTTCGGGAAGACGCCCTGTGAGAACGCGAAGATCAGCACGAACACGCCGACCGCCGCGTCGAACACGGACTCGACGAAGAACGCGGCCGCGACCGTCGGGTAGCTCGACCCGGGGATCGACGAGCGCGTGAGGAACAGCTTGATCACGTCGCCGCCTCGCGCCGGCACGACGTTGTTGAAGCCGACCGCCGCGAAGTACGCCCCCCACACGCGCCGCCACTGAAAGCTGACCGACGGATACGCGGCGCGCAGGCTGTGAAAGAACGCGCGTGAGCGCAGGGTCAGGTTCAACCCGAAGCAGGCGAGCCCGAGCAGCAGCAGGCCCCAGTTGACGGCGGCGAGATCGGAGAAGAACTGCCCGACCGCGTTGAAGAACGAGGTCAGCGTCTCGCCGATCGAGGCTGACGCGAGCAGCGCGGTCACGACTCAAGCGTACGTGGATCGCCGCAGCGCCCCGCCGCCGCGATCGATCGTGCGACGCGACGGCCATGCGCCGTGCGGCACCTGGCCATGCGCCGCGCGGCGCGGTGCGATAGAAAGGGACGATGGCGCCTCGCGGGAGGGGATCAGGCCGTCTCACCGTCGCGGTCACGGGTCCGACGGGCGAGATCGGAAGGGCTTTCGTCGGCGCGCTCGAGGGCGCGCGCGAGGTGGGGCGCGTGCTCGGCATGGCGCGCCGGCCATTCGACCCGGCGGCACATGGGTGGAGAAAGATCGATTACCGGCGCGGCGATGTGCTCGATCGCGCGGCCGTTGCCGAGCTCGCCAAGGGCGCCGACGTCGTCGTGCACCTCGCGTTCATCATCATGGGCAACGCGGATGAGACCGCCGCGGTCAACCTCGAGGGCTCGCGCAACGTGTTCGAGGAGACTGTCGCGGCGGGCGTGAAGCGGCTCGTGTACGCGTCGTCGGTCGCCGCGTACGGCTACCACGCGGACAATCCGCAACCGCTCACCGAGGACGTGCCGGCCCGCGGCAGCGCCGGCCACTACTACTCGGCGCAGAAGGCCGAGGTCGAGGCGCTGCTGGCGCGGACGCTCGCCGGCTCAAAGACGCAGCCGTACGTGCTGCGGCCGTGCATCGTCGCCGGCCCGGACGCGCCGATGCTGGTCGACAGCCTGCCTTACACCGCCGTCTCCGAACGGCTCCCCCGCGCGGTCATGCGACTGCTCGACGGCGTGCCGATCCTCAGGCCGGTCCTGCCCGATCCGGGCGTCGAGTTCCAGCTCGTGCACCACGACGACGTCGCGACGGCGCTGCGCGCGGCCGTGCTCGGGCGCGGCTCGGCCGGCGCCTACAACCTCGCCGGGCCCGGTCGGCTGACGGTCGCGCAGCTCGCGCGGGAGCTTGGCTGGTACTCGATCCCCGTCCCCGAGCTCGCCGTCGACGCGGTGGCCGAGATGGTCGGTCGGCTGGGGTTCCTACCGGCACAGGCGCAGTGGGTGAGCGCGTTCCGCGAGCCCGTGATCATGCAGACCTCGAAGGCGCGGCGCGAGCTGCGCTGGCGCCCACGTCACGACGCGCTGGAGACGTTGCGCGAGACGATCGCCGCGGCGCGCACGGAGTCGCTGATCCGCTGATCGACGACGGTCGCGCGCGAGCCGCCGCCGACGCATCGATCGCCGCGACACGGCAGGCTTTGCTGTCAATGACCGCGAACGAAGAGCGCGACAGGGCGGTGGCGATCGTCACCGACAGCACGACGTACATGCCGGCGGCGCTGATCGAGCGCTTGCGGATCGCCCAGGTGAGCCTGTACGTCGGCTGGGAAGGTGCGTTGCTCCCGGAGAGCAGCTACACCGACCTCGACGCTTTCTACGCCGACCTGCGCGCCAGCGAGCAGCTGCCGAAAACCTCGCAGCCTTCGGCGGGAGACTTCGCGGCCTGCTACGAGCCGCTCCTCGCCGCGGGGAGCGACGTGCTCTCGATCCATATCGCCGGCGGCCTGTCCGGCACCTGCGAGAGCGCGCGCGAAGCCGCGCGGTTGCTCGAACAGGGCGCTCACGACGGGCGCGTCGAGGTGCTCGACGGCCTGACTGGAGCCGGCGGCCTAGGCTGTCTCGTGATCGTCGCCGCCGAGGCCGCTGCACGGGGCGCGAGCATCGACGAGACGATCGAGGCCGTTCGGCGCGCGCGCGCGAGCCTCGACATCTGGTTCTGCCTCGACACGCTCGAGTACCTCAGGCGCGGCGGGCGGATCGGCGCCGCGCAAGCGCTGCTGGGGACCGCGCTGAAGCTCAAGCCGATCCTCACGTTCGGCACCGAGATCACGCCTGTCGGGCGCGTGCGCACGCACCGCCGCGGCTTGGAGCGGATGGTCGCCTACCTCGTCGAGTTGAAGGAGCGCGGCGCGAGCGACTGGATCGTCCAGCACGCACAGGCGCGCGCGGACGCTGATCGTCTCGTGAGCGAGGGTCGTGCGATCTTCGGCCGTGCGCCGCTGTTCTGTACGCAGGTCGGCCCCGTCCTCGGCGCCCACCTCGGCGCCGGAATGCTCGTCGGCGGCTTCAGCCGACCGGACCCCGCCTAGACGGCCTGCGCGAGCACGTCGAGGACCTGCTCGTCGTGCGCGGCCGGCTTGACCTTGCGGAGCACCTCCGTGGCCCTCGACGTACGCGTTACGTATAGGCGCTCCGACGAACGTAAGTCCTATCGGCCGGAACTGTAGGGTTCGCGCGCCTGGCAATCGCTGCTTCGCGGCACCTGATGCTCGGCCCGACGTCCACATAGATACGAAAGGACAACTCCCATGTCCCCCTGCTCGAGTCGTTCCGCATTGCGTAGCCTCGCGGTAGCCTGCCTTCCGCTGCTCGCAGTGGTTTCGGTCAGTACCGCACAGGCCGCGTCGCCTCCTACTCTCTCGCTCACACTGACAAAGTCCTCGATCACCGTCTCCGGCAGCACCCAATCGGGTGCGGTCAACGTCGTCTCACACGCGAGCGGGTTGAAGGAACCAAGCGCTGTCCTGTTCCTGATGAAGCCCGGCATCACCGCTGCCGAAATCGAAACCGCCCTCAAGGGCAGCGGAAGCGACCTCAACAAGACCGCGAAGTACGGCTCGATCGTGTTCGACGCGGAAGTCCCGCCCCAGGGCAGCGAAGCCCAGACGGAACTGCAACCTGGCCAGTATCTTGCGCTGCTTCCCGCAGAAGGGAAGGGGCCCAGCGCGCACACGATCTTCACGGTGGCGGCCTCGAAGGCACCGATCGCCCTCCCGGCACCGCAGGCGACGATCCGCTCGATTGAGTTCGGCTTCCGTGGGCCATCGACGCTGCATGACGGCGAGATCGTCCGGTTCGAAAACGAAGGGTTCCTTGTCCACATGGACGTAGCCTTCCCAGCCAAGAGCAGGGCGGCGGCCACGAAAGTGCTCGCAGCGCTGAAGTCCGGACGGGAAAAGGGCCTCGAAAAATTTGCGGCCGGAGCGCCGTTCGAGTTCCAGGGACCGGCATCGCATGAAGCCTTCCAGCAGGTGACGATCACCGCGAAGCCGGGTTGGTACGTGCAGGCCTGCTTCATGAACACGCAGGACGG
>FSVZ01000085.1_pt1 | contig 14392 bp, 15 predicted proteins | sample 1637881 | NCBI WGS metagenome assembly FSVZ01 (sample SAMEA3914789, study PRJEB12502) | metagenome | biome: forest; material: soil | place: Canada | collected 2011-07-03 | depth 0.3 m
GCAAGACGGGTCCTGGCTTGCGGGGCTTGGCGTTCAGGTCGATGAACAGCACGTTTTCACCGCCTGTAACGGACAAGTTCAGCGCCCACGACTGGCCTGGAATAAGTGACGCGTCGAGTGAGCCGAACGCTTCGTAGGGAGCCGAGGCGCTGACAGGATCAGCGGACTGTTGGACGAGGGTGATAACGCCCTGCTCGGCCCCTTGGGACTTGTGGGCAGTCGGTGTTCTGGCGTCACTGGCAGTGGGCGCTACTGGAACAAAGTCAAAATGTATGGAGCGACAATTGTTGTTAGCCGCTGACTCTGTCAAAACAGAACCTCTAACTGGCGCGTAGTAGTGGAGTAGATACTGGAAAGTGTGCGTAGCTGTGGCAACGGGTTTTTCGGTGAGCGGTTCGTTGAGCCCCGTGAACAGCTCTATCAGTGGCACCTGTCCGAAGACGTTCAACCCGCTCTGCTGCTGTGCCAATGCTCGCGCACGCGAACCTAGATCAGCTATGCGCAAGCGGTAAGTGCCGAGGGGGAGGCTCGGCAATTGGGCGGAGCCGCTGCTCCCACTCGGCAATCGGACGACCGTGTGCCAGGACCGGGCGGTGCCCTCCTGCCTTTGGATAACCAAATGACTGCCTGGTATTAGGCGCTTTGCGGTCCACGAGAACGCCACCGTACTGCCTGCGTTAGCGGTGCTCGGCAGCGTCCATGAGACGCGGGGACCGGGAGCGGCCAGCGCGGCAGGTGTCAGGCAGACGCCAAGTATGAGCAGAGCACCGAGGAGAATCAGGGTGCGGTGCAGGTTGGGGTGCTTGGTCATGTTGCCCGTTGTTCCTCCTGGGGTTGCGGTCGCTCTGGCGGGTGACGACAGCTTCTGGACTGGAGGTGTCGGCATAGCTGGTGGTCTCCCCCTCGGTGCGGTCGTGGCAGCAAGCTAGTCCTGCTAACCGACTAGCAAGAATACACTACACGATCCCTGAATACCCCGACCTGAACGCCAAGCCCCGCAAGCCAGGACCCGTCTTGCTGCCTTCGCCGAGGGCTACGCCAAGCGCGAAGCAGTGCTGGAGCAGGCCGGCGAAGACCTCCGGCACGAGCGGGACGAAGCGATACGCGCGGCCTACAGCGAGGGCCTGCCCATGAAGGCCATCGCCCAGGTCATGGGCATGAGCCACCAGCGGGTCTCGCAGATCGTCAGGCGCTAGACCTTTCTGAGCCGATAGCAGCCCCGAGCGGTGCGCTCAAATGGCGCCTCTACTCCCTGCGCCTTGTCGGCCAGACAAGCCTTGACTGAGCTATACGTCACCGGCTGCTCCAGCAGGGCCATCACCGCCTCATGGATCTCCTTGGCCCGCATTGGCTGCTCGGCGGACGCAAGAACAAACATGATGGCGTTGAGTACGACGCCAGGCCGCAACCGCTGGTCAGCCCGGCCTGAACGCCGAGGCTTGGCCTCGCTGGCAGCAACTTGGTCTAGCTTGTCCGACAAGCGCCGCAGACGCTCTTGCTTCTCTGGGTTAGATATTGACCCGAGCAGCTCCATCGAAACGTCCCTCCGCGGGCGCATGACGCGCGCGGTCGCGCTAGCTGTCGAAGTAGTGGCCGACGTCGAGGTCCTCGATCAGGCCGGGGTGGGTCGACTTCCAGCGCAGCCGCTGGCGGGTCAGCGCGCTGGACGCCGGGTTGTCCAAGGAGACGAAGGCGCCGAGGAAGGAGAAGTGCTCGTTGGCGTCGTCGGGCGCGATGGCGGCGGTCGGCAGGTCCAGCTTGCGGCCGATGACCTCGGCGATTTCGCGGAATCGCACGCCCTCATCGGCGACCGCGTGCAGCCGTGATCCGGCGGGCGCGGCCTCCAGCGCCAGGCGGTAGACGCGCGTGGCGTCGAGCGTGTGCACCGCCGGCCAGCGGTTCGACCCGTCGCCGACGTAGCCGGCGACGCCCTTCTCGCGGGCGATCCCGATCAGGGACGGGGCGAAGCCGTGGCGGTCGAGCGTGCTGTGCACCAGCGGCGGGAGGCGGACGGCCGAGGAGCGCACCCCGCGCTCGGCCAGCGCGATGACCGTGTTCTCGGCGTCGATCCGCGGCCCCTCCTCGAGCACATCCTCCTCAGTGCCCGGGCGGCCAGTGATGCCGCCGAAGGTCAGCATCAGCGTGCCCGACGTGCTCACGAACGGCTTGTCGGAGCCCTCCAGCGCCCCACCGATCGCCTCGATCGCGCGGAGATCGGCGCCGACCGCGCCGAGGAGGTCGCCGGAGCGCATGGCCTCGTGCTTGAAGGCCAGGTGGATGACGCCGTCCGCCGCGGCGGCGGCCTCGCGCAGGCCACCGAGGTCGTCCAGGTCGCCGCGTCGGGCCTCGGCGCCGGCGGCCTCGAGCGCCGCGGCGGAGCGCTCGGAGCGGGCGAGGCCGACGACCTGATGCCCCGCTTGCAGCAACTCGGGGACGACCGCGGAGCCGATGTGGCCGGACGCGCCGGTGACGAGAACACGCATGGGAAGACCTCCGTAGGAGCGGGTCCTTCGGCGCATGGACTGGGCCGCAGGACGGTTGATGACACTTGGTGGCATCACCGTAGCACGACCATGTCACCAGGTGTCATCGAGTACGCTTAGGCGCATGGCCCGATGGCAACCGGACGCGAGCGGAAGGCTCCAGCAGGCGGCCCTCACGCTGTATGGCGAGCGCGGCTTCGACAGCACGACCGTCGCGGAGATCGCCGAGCGCGCAGGGCTGACCAAGCGCACGTTCTTCCGCTATTTCGCCGACAAGCGCGAGGTGCTGTTCTATGGCGCGGAGGCACTCGAGGAGCTGCTCGTGACCGAGGTCGGCGCAGCCCCCGAATCCGCGGGACCACTCGACGCCGTGGCCGCCGCCCTCGACGCGGCCGCATCCGCGTTCGAGGAGCGGCGCGAGTTCGCCGCCCGCCGCCAGCGGATCATCGCCGCCAACCCGGAGTTGCAGGAGCGCGAGCTGATCAAGCTCGCGAAGCTCGCCGGCGCCGTCGCGGACGCGCTGCGCCGCCGCGGCGTTGACGACCCAGCCGCGATCCTCACCGCCGAAGCCGCGATCACCGTCTTCCGGGTCGCGTTCGAGCGCTGGGTCGACCCGGCCAACCGCAAGGGCCTCCAGCGCCTGATCGGCGAGTCGCTCGAGGAGCTGCGGGCCGTGACCGCCGCCGCCTAGAGAACCCGCGGCGAGGCTTCCGGCGGTGGCGGCGGGGCCCGCCGATCAGCCGCCGACGACCGGCAGCACGAGCCCACAGACCGGAGCCTGCGAGTGCGCCGGGTCGAGCGCGTTGAGGACGTCGCGCAGCGCGACGTGATCGAACGGCGTCGCCAGGTGCTCGCTCTCGTCGAGCCAGCACTGCTGCTGGAGTTCGATGTCGGTTACCCGCGGGCCTGCGAGAAAGGCCGAGGTGTAAGGCGTCACGACCTCGTCGTAGCGCGTCTCGATCGCCGTGTATTCGACGCCCGGGACGGTGTCGCCGCCGGCATTCAGTTCTTCGATGAACGGTGAGCCGACGACCTGCTCTTCGCATGCCACACCGCAGGCCACGCCGAGGGCGCCGGCGCCGAGTTCCTTGGCGCCGGCGAGCGCAAGCAGGTTGATCAACCCGTCGACGGTCGTTCCGTGGTTCGACGGCGACAGACCGACGAGCGAATGGACCTTTTCGGCGCCGCCGAGGAACCGCAGGTAATAACGAGGCATCATCCCGCCCTGGCTGTGACCGACGATGTCGACCTTCGCCGCGCCGGTCGCGGCGAGGACGCGCTGGACGAAGCCCGCCAGTTCGCCGGCCGATTTGCGGATCTCGCCGGTGCCACCGGGCGGCAGCGAGCCGGGGAGGCCGACGACGCGCCCAGCCTCCTGACCGTAGTTGAGCGCGAACACGCAGTAGCCCGCGTTGCGCAGCAGCGGCGAGAGCGTGAACCAGTTGTACGCCATGTTCTCGAGCGTGCCGTGTACGAGCACGACGGGGTCGGGGTGCGCCGCCGAAGGCCGGCACGACCAGTCGTTGGCGCCCGGGGGCGAGCCGTTGAGGTGAGTCGCCCCGTACAGGTCGGCGGCGGCGCCCGAGTAGACGACGGGGAGAGCGCCCTGTGCAATCGCGCCGCCGCACAGCAGCAGGACGGCGGCGACCACCGCCAGCAAGCTCGCACCCCGTCTCACACCCCGCACGCCCGTGAGATACCCCGAGCGCCTCGGGCCGAAACGTCGAGTGCGCCCCAGCGACGCCCGACAGATCCAGGCGTACACTGACCTCGCCCGGACCCGGCGTGGAGAGAGCGCCGAACCGCGCCGAACCCCGCGCCGATGAGGAGGCCGAGATGAACAGCCAACTGCCGCCCGGACCGCGCGCGCCGCGCGTGCTGCAGACGCTCGGCTGGTGGAGCCGCCCGGCGGCCTACCTCGAGCGCTGCCGCGCCCGCTACGGCAAGCGCTTCACGATCCGCCTGCTCGGCCAGTCGCCGTTTGTGATCGTCTCCGACCCCGACGAGATCAAGCAGATCTTCACGGCGGCGCCAGACGTGCTGCACCCGGGCGAGGGCGCTCGCATCCTCGAGCCGGTAATCGGCCCGAGCTCGGTGATCCTGCTCGACGAGGGACCGCACCTGCGCCAACGCAAGCTGCTGCTGCCGGCGTTCCACGGCGAGAAGATGCAGCGCCTCGCCGGTCTGATGACCGAGCTCGCCGACGCCGAGGTCGCCTCGTGGCCGCTCGAGCAGCCCATCGCGCTGCACCCGCGCGTCCAGCGCCTGACGCTCGAGATCATCCTGCGCGCGGTCTTCGGCCTCCAGCGCGGCGCGCAGCTCGACGAGCTTCGCGAGCAGATGACCGAGCTGCTCGCGTTCGGCGAGAGCCCGCTCTCGCTGCTGCCGCCGGCCCAGCGGCTGCTCGCCGGCCGCGGGCCGATGGCGCGCCTGGAGCGCGCGTCGACGCGCTCCGACGAGATCATCTATGCGCTGATCGAGGAGCGCCGCGCGCACGAGCACGACGGCGACGACGTGCTCTCGCTGCTGCTCAGCGCGCGCGACGAGGACGGCGAGCCGATGACGCCGGCCGAAATGCGAGACGAGCTCGTCACGGCGCTCGTCGCCGGGCACGAGACGACCGCCTCGCAGCTCGCCTGGGCATTCGAGCAGATCGCGCGCGACGAGCGCGTTCAGCGGCGGCTGCACGCCGAGCTCGACGACGGCTCCGATGACGACGCGTACCTGACGGCGACGATCAACGAGATCCTGCGCCGCCGCCCCGTCGTGCCGAACGCCGAGCCGCGGCTCGTGAAGAAGCCGATCGAGATCGGCGGGATCGAATACCAACCCGGCGTCGTGCTGTTCGCGAGCGCGCACCTGCTCCACCACGACCCCACGATCTACCCCGAGCCGTACGCGTTCCGGCCCGAGCGCTTCCTCGAGCAGGCCCCCGGCACGTACACCTGGACACCGTTCGGCGGCGGTCGGCGGCGCTGCCTCGGCGCGAGCTTCGCGCTGCTCGAGATGAAGCTGGTGCTGCGCGCCGTGCTCTCGCGCCACGAGCTGCTTCCGGCCGGCGATGCGCGCGAGACGACGCGCCGGCGCGGGATAACGTTCAGCCCGTCGCGCGGCAGCCACGTGATCGTCGTGCCGCGTGTCGGCGCCGGCGGGGCTCGGCGCGAGCCCGCGTCGAGCGTTTCGCTCGCCGCCTGAGGCCGCGCGGCACGTCGACGGTCATCGGCCGGACTCGGCAGCTAGTCCGTGATCGGTTCGCGCGCCAGCTCGTGGCGCACGCGATCGCGCCACTCGGAATAGCGAATCGCCTCGTAGAGGACCAGCGCAGTGAGCAGCGCCGCGGTGATCGCGAGCGTCGCGAGCCCCGAGATCGTGCGGGTCGCGGGCAGCAGCGCCAGCAGCACGATCGCGCTGAGCAGGCGCCGCACGCTGAGCGTGCGCATGTTGCGCAGGCGAAACGCGACGTGCGCTAGCAGGTACAGCGCGGTCCCGCCGAGCAGCGAGGCGGCCGGGACGAGGGCGAGGGGACGATCGACGTGCTCGAGCGTCAGCTTCAATCCGACAGCGAGCAGCGCGATCCCCGCGATCATCGGGAAGTGCAGGTAGGAGTAGGAGTCGCGCGCGATCCCGTTGCGCTCGCGGCCCTCGGCGGCTTTCGCCAATCTTCGGCGGGCGATGATCGCGGTCACGTCGAAGTAGATCCACCAGAGCGCCGCGGCGACGACCGTCCCGAGCACGGCCGCGACGACGACACCGACGCCGATCGACGCTTTCGCGCCGACGCCGAGCGCGACGATCGACTCGCCGAGCGCGATTATCACGATCGCACCGTGGCGCTCGGCGAAGTGCCCCGGGACGAGCTTCCAGCCGTCCTGCCCGAACAGGAACGGCCCGCCGGCGTCGAGCACCAGCGCGAGCCCCCACAGCCCGATCCGCAGCGCGCCGGACGCCGCCGCGGCGGCGAACAGCAGTCCGGCGCCGACCGCTGTGCTCGCCGCCAGCCCGAGGACCGACTGGCGCAAGGCGGGATCGTCGCGGCTCGCGAGCATGAAAAGGAAGATGTGCGCGCCCCGTACGACCGCGTAAGCGCACGCGAACAGCAGCGCCTCGGAGCCGAACGCGCCCGGCACGCACAGCGCGGCGACGAGGAACGCGGCGATCGCGGCGAAGATCGTCAGGCGCACCGCCCCCTCCTCGGGGTCGACGACGCTCGTCAGCCACGCGTAGCCGACCCACGACCACCACAGCATCCCGAGCACGAGCAGACCCTTCAGCGCGCCGCCCCACGTCGGCGTGCGTGCGACGAGCGTCGTGCACTGCGTCAGCGCGAGCACGAATACGAGGTCGAAGAACAGCTCGAGCGGCGTCACGCGCTCGTCTTCGCGCATCGTCGCGCTCACGCGGCGAGACCCGCTCGAGCCGGACACGCTCACGCGCGCATCTTCGCAGCCGGCGCGCGCCGATCGCGGCCGGCGTCGCTCAGGCGCTGTCGGCGACGCGCGACGGCGCCTCGCCCCACAGCTCCTCGAGCCTGTAGAAAGCGCGCGCTTCGGGCGTGAAGATGTGCACGACGACGTCGAGGTAGTCCATCAGGATCCAGTCCGCGCGGCTCGCGCCCTCGACGCGCCGCGGTGGCGCGCCGTGCTCGCGCTTGAGCCCCTCGAGGATGCCGTCGTGGATCGCTTTCGTCTGGCGCGTCGTGTTGCCCGAGCAGACCACGAAATAGTCGGTGTAGTCGAGCACGCTCCGCAGGTCGAGCTCGATCAGATCGAGCGCCTTCTTCTCGCCCGCCAGGCGCACGATCTCGGCGAGCAGCCGCTCCCCACCCAGCTGCTCCCTGCTCATCTGCTCGCCTCCCGCGCGCGCGCGCCGTACAGACCATGCTCGACGATGTAGGCGGCGACGTCGGCGCCGACCAGGCGCTCGAGCGACTGCTCGGCGCCGGCGCGCTCGCGCACGAGCGAGGATGAGACGTCGATCGACGGCGAGTCGAGGAACCGCACGCGCCCGGGCGGCGGCGTCAGCGGCGTGAGTGCATCGCGCACCGCGCGCCGATCGGCGCCGGCGCGGGCGGCGACCGCGACCTCGGCCAGCTCGAACAGGCGGCGCGGCTCGTGCCAGGCGGGCATCGTCGCGGCGATGTCGGCCCCGACGATGAACGTCAGCTCGGCCTGCGGATGGCTCGTGTGGATGACGCTCAAGGTATCCACGGTATAGGACGGCCCAGCTCGCTCGAGCTCGAGCGAGCAGACAGAGACACGCTGCTCGCCGGCGGTCAGCAGCCTGCACATCTCGAGCCGCCGCGCCGCCCCCGGGTCGTGCTCGACCGGCTTGTGCGGCGGGATCCGCGCCGGCGTCAGCACGACGCGCTCGAGCGCCAGCTCGCGCAGCGCGTGCCGGGCGATCGCGAGGTGTCCGAGATGCGGCGGGTTGAACGTCCCGCCGAGGACGCCGAGCGAGCGAAGCTCCTCGCGCGACGAGCGAGGCTCAGGCGCGGACGTGTCCGTCGCCCTCCACGAGGTACTTGAACGTGCACAGCTCGCGCAACCCGATCGGCCCGCGCGCGTGCAGCTTCTGCGTCGAGTTGCCGATCTCCGCCCCCATCCCGAACTCGCCTCCGTCGGTGAAGCGCGTCGACGCGTTCACGTACACGCACGCCGCGTCGACGCCCAGCTGGAAGGCGCGAGCGGCGGCCGTATCGCGCGTCACGATCGCCTCCGAGTGCCCGCTGCCATAGCGGCCGATGTGCTCGATCGCCTGCTCCCCTGAGTCGACGATGCCGACGGCGAGCGTCAGCGCGAGGTACTCGCTCGCCCAGTCCTCCTCGCTCGCGCGCTCGAGCAGCGCCGGGTCGACCCAGGGCGCTCGCGCCTGTCCGCGCACGAGCTCCAGCACGCGCTCGTCGGCACGCACGAGCACGCCGGCGCTCGTCAGCGAGCCGACGATTCGCGGGATGAAGCTCGGCGCGATCTGCGCGTGGACGAGCAGCGTCTCGGCGGCATTGCACACGCCCGGCCGCTGCAGCTTCGCGTTGAGCACGATCGCCTCCGCCTGCTCGTGATCGGCCGCCGCGTCGACGTAGACGTGGCAGTTGCCCGACGCCGCGTAGATCACCGGCACGGTCGCAACCGCCTGCAGCGCCTCCTTCAGCCCCTCGCCGCCGCGCGGGATGATCAGGTCGACGCTGTCGCGCTGCGTCGCCAGCTCGGCCAGCTCGCTGCGGCCGCCGCCCGCCACGAGGCTGACGCTGGCTTCGGGCAGGCCCGCGGCGACGGCTGCTTCCGAGGCGATCTGCGCGAGCGCGGCGTTCGAGTGCTCGGCCGAGGAGGAGCCTCGCAGGACGATCGCGTTGCCCGACTTCAGGCACAGCGCCGCCGCGTCGATCGTCACGTTCGGGCGCGCCTCGTAGACGACGGCGACGACGCCGAGCGGGACGCGCACCTTGCGCACGTCGAGCCCGTTTGCCAGCCGCCGCCCTTCGATCACCTCGCCGACGGGGTCCGGCAGCGCCGCGATCTGGCGCACGGCACGCGCGACCTGGGCGACGCGCGCCTCGTCGAGGCGCAGCCGGTCGAGCAGCCCCTCGCCGAGCTCGGCTTCGGCGCCGAGTTGCACGTCGCGCTCGTTCGCCGCCAGGATCTCATCGACGCGCTGCTCGAGCGCCGTCGCGATCGCGACGAGCGCGGAGTCCCTGATCGAGCTGTCCAGGCGCGCGAGCACGCGCGACGCGCGCTTGGCGGCGTCGCATGTCTCGGCGATCGATCTGACTGCGATGGCCATCGCCCTACAGCGTACGACCCGTGCGTCGGCGCGCACTCAGTCGACGACGAGATAGTCGCGGTGGACGGCCTCCTCGCTCGCCCGCGGCAGCACCTCGCGCGCGAGCGCCGACTTCATTCCCTGCACCTGACGCAGCTCGCGCGCCGAGTAGTTGCAGATCCCCTTGCCGAGCCGGTGCGCCGGCGCGTCGCTGCTCGACCGCGCCTGTGCTATCTCGACGGCATCTCCGGCCTCGAACTCGCCGAGCACCTCGACGATGCCGACCGGCAGCAGGCTCGCGGCGCCGTCGCGCAGCGCGCGCGCAGCGCCGGCGTCGACGAGCAGCGTCCCGCGCGTTGGCTTCGCGTACTTCAGCCACAGCTTGAACGAGCTGTAGCGCGCTTCGCGCGCCGCGAAGCGCGTGCCCTCGCGCTCACCGGCGAGCACCGCGCGCAGCGCCTGCGGGCGCACGCCGCTGCAGATCGTCGTCTGAATCCCGGCGGCCGTCGCCATGTCGGCCGCGACGACCTTCGAGCGCATCCCGCCCGAGCCGAGCGGCGAGGTCGTGTGCCCGATCTCGAGCTCCTCGAGCCCGGCGAAGTCGTCGAGCTCGCGCACGATCTTCGCGTCCGGATAGATCCGCGGGTCGGCCGTGTAGAGGCCGTCGATGTCGGTCAGCAGGATCAGCTCCCCGGCTGAGACGAGCACCGCAACCTGCGCCGCGAGGAAATCGTTGTCGCCGAAGGAGATCTCGTCGGTCGCCGTCGTGTCGTTCTCGTTGATCACCGGAAGCACGCGCCACTCCAGCAGCGTCGTCAGCGTCTGGCGCGCGTTGAGGTAGTGCGTGCGCGCGCTCATGTCGAAGAACGTCAGCAGCACCTGGGCGCTCGTCACGCCGAGCTCGCGCAGCAGCTCGTCGTAGATCCGATAGAGCTTGCCCTGGCCGACCGCGCTCGCCGCCTGCAGCTGCCTGATCGAGCTCGGCCGCTGCGCCAGGTTCATCACGCGCATCCCGCGCGCGATCGCACCGCTCGTCACGACGATCACCTCGCCGCCCTGCGCGTGCAGCTCGGCGAGCGATTCGCAGACGCTGCGCAGGACGTCGACGCGCGGCTCGCCCTCGCTGCCCGCGACGACGCTCGAGCCGAGCTTGACCACGACGCGTCTCATGCCAAGAGCTTATTTGCCCACGTCCGAGTGCTCGGCGGGGACACCGGCACGCAGCCCGCTACGCCGCTGCGTCCGGGTCCAGCTCGAAGACCGAGCCGGCGATCTCGATCTCGTCGCCGGGCTCGAAGCCCTCGGCCTCGAGCGCCTTGAGCACGCCGATCCGACGCAGGCGCCCCTCGAAGTGCGCCATCGCGTCCTCGTTCTCGACGTCGTAGCGCGCCAGCAGGCGCTCGATCCCACGCCCCCGCACGGCGAACGCGCGCGGGCCGAGCCGCTGCACGGTGAAGCCGCTCGCGCCGGCCGGACGGAACACCATGTGCTCGGCGAGCTGCTCGACCTCGCCGTCAACCGCGTCCGCTCGCGCGAGCGGCGCTGTGCCATCTTCGCCCGACTCGGCCGCAACCGGCACGAGCCGCAGCAGCTCGCCCGCGAGTTCGCGCAGCCCGGCGCCGGTCGCGCTCGACGTCGCGATCACCGGCGTCTGCTCGCCGAGCCGTGCGCGCCAGCTCGCGAGCGCCGCGCGCACGCCCTCCTCGTCGAGCAGGTCGCACTTCGACAGCGCGAGCACGCGCGGCAGCCGCGCGAGACGCTCGTCGTGCGCCGCGAGCTCCCGCTCGATCGTCTCGTGATTGACGGCCGGGTCGGCGCCCGCTTCGCCGCTGAGCTCCGGCGCGACGTCGAGCACGTGCACGAGCAGCCGCGTGCGCTCGACGTGCGCGAGGAAGTCGTGGCCGAGTCCGGCGCCCTCGCTCGCGCCCTCGATCAGCCCCGGGATGTCCGCGAGCACGAGTTGGCGCTCCTCGCCTTCGAGCACGCCGAGCACCGGCGAGAGCGTCGTGAACGGATAGTCGGCGACCTTCGGCGCGGCGCGCGTCAGACGCGCCAGCAGCGACGACTTACCAGCGTTCGGCAGGCCGACAAGGCCCACGTCGGCGAGCAGCTTCAGGCGCAGCTCGAGCCAGCCCTCCTCGCCCGGCAGACCGCGCTCGGCGAAGCGCGGCGCCTGGCGCGTCGGCGTCGCGAAGCGCTTGTTGCCCTTGCCGCCGGCGCCCCCGCGCGCGACCGTCGCTCGCTGTCCGTCCGCGAGCAGCTCCCAGCGACGCCCCGCGAGGTCCTCCCCGTCGTCGTCCGCCGCGGCGATCTGCGTTCCCGGCGGGACGCCGATCTCGAGCTTGCGCCCATCGGCGCCGTGGCGCTGCGAGCCTTCGCCGTGGCCGCCGCGCCCGGCGCGGTAGTGCGTCCGGCGGCGGAACTCCTGCAGATCGCGCAGCGAGTCGTCGCAGACGAGCACGACCGCCCCCCCGTGGCCGCCGTCGCCGCCGTCCGGGCCCCCGCGCGGGACGTGCGCTTCGCGGCGGAAGCTCGCCGAGCCGTCGCCACCGCCGCCCGCCTGGACATGGATTCTCGCGCGGTCGTGAAGCATCTCGCGACCAATCGTGACAGTCGCCGAGCGCCGCGCCGGTCTGCGGCACCGCCGCGGCGCTCGAGCGTCGCCGGACGCCGTGCCCTGCCGGGGTCGTTCTACTCGTGCACGAAGCACGCCGTCACCGCGATGGGCGAGGCCGCGCGGCTCGATCTGAACGGCACCGGCGTGCGCGTCACGCTGATCGAGCCCGGGATGGTCGACACGCCGTTCTTCGATCGGCGCCCGACCGACGCGCTGCAGGACGACGACATCGCGCGCGCCGTGATCTACGCGCTCGCGCAGCCGCCGCACGTCGACGTCAACGAGATCCTCGTGCGTCCGGTCAGCCAGGCGGGCTAGCGCGCAAGCCGTACGAGCAATAGAGGCAGCCGGCCGCCGTGGCGCTCCCGGCGACCATCGCCGCGACCGCTCCCGCCGGAGGCATTGCCCGCCGAGCGAGAATCGTCGCGACCGTGTCGACTGTGTCGACCAGAGCACACGCGGCAAGAACGCGCGGGCCGACGATCGGATCGTCGAGCGTTTGCAGCGATGCGACACCGAGCGCGAGGTCACGCCCGCCCAGCATCATCGCCATGCGCGCGATGAGCGGCCGTTGGACGTTCTCCCGTCCGAGCCAGCGTCCGGTCACCCGCCTGGGCGCAAGGACTATCGCGAGGCCGAGTCCGGCACGCCCTGCTCCGATCAGCCAGGCGGCGCGGCGCGGGGTCACTAGAGCGGTGCCGAGCCTACTCGTCGCCGGGAACGACGCTGACCGTGCGTCCGCGGCGCCCCGTCGTGAAGTGCACGGTGCCGGCCGCGCGCGCGTACAGCGTGTCGTCCTTACCGATGCCCACGCCCGGACCCGGCCTGAAGCGGGTGCCGCGCTGGCGCACGATGATCTCGCCGCCCGTCACGGCCTGTCCCGCGAACGTCTTCACACCGAGCCGCTGCGCGTTGGAGTCGCGCCCGTTGCGGCTCGAGCCGAGCCCCTTCTTATGAGCCATCGGACGGCCCCTCCTTCGCTTTCGCGCTCAGCGCTTTCGGTCTCGCCGGTTTCGCGGCTGCGCGTTTCGCTTTCGCCGCCGGTTTGTCGGCGGCTGGGTTGGCGGTTGCCGGTTTCGCTTTCGCGGCGGGTTTGTCCGCCGGCTTCGGCGCCGCGGCTGTCGCGGCCGGCTCGTCCGGTACCGGGGTCGCGGCGACCGGTTTCGCCGCTTTCGCTTTTGCTTTGCCGTGCGCGATCTCCGTCACCTCGATCTGCGTGAGGTCCTGACGGTGGCCCGTGCGGCGCTTATAGCCGCGCTTCGGCTTGAACTTGAACACGCGCAGCTTCTCGCCGCGCACGTGCGCGAGCACCTTTGCCGTGACCTGCACCGACTCAAGGCCCGCCTTGTCGAACACGGCCTCCTCCGAGCGGTACAGGATCGGCTCGAGCGTCACGTTCGCGCCCTCCTCGGCGGGGAGGCGCTCGACGAGCAGCCGCTGGCCCCGCTCGACGCGGTATTGCTTGCCGCCGGTCTTCACGATCGCGTACATGTCTGGTTCCCAATCTCGATCTGTCGTGGGCGCCGCGCGGCGCGCCCCGCGCGACGGACCCCTACTCCGACGCAGGCGCCTTGGCAGCCGAACGGCGCCGCCCGCCTCTGCGGCCACGACGCCGAGGCTTCGATTGTAGGCCATCGGCCGCGCCCTCGTCCTGCTCCGGCTCGGCACCCGTCGCGTCCTGCGCGGGCGTCTCCTGCTCGGGCTCGGAGTCGACGCCGGTCGGCGACTCGTGCAGGCCCGCTTCGCGGCGTGCGTCGGCCCCCTCGCTGTCGGCCGGCGCGCGGCGCCCGCGAGCACGCGAGCGCGCGCGCTCCCCGGCGCGCCCGCCCTCAGCGGAGGAGCCAGCGGCGCGGCGCCCGCCGCGCGCGCCGTTGCGTGAGGAGCTCGAACGCGTCGGCGGGCGGACGACCTCGCCCGACTCGTCGAGCAGCAACGCGCTCGCCGCCGTGCGCCCGACCTGGTCGATCCGCACCATCCGCTTCGTCCCGACCTCGGACGCGGCGCCGGCGATCGAGATGATGTAGCCGTCGATTTTCGCGACCGCGTCGTCGACGTCGTACATGTGCGGCTCGACGATCTCGACGAGCACCTCATCGCCCTGGCGGAACGGCAGCGCGCGCTCCTCGACCTCCTCGCGCGTGCCTTCGAACGTGATCGCGAAGTGATCGAGCGCGAGCCCTTCGGAGCCCTCGAACAGGAACGACTTGCCCGTCTCGGCCTCGAGCGCGTGCAGCACACGCGAGCCGTGCCCCGTGAACTCGGTGCTCACGCGCGGGTTGATCTGCACGAGGAACGCGTCCGTCTCGGGGCGTTCGGCGGCGACGTCGCGCAGGCGCCGCTCGAACTCGATCGCGATCGTCTCCTCCGAGCGGATCACGCCCTCGCCCTCGCACGTCGGACACGGGCGGCTCATGATCTCGCGCACGCCCTCGGTCACGTTCTGGCGGGTCATCTCGACCAGGCCGAGCTTCGAGATCTCGGCCGTGAACGTCTTCGTTCGGTCCTCGTCGAGCGTCTTGCGCAGCGTCTTCATCAC
>FSVZ01000098.1_pt1 | contig 14006 bp, 13 predicted proteins | sample 1637881 | NCBI WGS metagenome assembly FSVZ01 (sample SAMEA3914789, study PRJEB12502) | metagenome | biome: forest; material: soil | place: Canada | collected 2011-07-03 | depth 0.3 m
ACGAGGACCCAAAGCCCTATGTCTGGCACAAGACCGCCGAGGAGATCCTCACCGGCCTCGCCAACTACTGCCAGCGAATCAACGACTCAGGTCACTAGCTGTTCGGCGACAGCCTCGTCATACGGAAGCGCGACGAACGTGCGGGCTCGCTCCAGCGTCGCCTCACGAAGTGTCCGAAGCGACCCGTCGACTGCGCGGCGAACGCCCACGATCAGCTCGGTCAGCGTCGCAACCGAGATACGCGCGTCACCATCGGGCGGATGGCCTAGCGCGCGACGCTGCTCGGCGGCGACGAAGACGCTGGTGTCGGCGAGATAGCCGCTCGTCACGCGACCATATCGTCGGTCGTCAACCCAACGTCGAAGTCGGCCGCGTCGGAGGAGACGTCCAGCTCCTCGGCTAGCCGACCAATGGCGGCTAGATCCGCCAGCAGCAACTCGCTCGGCCGCCGCTCGCTGCGCAGCCTTCGCGGAACGATGTCGGCCACCGGCCTACCGTGCACAGTCAGCACGACCGGCTCGCCGCTCTCGACGGCGGCGATCACTCGGCCCGTGTGGTTTCGCAGCTCGCGAACTGACACGTCCATGGCGTGGCACAGCGTAGCACAATAGTGGCCCATTGGCCCTAAGGTCGAGTGAGCAGCTTGTCGATCCGATCCTCATGGCATTCGATCCGAGCGGCCTGCCAGCGCGTGCTGTCGAGCTTTGCGCGGAAGGGCACTTCGCCGAGGCGAGCGACCTCTTGCGCCCACTTGCCGAGCGTGAGCCGAGCGATCCGGATATCTGGCTGCTGCTGGCGCGCGTCGAGCTCGCCGCTGAAAGGTACGAGCGAGCGCTCGAAGCGGCCGAGCACACCCACGACATCGCGCCGAGCTGCGCGTCAGCCGACGGGATCGCCGGCGTCGCGCTGCTGAGACTCGGCCGCACCGGAGAGGCAGTGGGACGTGCACGGAGGGCGGTGGACACGGATCCACGCGACTCCGCCGGCGTCGTCTTCCTGGCTCGGGTTCTCAGTATTTCCGGCAGCCACGACGAGGCGAGGGCGGTCGCGGCTCATGCTGTTGACCTTGCTCCGCAAGAGAAGGACGCGCACTTGGGCGCGGGCATCGTGGCGGCGGCCGCCGGAGACCGTGACGCGGCGCGAGCGTCCTTCAGAGAAGTGCTGGCGCTCGACCCGTCCGATGGCGCGGCGCAGCATGAACTCGCACGCCTCCGCTTGCGCCGAAGAGTCAACGACCCGGCTGCGCTCGCCAACGCTGCCTCGGGGTTTGCGCGCGCCGCATCAACGACTCCTGCAACGCGCAGCGCTCTCAGCCTCGAGAAGGTCCTGAAGACGTTCCTTTCCAAAACCGCGTATCTGCTATTCATCGACGCGTTTGTCGTCGTACGCGTCTTGGCGTCCTCGCACGACGCACTGGCAAGGCTCGTTCCGGTCGCGCTGCTGTTCGCTCCTGGCTACTACGCCGTCCGCTTCCTGCGACGGCTGACGCCCACGCCTCGCCGGCGCCTCGTCTGGATGCTCGCCGGAGAGCGCGCTCTTGCGGCAGCCGCGACTCTCGAGGCGATCTCGGTTGCCGCGATCCTCGCCGCGGCGGTCGAGTCTTCGTCGGCGCGGCCCACGTTCGCCGGCGGCGCGGCGCTCACCGCGTTCGTCGCCCGCGTGCTGCTGTACACCGCGTTGGAAAGAGCGACTCACGCCGCTGCAGGTCGTCCCGATGTGCCCGCCGTTCGCGCTGGCCTCATCTGGGTCATCGCCGGGCTGCTCGCAATGCTCGCGGTCGCGCTCGTGGCTGCCGCCACCACCAAAGGTCGTCCTGGAGCGGGCATCGGCGCGATCATCTGCATCGCGGCTGCAGCCGCCCTTGCGCGCGTCGCGATGCGTCGGCGCGCATCGGGGTAGAGCGCCGCCCAGGCCGCAATCAGTCTGTGATGGGACAGCACCGCCGCGCCCGGGACATGGTTCTTTCAACGTCAGGAAAAGTGGAGACGGTGGGAATCGAACCCACGTCCGCGATCGCGTGAGAATGGCTTCTACGAGCGTAGCCGGCGCTCTGATCTCATCTCCAGCTCGCCTCGCCGGCGGGGTCGCTGGGGACCAGCCTCATGAGATGTTCCCGGTTCGGCTGAGGCGGACCTCGCCGGGTGAGCCTGCTTTCTGATCCCGGCCTTCCCCGCCGCAGGCGAGCGGGGCCCGAGACCTCACGGCTTAGCTATTGACTAAGCGGCGAGGGCGTACTCGTGAGAGTCCGCACTTATGGTTTTCCCGGGTGTTTTACGAGGCCGCCCGGGACCTCGACTCGCCACCATCCTCACGAGCCGACCACGTCGAAGCCTGTCGTCCCCGAGGATGTTGATGCCGCTCCAGTCTATCCGCGTCGCGCGGCCTTGGAGGGGCGGAGAATAAAACGACGCGAACCCGTGCCGCTCGAGGAACCCGCTCGGTCCGGCCCGAAAGCCTTCCTTTGCTGGGTGGCGCGGCCTCACACCTCAGTGGCCTCGCTCTTTGCGGCTCGGATCCGCGTCTGGATTCAAAGTACCTCCGACGCTCAGCTCGTGCAAGCCCCGCGCGCCGTCGATCCCGCACTTTCCAGAAAAAAGTCCGAGCCGTCGGCGGGCGACCCTGCGCTCCGCGTCTCGCGCAGCTCCGTCCGCGCCGGTCGCTGGACCGCGACGTGGCGATCGCGGGGCCTGCGGTGGCGCCTTCAACCGTTAGGAGACGCTTATCGCTGCTGCCACAATGGAGGAATGGACAGCGGAGACGTCTCGCTGCAGCGACCTCCCGCCCCGCCGCTCCCCGGCGCCGGAGCGTCGCTGCCGCTCGCCGGGCCGGGCGAGCGGCCGAACCCGTTCGGCGAGCCGCCGCCACGGCCAACCCCCGTGCGCAACGTGCGACGGCGGATCGGCAGCGCACTCGCCGCGCTCGCGGCGCTCGGCGCGAAGTTCTTCGCGGCGATCAAGGGCGCGCTGCTGCTGCTGCCGAAGATCAAGCTGCTCGGCACCGCCGGAACGGCGCTCGTCTCGGTCGCCGCGTACTCGCTCTTCTGGGGCTGGACGTTCGCTGTCGGCTTCGTCGTGCTGCTGTTCGTGCACGAGATGGGACACGTGATCCAGCTGCGCCGCGAAGGCATCAAGGCGAGCGCGCCGATGTTCATCCCGTTCCTCGGCGCCGCGGTGATGATGAAGTCGATGCCCGACGACGCCCTCGCCGAGGCGCGCGTCGGGCTCGCCGGCCCGGTCCTCGGGACGGCCGGCGCCGGCGTCTGCCTGGTGATCGCCGAAGCGACGAACAGCGACATGCTGCGAGCGCTCGCGTACGTCGGGTTCTTCCTGAACCTGATCAACCTGATCCCGGTCGTCCCGTTCGACGGCGGCCGCGCGATGGCCGCAATGGCGCCGTGGCTGTGGTTCGTCGGCCTCGGCGCGCTCGTCGCGCTGCTGCTGCTCGTCGGCAACCCGTTCCTCTTGATCTTCGTCGTGCTCGGCGTGATCGAGACGTGGCGGCGCTGGGAGGCACGCAGGAAGGGCTCGATCGAGCAGGCCGCCTACTACCGCGTCTCCCCTCGCAACCGGTTGCTCGTAGGCGCTGTTTACATCGGGCTGATCGTCGCGCTTGCGTTTGGCATGCACGAGTCGCACGTGCTCGTCGCCGGCAGCCACAGCTTCCGCTCGATCTGAGCGCTGCCCGCTCTAGCGACGCGCTTCGCGCACGGCGCGTTCCATGTCGCGCTTGCTCTCGCGCTCGCGGATCGAGTGGCGCTTGTCGTACAGGTCCTTGCCGCGCGCGAGCGCGACCTCGGCCTTCGCGTGGGGCCCCTTGAAGTAGATGCGCGTCGGCACGAGCGTCAGGCCGCGCTCGGCGGCACGCGCTGCGAGGCGGTCGATCTCGCGCCGGTGCAGCAGCAGCTTGCGCGCTCGCTCCGGGTCGTGGTTCTCACGCGAGGCGGGTGCATACGGCGGGATGTGCACCGAGTGCAGCCATAGCTCGCCGTCGCGAATCGCCGCATAGCCGTCCTTCAGCTGTGCGCCGGACTCGCGCAGCGCCTTGACCTCGGTTCCCTCGAGCACGATCCCGCACTCGAGCCGCTCGAGCAGCTCGTAGCGGTGTGAGGCGTAGCGGTTCGAGGCCACGTCGCCCGCGCCGACCTTGCGCTTGCCTTTCTTTGCCATCGCCGTGCGAGCCTAGACGGCCCGCTCGTCGTCGACTGCCGGCAGCAGGTCGACGCGCCCGCGTGGCACGTCAACGCGCGCGACACGCACCGCCACCGAATCGCCCAGGCGCAGAGCGGTGCCGGTTCGCTCGCCGCGCAGGATCGTGCCCTGCTCGTTGATCTCCCACCGGTCGCGCTCGCCCGACGGCGTGTGCAGCTCGCGAACCGGCAGCAGACCTTCGTAGACCGCTCTCGCGTCCGAGCCGTCGAGGCCGAACGCGACGAACGCGCCGGCCGAGATCAGCCCGACCACTTCGCCGTCGAAGCGCTGCTCGAAACCCCCCTCGTAGAGCACCCGCTCGAGATCGAAGCACGCCGCGACGTCGTCGGCGTCGCGCTCGATCTTCATCGCCTCGCGCTCCTGCTCGGACGCCCACACGCCGACGTCGGGTAGCTCCGAGCTGCGTGGCGCGCGCTCGCCACCGCCGACCGCCGAGAGCAGCGCGCGGTGGCAGACGAGGTCCGGATAGCGGCGGATCGGTGAGGTGAAATGGCAGTAGTTCGTCGAGTGCAGCCCCGCGTGCCCGAGGTTGCGCGGCGAGTAGTAGGCCTGCTTGAGCGAGCGCAGCACGAGCGCGCCCAGCGCGCGCCGGCCGTGGCCGGCGTGCTGCACGTGCCGCTCGACCGCTTTGGAGATCTCCCCGAGCAGCTCAGCCGCCTGGGTGCCCGAGATCCGCTTTGGCAGCGGCGGCGTCGGCACGTCGAGCGAGGCGAGCTGTGCGACGAGCCGCTCGATCCGTTCGGGCTCGGGGCGCTCGTGCACGCGATAGAGGCACGGCACGCGTTGGCGCGAGAGCAGGGCCGCGACAGTTTCGTTGGCAGCGATCATCAGATGCTCGATCAGACGGTGGGCCTCGGTCTGTGCGCGCAGCTCGATCGCGACGATGTCGCCGCGCTCGTCGAAGACGAACTCGGGCTCCTGGGAGTCGACGACCAACGCGCCGCTGCGCTCGCGCGCCTGTTGCAGCGCGGCCGCCGCGCTGCGCGCGGCGGCGAGCGGCTCGGCCCACGGCTCCAGCGCGCGCTCCTCGCCGGCGAAGATGCGATCGACGCGCTCGTAGTCCAAGCGCTCGTCGGAGCGAATCACCGAGCGGTAGAAGGCGGCGCTCGCGATCTCCGCGCCGTGCAGGTCGAGCTCGACCGTCACCGCGAGGCGCTCGCGCGCGGGCACGAGCGAGCAGGCGTCGTTGCTGAGCGCCTCGGGCAGCATCGGCGTGACCGCGCCTGGCACGTACACGCTCGTCGCGCGTCGCAGCGCCTCCTCGTCGACCGGCGAGCCCTCGGGCACGTACGCGCTGACATCGGCGATGTGCACCCAGACGCGCGTTCGGTCGGCGGCCTGCTGCTCCGCCGAGATCGCGTCGTCGAAGTCACGTGCGCTGAGCGGGTCGATCGTGAACGTCGGCAGCGCCGTCAGATCGCGGCGCGAGTCGAGATCGCCGCGTACATCGAGGCGGCGATCGCGTGCGCGCCTGGCCGCGCGCTCGACGTGGCGCTCGAAGCCGCGCGGCAGGCCGCGCTCGCGGATCAGCGCCTCGATCAGCGAACGCGCCGGCTGGCGCTCCTTCGGCGGCCAGACGAGGCGCGCGTCCGATCCGCGCTTGCGCTCCGAGCGTCGTGGCGCCTTCGCGCGGCGCGCGCTCACTTGACCTTCGCCGCGAGCGTGTTCAGCGCGACTTCCAGGCCGTGGTTGCCATCGACGCCCTGGCGCACGAGCACTTCGGGTGCGATCCCCGCTCCCTGCTTGACGCCGCCCCCGCCGAGGTTGCGACCGCTCGGCGTGAAGTACTCGCCGACCGTGATGTCGAGCGCGCCGCCGTTCGACAGCGGCTCCTCCTCCTGGAAGACGCCCTTTCCGAACGTGTGCGTGCCGACGATCGTCGCGCGGTGATGGTCCTGCAGCGCCGCCGTCACGATCTCCGCCGCCGACGCCGTGTTCTCGTCGACGAGAACGACGACGGGGATCTTTTCCGAGATCGCGTCGCCGGTTGCCGTCAGCGTGTCGCTCGGCTGACGGCGCCCGCGCGTCGAGACGATCGTCCCCTTCTCGACGAAGATGCTCGCGATCAGACGCGCCTCCTCGACGAGGCCGCCGCCGTTCGCGCGCAGGTCCAGCACGATCCCGCGCGCGCCGCCGTGCAGCTCGCGTTCGACCGCTTCGCGCACTTCGCCGTGCGCGCCCGGGCTGAACGTCGCGAGCGCGACGACGCCGAGCTTCCTCTGAGCGACCGTCCTCGTCGCCGACGCGACGACCGGCTCGGAGATCGTCGCTCGCGTGATCTTCAACGAGTTGAGCACCGTATGACCGGCGCGTCGCTGCTCGATGCCGAGTTGCACGTCGGTCCCCGGCGGGCCCTTGATCAGCGCGATCGCTGCGTCGGGCGAGAGCCCGGCGAGCTTGCGCGACCCGGCCGCGACGATCGTGTCGCCCTGGCGCAGGCCCGCGCGCGCCGCCGGCGATGCGTCGAACACGTGCGCGATCAGCAACCCGCCCTTGACCGGCGCGACCGACACGCCGATCCCGGTGAAGCTCGGCGGCGAGTTGAATTCACGGAATTCGCGCGGCGAGAGGTAGTGCGAGAAGCGATCCTTGAGGCTCGCGACGGCGCCGCCGACCGAGCCGTTGGTCAGGCTGCTCTTGCTGACCGGCCGGTAGTAGTCGCTCGCGATTCGGTTGATCGCTTCGTCGACTACGCGTGTTTCGTGGTCGGCCACGAATGCGCTGCGCGCGAAGCTCGGGAGGTCTTCGGGGTGTCCTCCCAGGTAGACGCCCAACACCAGCAGCACCGGCAGCGCGATCGCAAGCGCCGCCAGCAGCGGCTGTCGTCGTCCGGAGGGCATCGCCTCCCTCAAGAGTACGGGCTCAGACGCTGAGCAAGCGCCGCAGCGAGACGCCCGATCCGACCGTCGAGACGGCGATCGCGCTCGCCAACGGTACCGTGGCGACTTGACTTCCCAAAGCAAAGCGCCTGCGTGCAAACGCTTTTGCACGCTCAAGCTATCGTGAGCGCCGATGGCCGCGATCACGACGACAGCCGTCGAGAGCAACGATCTGCCGATCCACCGGATCGCGCTGCCGGGCACGCGCGCGTTGACGGTGCTCGTCGCGTTCGACGCCGGCGCGCGCAACGAGCGTCCCGAGGAGAACGGCATGGCGCACTTCCTCGAGCACCTCGTCTTCAAGGGCGGTCAGAAGTACTCGACCTACAAGGCCGTCAACGAGACGGCCGAGCGACTCGGCGGAGTGCTCAACGCGTACACGAGCCACGATCTCGTCGCGTTTCACATCACCGTGCGCGCCGAGAGCGCGTCGGCCGCGATCGACCTGCTGAGCGACTTCGTCGGCCGCCCGCGGATCGACGCCGAGGAGCTCGACCGCGAGCGCGGCGTCGTGATCCAGGAGATCAACCGCGCCTACGACCAGCCGTCGATGGTCGCCGAGTACCTGATCGACGAAGCCGCATTCGGCGACCACCCGCTCGGGCGCACCGTGCTCGGGCCCGAGCAGAACCTCCGCAGCTTCACGCGCGAGGGGATCGTCGCCTTCCGCGAGCGCCGCTGGTCCGGCGCGCGTGGCGGCGCCTTCCTCGTCGGCAACCTCGAGCACCTGCCCGCCGAGGGCGAGCTGCAGGAGGCCTTCGCGCGCTTCCCCGCGCTGCCCCCACCGCCGCCCTCCGAGCCGGCGCCGGCGTTCGCGCCGCAGAAGCGCGTCGAGCGGCGCGAGACCAACCAGTCGCACCTGCGGATGATCTACCGGCCCGACGTCGCCGTCGCCGACGTGCGTCAGCGCGCTGCGCTGGCGATCTACTCGACGCTGCTCGGCGGCTCGATGGGTTCGCGCCTGTTCGACGAGATCCGCGAGAAGCGCGGACTCTGCTACTCGGTCTACGCGCTGAACCACTCGTTCGCCGACGTTCCGATCCTGCAGCTCGGCTCGGGCCTGGAGTCGGCCAAGTGCATCGAGGCATACACACGGATGCGCGAGATCGTCGACGAGCTGCGCGACGACGGCCCGACCGAGGAGGAGGTGCAGCGCGCACGCGCCTACGCCGCGGGGCGTCTCGTACTCTCCTTCGAGAACACGAACGCCGTCGCGCGCTACGCCGCCAACCAGCAGATCGTCTTCGGCGAGTCGATCGACCCCGACGACGCGATCGCCGCGCTCGACGCCGTCACGTTCGAGGAAGTGCGCGAGGTCGCGGCCGGCGTCGCCGACAAGCTCGCCGTCGCCTGCGTCGGGCCGCACTCGGCGGACGAGTTCTAGCCCGGGCGCAACGCAGCGAGCTTCGTGGTTTCGGCCGAGTCGGCGCCGGCCATCGCGCTCACCCACTTGATCGCCTCGTCGAGGTCGATCGCGCGCGCCTCGACCATCGCTTCGATGTCGACCCAGTCGCGCGGGCGATCGAAGATCGCCTTGAAGACGACGAGCGCCGTGCAGTCGAGGACCGGGATCGTACGGCGCTCGAACGGGACGTGCCGGAGATGGGCCTCGACGCGATCGTGAAACGGCAGCACGCTCAGGAACAGGTCGACCGGCGTGATGCCCCAGCGCAGCCTGACCTGGCCGTCCCGTTCGGCCTGCTCGAGGTTCACGCCGCTGAACTCGACGTCCTTGGGCAGCGCCGCAAAGACCTCCCTCGCCCGCTCGGGACCGACGAACACGTTGACGTCGACGTCCCTCGTACCGCGTGGCTCGAGCGTGCAGTAGCCGAGCGCGATCGCACCTCCGATCGCGTGGGGGATGCGAGCAGCGTCGAGCCCATCATGGATCGCGAGCAGCCGATCGCCGAGCTCGCTCACGTGCGCAGCCGGATAAGCGGCGGATACTCGAGCTCCGGCCGCGGCCGGTACGGCATCGCACCCGCGAGGTCGAGGACCATCGAGAGGACCTCTCCAGCATGCTCGGCTGCAGCGTCGCTCGTCGCCGGGGCCAGCTCGAGCTCGAGGCCCGCACCCCGCGCGATCCGTCCGAATGCCGCCACCGACGGCTGACGACGCCCGTGGGCATAGGCATTCAGCACGGAGCGGTCGAGCCCCGCGCGCCGCGCGAGCTCGGCTTGGCTGAGTCCGCTTCTGGCGCCGATCTCGGCGAGGAGCGTGGCGGCAAGATCGTTTTCTCTGGCCCGCATAGCCAGAGGATAGCATAAACGTCAACAGAATTTCATATCTGTGGACGCATACGCCTACTATCCGATTGCGACCATCCGGTCGATCGGCACACGCGCGCGCTCGGCGATCTCCGGCGGCACGCGCACCTCGTACTTCATCTCGCGCAGCGCGTCGCGGAGCTTGCTCAGCGTGATCATCTTCATGTAGACGCATGCCGCGCGCGGGTTCGCGGCGATGAAGCTCACGTCGGGCGCCGCCATCCGCAACGGGTAGAGCATCCCCGTCTCGGTCGCGACGATCGCCTCGCGGACCTTGCCGGGTCGGCCGTTCTCCGCGGCAGCCTGCGAGGAGGCGTCCAGGCCAGGTTCCTGCACCTGCGAGTCCGTCGTGCCGTCGTTCCCGGCGATCGCCGACTCGGCTCGCTCGGCGTAGCTGAGCATGCCGCCGGTCGAGAGCATGTGCACGCCCTCGCCGGAGATGTCGCCGGCGGCGACGTACTCCATCACGCTCGTCGTGCAACCGCACTCGGGGTGGATCAGGAAGTCCGCGCCGGGGTGCGCGGCGCGCGTCGCCTCGATGTCGGCCGGCCGGATCCCCGCGTGCACGTGGCACTCGCCGTCCCAGACGTGCATCCGCTTGCCGAGCGTCTTCTCGACGTACGCGCCGAGCCACATGTCCGGCCCGAACAGAATCTCCGTGTCGCGGCCGTGCGTCGCGTAGATGTGGCGCACGACGTCGACCGCGTTCGCCGATGTGCAGCAGTAGTCGGTCAGCGCCTTGACGTCGGCCGTCGTGTTCACGTACATCACGACGACGCCGTCCGGATATTCGGCGCGCCACGCGGCCAGCTGCTCTGCGTCGATCGACGCAGCGAGCGAGCAGCCCGCGTCGAGGTCGGGGATCAGCACTGTCTTCCCCGGGCACAGGACCGACGCCGTCTCGGCCATGAAGTGCACGCCGCAGAACGCGATCACCTCGGCGTCGGTCGCCGCCGCCTGGCGCGAGAGCCCAAGCGAGTCGCCGACGTAGTCGGCAACGTCCTGGATCTCGGGCACCTGGTAGTTGTGCGCGAGGATCACGGCGTCGCGCTGCTCGGCGAGCGCCCGCACCTCATCCTTGATCGACGCGATCTCGGCGGGCGACAGGTGCTCCTGGACGCGCTGCGCCGAATCCAGCGTCGGCGCCATCGGCAGGTTCATGAACTCATTCTAGGAGGAGCTCACCGCGACACGACGATCTGCGCCAGCGGCCAGCGGGTTCCTCACGCGCCGTGCTCCGCCAGCTCGAGCAGCATCGAGAGGTCCAGCGCCGGCGCCGAGTGCGTGAGCGCGCCGATCGACACGAACTGCACGCCGGTCTCGGCGCGCGCGCGCAGCGTCTGCAGCGTGACGCCGCCGCTCGCCTCGAGCTCGGCGCGAGCAGCGACGCGCGCGACCGCCGTGCGCAGCTGCTCGTCGTCCATGTTGTCGAGCAGAAGCCGCGGCGCGCCGGCGGCGAGCGCCTCGTCGATCTCGCGCTCGTCGCGCACCTCGACCTCGAGCGTCGCCGCCAGCTCGGGTGCGACCTCGCGCGCCCGCTGCACGGCCGCCGCGATGCCGCCCGCGGCCGCGATGTGGTTCTCCTTGATCAGGATCGCGTCGTACAGCCCCGCGCGATGATTGCTCGCGCCGCCCGCCGCGACGGCCGCCTTCTCGAGCGCGCGCAGCCCAGGCGTCGTCTTGCGCGTGTCGAGCACGCGCGCGCCGGTCCCCTCGACGGCGCGTGCCGCGCGCGCCGCCATCGTCGCCACGCCTGACAGGTGCGCGAGGAAGTTGAGCGCCGTGCGCTCGGCCGTCAGCAACGCGCGGGCGCTCCCGTCGACCTGCAGCACCGGGCCGCCGTGCTCGCGCCAGACGCCCTCCTGCACCAGACGCTCGATCCTCGCCGCCGGATCGAGCCGTGCGAATACGGCGCTCGCCGGCTCCAGCCCGAAGATCGCGCCGGGCGCCTTCTGGGTGATCGACGCGCGCGCCTGCGCGTCCTCGGCGACGGTCGCGAGCGTCGTGACGTCGCCCGTCCCGAGGTCCTCCGCGAGCGCCCGCTCGACGAGCGCCGTCAGGTCCTCCACCGCTACCCCTCCCGCGCGGCCGAAGCGAGCAGGTACGCGCGAACGAACCCGTCGAGGTCTCCGTCGAGCACGCGCTGGACGTCGCCCATCTCGTAGCCCGTGCGGTGGTCCTTGACCATCGTGTATGGGTGCAGCACGTAGGAGCGGATCTGCGAGCCGAAGTTGACGTCCTGCGCATCGCCCTTCTCGCGCGCGATCTCCGCTTGGCGCTCGCGCTCCTGGCGCTCGAGCAGCTTCGCTCGCAGCATCGCCATCGCCGTCGCGCGGTTCGAGGACTGCGAGCGCTCGTTCTGGCACTGCACGACGATCCCGCTGGGGCGATGCGTGATCCGCACCGCCGAGTCGGTCTTGTTGACGTGCTGGCCGCCCGCGCCCGACGCCCGATACGTGTCGACCTGCAGGTCGTCCTCGTTGATCGCGATCTCGCCCGTGTCTTTGACGACCGGCGCGACCTCGACGCCGGCGAAGCTCGTCTGGCGACGGTGCGCCGAGTCGAACGGAGAGAGGCGAACGAGCCGGTGCACGCCGCGCTCGGCGCCGAACAGGCCGTACGCGTTCTCGCCCGACGCGCGGAACGTCGCCGACTTGACCCCCGCTTCCTCGCCCTCGCTGGCCTCGAGCAGCTCGACCTCGAACCCCCGCCGCTCGGCCCAGCGCATCTCCATCCGCAGAACCATCTCGGCCCAGTCCTGCGCATCGGTCCCGCCCGCTCCGGCGTTGACGCTGACGAGCGCGTCGCCCGTGTCGTACTTGCCCGAGAACAGCCGTTGCAGCTCGAGCTCCGCCAAGCGCGCTTCGACCGAGGCGATCTGCTCGTCGACCTCTCCCTGCAGCGACTCCTCCTCGACCGCCATCTCGGCGAGCGCGTCGAGATCGTCTACGTCGCTCTGCAGCGCCGTGAACATCTCCAGTCGCCTGCTCGCGCGCGCGTGCTCGCCCGAGACAGCCGCCGCGCGCTCGGCGTCGTCCCAGAAGCCCGACGCTCCCATCTCGGCCTCGAGCGCCGCCACGCGCTCGCCCAGCGCCGCTGGGTCAAAGATAGTCCGCGAGCAGCTTCATCTGCTCACGGATCGAGGCCAGCCGCTCAGGCGTCGACTCGCTGGGTGCGGAGGTGGCCATGCCCCCACGCTATCAACGTCCAAGGCGCGCTAGGCGCCGTGGCACTTCTTGAACTTCTTACCCGAGCCACACCAGCACGGGTCGTTGCGCCCGACCTGATGCTCCTCGTCGACGACGCGCTGCTCGACGACCGGCATCGCTTCGAGCTGGCCTTCCTCGGCGTAGCCGCTCGCGACGCCGGCGGCGGCGGCTGCTGCGGCCATCGCGCCCGCTCCGACGGGGCTCTCGCCGCCCGAGTACGACACTCGCCCGGCGCGCGTCGAGCTGCCCGACGCAGCGAAGCTGGGAGCGGGCGGCCCACCGCCGTTCTCTCCCTCGACGTTGACCTGGACGTTGTAGATCATCCGCGCGTAGTCGCTCCAGACGCTGTTCATCAGGTCGCCGAACAGCGTGAACGCCTCGTTCTTGTAGGCGACGAGCGGGTCGATCTGGGCGATCCCGCGCAGGTGGATGCCTTCGCGCAGGTAGTCCATGTCGAACAGGTGCTCGCGCCAGCGTTCGTCGATGATCTGCAGCAGCAGGAAGCGCTCGAGCGCGCCCATCAGCTCCTCACCGAGCGCCTGCTCGCGAGCGTCGTAGCGCGCGAGCGCCTCCTCGGTGACCCGCTCGCTCAGCGCGGCGCGGTCGACCCGCTCGGGGTCGAGCTCCTCGCCGGCGAGCTCGAGCGGGAAGAACTGGCCGAGCGCCGTGAACATCCCGTCGAGGTCCCAATCCTCCATGAAGTCGCCAGGCGTGTACTGGTCGATCGTGCGCTCGATCACCGCCGCGACTTCGCGCCGTGCCTCCTCGCCGATGCTCTTGCCTTCGAGCACCTCGTCGCGGTAGGCATAGATCACGCGCCGCTGCTCGTTCATCACATCGTCGTACTCGAGCACGCGCTTGCGGATCAGGAAGTTCTGCTCCTCGACCTTCTTCTGCGCTTTCTCGATCTGCTTGGAGAGCATCCCGGCCTCGATCGGTTCCTCGTTGCCCTCCTCGTCGACGCCACCGAGTTTGTCGAGGATCTTGTAAATCCGGTCGCCGGCGAAAAGTCGCACGAGGTCGTCCTCGGCCGACAGGAAGAAGCGACTCTCGCCGGGGTCGCCCTGGCGCCCGGAGCGCCCGCGCAGCTGGTTGTCGATCCGCCTCGACTCGTGCCGCTCGGTACCGCAGATGAACAGGCCGCCGGCGGCCATCACGTGCTCGCGGCTCTCCTCGACGCGCCGCTCGAGCTCGGGCAGCGCCTGCTTCATCCGTGCCTCGTAGTCCTCTGCGTCGGGATCGACGCCCTGGCGCGCGAGCTCGAGCCGCGTGAGGTGCTCGGCGTTGCCGCCGAGCTTGATGTCGACACCGCGCCCAGCCATGTTCGTCGCGATCGTGACCGCGCCCGGCTGGCCCGCCTCGGCGACGATCTCAGCCTCGCGCGCCGCGTGCTCGGGCTTCGCGTTGAGCACCGTGTGCTTGATGCCGGCCCGCTTCAAGCGG
>FSVZ01000084.1_pt1 | contig 13923 bp, 12 predicted proteins | sample 1637881 | NCBI WGS metagenome assembly FSVZ01 (sample SAMEA3914789, study PRJEB12502) | metagenome | biome: forest; material: soil | place: Canada | collected 2011-07-03 | depth 0.3 m
GTGCGAAGGTCGTCGTCGGCGGCGCCCGCCCCGAGGGCTTCGACGACGGGTTCTACTTCGAGCCCACGCTGCTGCGCGACGTCGAGAACTCGATGGAGGTCGCCCAGGAGGAGATCTTCGGGCCGGTCACGTGCGTGATCCCGTACGACGACGTCGACGACGCCGTGCGGATCGCCAACGACACGAAGTACGGGCTCGCCGCATCGGTGTACAGCCGCGACGTCGATGCCGCTGTCGATATCGCGAGACGGATCCGCTCAGGCACGGTCGCGATCAACATCGCCGGCGTCTGCATGACCGAGCCGTTCGGCGGCGTCAAGCAGTCCGGCTGGGGCCGCGAGTGCGGCACCGAGGGGATCTTCGAGTTCACCGAGATCAAGCAGATCCTGCTCACCAGCGGCCTCGGGTTCGATCCCTCGGCCCACTAGCGGCTTTCCCCTCCCCACACGCAGCGAACGCGTCCGACCCCGATCGGGCGCGTTCCTGCGTGGCCCGCCTGGGCGGCCGACCCCGGTCGTCGAGCCGCAGCTCGGCCGCGCTCAAGCGGCGGCGACCCGGACCTTGACGTCGACGTAGACCTCGTCGCCCTCGACGGACACCGAGAGCATCGTCAGGTTGCGCTTGTCGACCGGTCCCACCGACTCGCCCGTACGGACGTCGAACTCCCAGCCGTGCCAGGGACAGCGCAGGACGAGGCCATCGAGGCCGTAGACGTATTCGCCCGGCGCCGAGGGAAGCATCGTCCCGCCGAGCATCCCCCGACAGACCGGGGCGGCGCGGTGCGGGCAGATGTTCAGCATTGCCGAGAACGAGTCGTCGCGGCGGAAGACGCCGATCGACTGTCCGTCGACCTCGCGGATCGTGATCTTGCCGTCCGCGAAGTCCTCGACCTTGCCCAGCCGCTCCCTCATACCTGAGAGCCGGCCCCGACAGGGACCGGACCGGGATTGCGCAGCCGCTCTCCGAAGAACTCCAGCGCGGTGTCCGCTTCGACGGCGCGGCGTGCCTCCTTCGGGATCTGGATCAGCGTCCGCGTTGGGTCGTCGAAGTCGTAGTGCGGATAGTCGGAGGCGAACATCAGAATCCGCTCGACCTGGATCATCTCGCAGAAGTCGCGAATCTGCTTGGCGGTGGGCGGCTCGACGAACGGCTGCGAGGTGAAGCGAACGTGGTCGAAGACGTATTCGCTTGGCAGTCGCTTCACCCACGGCGTCTCTTCGCGCAGCGCCTTCCAGTTGGTGTCCATCCGCCAGAGGACCTCGGGCAGCCAGCCGATGCCGCACTCGATCATCGCCAGCTTCAGGCCCGGGAAGCGCTCGAAGGTCCCGCGGACGACCATGCTGACCAGGTTCGCCTGATAGACCGTCGTATAGATCGTCTTCACCTCGAAGTACGTCGCCGGGACGCCGGCCGGCAGCGGCGGCGCCTGCGGGAAGGCGCCCTCGACGCCGGAGATGTGGACGCAGATCGGCAGTCCCAGGCGCTCCGCCTCGGCGTAGACCGGGTGGTAGTAGGAGTCGCCCATCATCTTGTTCTGCAGCGAGAGCATCACGCCGACCCAGCGGTCGCTGCGTTCGGCGCATCGGCGGACCTCGGCGGCGGCCGCCTGCGGGTCCTGTGTCGCGACGACGATCGTGCCGCGGTAGCGGGGATCGAACTCGAGCCAGCGCTCCTCGATCCAGTCGTTGTAGGCGGATGCGAGCACGGCCGCGTGCTCGGCCTGCGGGTAGGCGCCGACCGTCAGCATGTTCTGACCGAGCAGCAGCCCACGGTCGATCCCGTTCGCGTCGAAGTGATGTTCGGCCAGGTAGCCGGGGTCCGAGCCCGGCAGGCCGCCCCCCGGCGGGATCGTGTCCTTGCGGAAGGCGCCGGTGACGGGGAAGATGTTGAGGCTGCGTGGCGTCTCGATCGACGCTTCGCGCCGGCCGCCGAACTGGTCGGTCTCGACCGCGCCCTTCATCCCGAACCGGGCCAGCCAGTCGTCGGTCAGGTACGGCGTCAGGTCGCGCAGGCCGCCGCTGAAGATCGGGTGGATGTCGCAGTCGACGCGACGGACTTCGCTCGCCTCGGGGGGCACGCTCATGGTCCTCTCCTCTTCCTATCCGGGACAATCATTGTATGGAAGCGGCGGAAAGGCCCGGTCTGTAAGAGGCCCGTCCGTAAAGGGCCGTCCGGCCAGGGCCGATCCGACGCTTTCAGCTAACGATTATACTAATATACCTCCGCGTGGGTGCAGGGTCGTTGCGAGGGCCGGGAGCGAAAGGAGCCAGATGGGCAGTCAGATCGAGGTGACGGGCGATTGGGAACTGGGCGTTGACATCGGGGGAACGTTCACAGACCTCGTCGTCTATGACCGAAGCACCGGCCGCCTGAGCGTCGCCAAGGTCTCCTCGACGCCGGACGACCCCTCGCGGGCGATGCTCGACGCGCTCTCCGACCAGCCGCTCCCCGACCTCGCCCGCTTCATCCACGCGAGCACCGTCGTGCTCAACTCGCTGCTGCAGCGACGCGGCGCCGAGATCGCGATGATCACGACGCTCGGCTTCCGCGACCACATCGAGATCGGCGACACGCGTCGCTACACGGGCGGCCTGTTCGACGCCCGCTGGCGCCGCGAGAAGCCCCTCGCCCTGCCGCACGCGCGGCGCCACACGATCGCCGAGCGCACGCTCTTCGACGGCACCGTCATCCGCGAGCCCGATCCGGCCGAGATGGAGCAGCTCGCGCAGGCGCTCGACGAGCAGGAGGTGGAAGGCGTCGCTGTCTGCCTGCTCAACTCCTACAAGAACCCGGCGAACGAGAACGCGGTCGCCGCCTTCCTGCGTAAGCGACTCCCCGAGCTGCAGGTCGTCACCTCTGCGCAGGTGCCGGAGTTTCGCGAGTACCCGCGCTTCACGACCGCGATCCTCAACTCGTTCTGCGCTCCCGTCACCTCGCGCTATGTCGCCAAGGTGGACGACTCGCTCAGCGACGCGGGCTTCCAGCGCAGCGTCTCCTACATGGGCTCCTCGGGCGGGATCGCAACGGGCTCGCACGTGGTCGAAAACCCGACGACGATGCTCTGGGGCGGCGTCGTCGGCGGCGTCACGGCAAGCTCGCACCTCGGACGGCTGATGGGCATTCCCCACATGGTCACGCTCGACATGGGTGGCACCAGCACCGATGTCGCGCTGATCCGCGACAACGCGCCCTCGGTCGTCGCCGAGCGCACCCTCGGTGCCTACCCGCTCGCGGTCGCACAGGTCGACGTGCACAGCATCGGCGCCGGCGGCGGCAGCATCGCCTACATGGAGGAGGGCATGCTCAAGGTCGGCCCGCGAAGCGCCGGCGCCGTTCCCGGACCGGCGTGCTACGGGCGCGGCGGCGAGGAGTTCACCGTCACCGACGCCAACGTCGTCCTCGGCCGGATCCGGCCCGCCTCGCGGCTCGTCGACATGGCGCTCCACGTCGACCTCGCCCGCGCCGCCGGTGAGCGCCTGCTCGAGCCGAGTGGCCTCGGCAGCGTCGAGGAGCTCGCGACCGGCGTGATCGAGATCGCCAACACGCACATGTACGGCGCGATTCGCGAGGTCTCGGTCGAGCGCGGAGAGGACCCCGCCGAGCTGGCGCTGATCGCGTTCGGCGGCGCCGGGCCGATGCACGCCTGCGAGGTCGCCGACAAGCTCGGCATAACGACCGTCCTGATCCCGCGCGAGGCGGGCGACTTCTCGGCTCTCGGGCTTCTGCTCTCCGACCATCGTCACGACCTCGTTCGCGGCTATCTGCGTCCCCTCGGCGAAACCAGCGCCGAGGCGCTTCAGAGCGAGTTCGACCAGATCGCCGAGGAGGGCCGCGCGCGGCTCCTCGCCGACGGCTTCAGCGAGGACGATATCCGGCTCACGCCGCTGATCGACATGCGCTACGCCGGACAGTCCTACGAGGAGCAGATCCCCGCCGGCGACCTCGACCCGGAGCGCCTCGCGGAGGAGTTCCAGACGCGCTACAAGCGGCGCTATGGCTACCAGCGCGACGCTTCGATGTGCGAGATCGTCAACCTGCGCGTGACCGCGACCGGCGGCGTTGAGAAACCGTCGCTCGCCGACGGCTCGGCGAGCGAGGAGGTCCCGGGCGAGCGCGCGTCGGTGATCTTCGCCGACGGGCCCCACGACGCCACGGTCAGCCACCGCGACTCGATGCCGGCCGGTATGCGTGTCGAGGGCCCGGCGGTGATCGAGGAGTACAGCTCGACGATGGTCGTCCCACCGGGGTGGTCCGGAGACGTCAACGAGTTCGGCTGCGTGACGCTGAGGAACGGAGAGTGACGATGGATGCGACCACGACCATCTCGGTCGACCCGATCACCGGTGAGGTGATCGACGCGGGGCTGCGCTACACGGTGCGCGAGATGCGCGCGACGCTGATCCGGCTGTCCTACTCGCCGATCCTCTACGAGACGCACGACTTCTCCTGCGCGCTGCTCGACAGCGACGGCGAGGTCGTAGCGATGCACGTCGACGTGCCGATGCACATCTTCCCGGTCGTGTTCAGCGTCCGCGACATCGTCGCGCGTTACGGCGAGACGATCAGCGAGGGCGACATGTTCCTCGTCAACGACCCGGCCTCGGGTGGCACCCACCTCAACGACGTCCTGATGGTGCGGCCGATCTTCCTCGACGGCAAGCCGGAGATCTACGCGGCGGTGCGCGCCCACTACGGCGACGTCGGCGGGACCTACCCGGGCAGCAGCGTCAGCGGCGAGAGCACCGAAATCTTCCACGAGGGAGTCCGGATCCCGGTGGTCCGTGCGTTCGTCGAGGACGAGCTTCAGCAGGACCTGCTCTCCCTGTTCCTCGCCAACCTGCGGACGCCGTTCGAGGCAGAAGGCGTCTTCCACGCCCAGGCCGCGGTCAGCCGGCTGGCCGAGCAGCGCGTCCGCGCGATCGCGGAGCGCTACGGCGCAGCGACGCTCAAGCAGGCGACGCAGGACAGGCTCGAGGGTGCTCGCTCGCGGATGGCCGAGTCGATCTCGAAGCTGCCCGACGGGGAGTACTTCTACGAGGACTATCTCGAGAACAGCGGCACGACCGCGCAGAACCGCAAGCCGATCTTCGTACGCACCCGACTGACGATCGACGGCGAGATGGCCCGCTTCGACTTCGAGGAAGTCTCGCCGGAGCGCTCCGGCGTCGGCAACGCCGACTTCTCCCAGACGTGGTGCGGCACGTTCACCGTGCTCGAGACGGTGCTGGTCGACGAAGAGGGATCGACCTCCGGCGGCGCCAGGCAGATGGAGGTCACCGCGCCGCCGCACACCGTCCTCAACGTTGAGCACCCGAAGCCGCTGGGCGGATACGCAGACCTGCTGTTCGGTCCGATCCAGGGCTCCTGCATGGCGCTGCTCGCCCAGCTGCTGCCCGACGACGTCTGCGCCCTCGCCGGCTCCAGTCCGAACCAGACCGTCTTCAGCGGTGGCTCGAATCCGCGCGGCAGCGGTGGTCCCTGGGCGATCTTCGAGTTCCCCTTCGGCGGATGGCCCGCGGTGCGCGACCTCGACGGCAACATCTGCGGCGTCCACTGGTGCAACGGCGACATCCCGATGCTGTGGCCGATCGAGCGAGCCGAGCTCGACATCCCGGTGAACGCGGTCTTCGACGGCATCCGCTGTGACAGCGGCGGACCAGGCTTCCGCCGTGGTGGCGTCGGCATCGTCCGAGCCTTCGAGATGCAGACCGACTGCCAGTTCTCGTTCCTCGGCTCGGAGGGAATCCTGCCGCGTCCGGGGATGGCGGGCGGCTGTGCCGCCGCCCTCAACGAGATCCGCGTGATCCGCGACGGCGAGAACGTGCTCGACACCGAAGTACCGCTCAAGGTCGGTTACTTCCCGCTCCGCAAGGGCGACGTCTTCGTCACGCTCGTCGCCGGCGGCGCCGGTTACGGCGACCCACTCGAGCGCGAGGTCGAGCGGGTGGTTCAGGACATCGCCGACGGCTACGTCTCGGTGGGCGGCGCGCGGGAGGACTACGGCGTCGTCCTCGCCGGCGGCAAGCCGGATCGATCCGCGACCGAGGAGCGTCGCTCGGCGATGCGCGCTCAGCGCAGCGCGCTCGAGGTGCTCGCCGGCCCGGAGGACGACTTCGACGAGGACGGCCGACGACTCGCACGGATCTCACCGGCGGCGGCCGCCAGGATCGGCGTGCGGAGCGGCGAGATCGTCGAGTACGTGCCAGCCGCGCGGGCAGCGCTCCGCGCATGGGCCCTCGTCGCCGAGGATCTCGACGACGACAGCACGCCGCTGGGACCGCGCGGGCGCGACATCTGCGGCGTCGAGCCCGGCGAGCGGATCTGGGTGCGCTCGCCCTGGGGCTATGCCTCACGCGTCAATGATCTGCCCGAGGAACTGCTGCGCTCGGCCGAGATTATCCGCGCCTGAATGACGACCCTCGCGCTCAACGACCTCGCGGATCGGCTGCCCTCGCTCGAGGGACGTGTCGCCGCTGTCAGCGGCGGCGGCGGCTCGGCAAGGGCGAGTGCCGAACTGTTCGCGCGGCTCGGCGCCGCGGTCGGTGTGCTCGACGTCGACGGCGCGCGAGCCGAGGCGGTCGCCACGGGCATCCGCGACACCGGCGGCCGTGCGCTCGCCCTCGTCGCCGACGTCGCAAGCGAGTCGGACCTCGAGCGCGCTGCGATCGAGCTCGACGAGCGGTTCGGTCCGTGCGAGGCGCTCGTCAACGACGCCGAGCCGGCCGTCGGGGCACCGCTCGAGGAGTTGGCGCTCGCGGATTGGGATCGGATGATCGAGGTCGAGCTGACCGGCGCCTTTCTCTCGATGCAGGTCTTCGGCAGGCGAATGCTCGCGAACCGCGGTGGGACGGTCGTCAACGTCAGCGCCGCCGCCGGTGACGCCTCGATCGCCGACTCGCCGGGCGGCGCGGGTCGCACGATGCTCTCGCGCCTCGGCGCGGTCGAGTGGGGTGCGCGCGGCGTCCGGGTCAACTCGATCCACGTCGCGAAGGGCGCCGATCCGATCGCCGTCGCCGTCGCGGCCGCCTTCCTCAGCGGAGACGGCTCCAGCTACGTGACCGGCGAGAGCTTCGAAGTCGACCAGGAGGTGCGAACCCGATGAGGTCTGTCGAGATAGACCGCGAGGCCTGCGAAGGCTCGCGCTACTGCGAGCAGGTCGCGCCGGCCCTGTTCCGGGTGGGCGACGACGAGAAGGCCGAGGTCCTCGTTGCGGAGGTCTCGGACGACCAGCTCGCCCTGCTCGAGGAGGCCGAATCGCTTTGCCCGACCTTTGCGATCAGGCAGCGGGCAGCGCGTGCCGGGGGCCAGGCCAGATGAACGCTCCGGTCGCGCACCGCCGGGAGCTGGCTCCCTCCACGGCCGCCGGCTGGGCGCGTCTGCGTGAGCGACTCGAGCGCGACGGAGCGCTCTGCGCCCGTGACAAGGCGCTCGTGATGGCCGCCGTCGCCGCCGTGCGCGGGCGCGAGGAGCTGCTGGCACACGAGCTGGCGCGTCTCTCCGATCTGGGCGGCGCGGAGATGGTCTTCACCTGCGCCTCGGTCCTGACCGTCGCCCGCGGGCGCGAGGTCGCCGACCGCCTCGCGGCAGCCGCGGGGATCGGGCTCGACTGGAGCAGCGGCGAGCAGGCGCCGGTCGGCGAGGAGGACGTCGAGCGGGCCCGCGCTTACTTCGCGCCGGCGACCGCCGAGCCGCCGCCGCCGATCGCGCTGCTCGCCGAGCACGCCCCCGAGGTCCTCGTCGGCTATCGCGGCCTGCGCAGCGGGATCTACGACGAGGGCACGCTCGCGCCGCAGCTCGTCGAGCTGGCGCTGTTCGCGATCGGCGCTGCCGACTACCTGCCGGGGCACGCCGCCGTGCACGGCGCCAAGGCGATCGAAGCGGGCGCCGGCGAGCTCGAGCTCGTCGAAGCCGGGCTCTGCGCGATCCCGGCCGCCGGAATGGCCTCCTGGCTGTTCGCGGCGACCGTCATCGACGGACTGGACACGAAAGGACAGCAATGAACGTTGGCATGACGGTCAGCCGCTCGGCCAGGCGCTATCGAGACCGCCTTGCGGTCTTCGACGACCGCCGCGAGCTCAGCTACCGCGAGCTCGACCGCCGCTCGAACCGGCTCGCCAACTACATCCTCGACGGCGTCGGGCTCCGCCGCGGCGACCGCGTCGCGTTCTTCGCCCACAACCGCTTCGAGGTCGCCGAGGTGCTGTTCGGCTGTGCCAAGGCGGGCGTCGTCTACATCGGGCTCAACTTCCGCCTCTCCGAAGGCGAGCTCAACCACATCTTCGCCAACTCCGAGCCCGCCCTCGTGATCACCGAGGGCGAGAGCCGCGAGCTGCTCGGAGCCGCCAACTCAGAGACGCGCGCGCCCCTGATCGACCTCGACGAGGAGGGGCCGGAGGGCTACGAGCAGAAGCTCGCCGACGCCTCGGACCGCAACCCGGACACCCTCCACGACGTCTGGCCCGATGACGATCTCTGCATCGTCTACACGAGCGGTACGACCGGCACGCCGAAGGGGATCCTGTTCGACCACGCGCGCGTGCTGCAGCACACGACCGTCGCCGCGCTCGAGTACGAGTTCGACCACGAAACGCGCTACGCGATGGCGATCCCGCACAACTCGAGCGATCGGATCGCGACGGTCCCGGTGCTGACCCTCGGCGGCTCTGTCGGCTTCTACGACGGTCGCGGCTTCGACGGCGTCGAGTACGCCCGCACGATCGAGCAATGGCGGGCGACCCACTCCTACCTGGTGCCGACGCAGATTTACCGCCTGCTCGACCAGTTGCCGCACGACTCACGGGCGCTGGCGACGATCAAGACGCTCGGCTACGGAGCGGCGCCGACCGCCCCCGAGCGCTCGCAGGAAATGGTCGAGCGCTTCGGCCCGATCTTCAACCAGCTGTACGGGATGGCGGAGATCGCGTCGATCGGGACGATCCTGCGGAAGTCCGACCACCGGCTGGCGCTCGAGCAGCGTCCGGAGCTGTTCGCCTCCTGCGGCCAGCCCTCCTACGCGGTCGACACCCGCGTCGTCGACGGGGAGATGAACGACGTCGCCCCCGGCGAGCGCGGCGAGGTCATCTTCGGCACCCCGCACGCGATGAAGTGCTACTACCGCGACCCCGAGCGCACGGCGGCGACGCTGGTCGACGGCTGGGTGCGCTCTGGCGACATCGGCGAAGTCGACGAGCAGGGCTACATCTACATCGTCGACCGGATCAAGGACCTGATCATCGTCGGCGGCCACAACATCGCCCCGACAGAGATCGAGGCCGTGCTGCACCACCATCCGGACGTCCTCGAGGTCGGCGTGATCGGCGTCCCCCATGCGGAGTGGGGGGAATCGGTGCTCGCCGCCGTCGCCCTCCGCCCCGGGGCGACCACGAGCGCCGAGGAGATCCACGAATGGTGCAAGGCGGAGCCCTCGCTGCCGACCGTGAAGACGCCGGCGCGGGTCGAGATACTCGACGCGCTGCCGAAGAACGCGATCGGCAAGATCGCCAAGGCGGAGCTGCGCGAGCGGTATTGGACAGGGGCTCGACGCGTATGAGGAGACCGACGGCAGCGCTCGTCGGTGTCCACGCGACGCCGCCCGAGAAATCGCTCGATCGCGAGCTCGTCTCGGTCCTGGTCGAAGCGGCCCGCGCCGCCCTCGCCGACGCCGGCCTGGAGATGTCCGACGTCGACGGGCTGTGCGCGCGCTGGCCGGGGCCGGGCGGCAGCGTCGTGCACCCGAACTCGGTCGATTGGACCGGGCTCCTCGGGCAACCGATGCGCTGGGTCGGTGACACCTACCCGCAGGGCATCCCCGGCGTCCTCGACGCCGCCGCGGCGATCGCCGCCGGGCTCTGCTCGACGGTGCTGATCTTCGGCGGCCAGTCGCGGATGCGCCTGCCGGGCAAAGTCGCCTCCTACACCCAACCCGACAACGAGTTCACAGCGCCGTGGGGTGCCTACACGACGCCGCAGTTCGCGATGATCGCCCAGCGTTATCTGCAGGAGCACCCCGGCTCGCGCCAGGCTGCGGCCGAAGCGGCGGCGACGGTCCGCAACTTTGGCTCCGCCAACCCCGAAGCGGCGCTGCGCGACCGCGGTCCGTTCACGGCCGAGGACATCCTCGCTTCGCCGATGGTCTCCTCGCCGCTGCACCTGCTCGATCTCTGCCTCGTCACGGAGGGGGCCGTGGCGCTCGTCGTGACGTCGGCCGAGAAGGCGAAGCAGACGCGCGCGCCGGTCGCGATCCTCGGCGGCGCGATGGAGTGGCAGCGCCAGCAATACGTCGACGCGGTTCGCTACGAGGATGTCTGGACACTGGGCGCCGACGCCGTCCAACGCTCCTACGAGGCGGCCGGGCTCGGCCCCGAGGACGTCGACGTCGCGGAGCTCTACGACATCAACTCCTTCGAGATCCTGCGCCAGCTCGAATTGTGGGGATTCTGCGGTCCGGGCGAGGCGGCCGAGTATGTCGCCGAGGAGGGCATCGGACTCGACAGCCCCGTCCCGGTGAACAGCGACGGGGGCCTGATGTCCTACAGCCACATCGGCTACTCCGGCAACAGCCTGAAGATCGTCGAGGCGGTCCACCAGGTCCGCGGCGAGGCGCCCGCCGAGCGCCAGGTCTCCGGCGCCGAGGTCGCGGTGATGACCGGCGCCGGCTCGGCGGCCCAGTACTTCAACGTGATGCTGCTCGGACGCGGAGAGTCAGCGTGAAACCGACCAAAGGAGTTGCGGCGATGCAACCTGAGACCCTGCCTCCCTTCCTGCGGGGCGTTCCGGAGATCACCAGCTACGACGGCGTCAAGGCGCTGCTCAAGTCCGACGCGCTGGAGTCGGCGACCCACGAGGAATCGATCGACTTCGGCCGCCGGACGATCCTCACGATCGACGGAACGGAGCACTTCGACCGCCGCCGCCTGGAGTCGCCGATGCTGAGCCGCGACGCCCTGAAGTCATACGAGCGCTCGATCCTCGTCAAGACGATCGATCACTGCCTGGCCGACGTCGCGCCCGGCCCCGACGGTCTGCCCGAATGCGATCTGAGCGACCTGATCTCGCGGATGCTGCTGGAGATCGGCGCCACGATCGTCGGCCTCGACGACGTCGAAACGGCGGCGCGCAGTGAGCGCCTGCGCCAGGTCCGCGATCCGATGATGCGGGCCTTTATCGTCGAGTTCGAGCTCGAGGATCACGAGCCGATCATCGCCGAGGGCCTGAGGGCGAAGGACGCCTTTCGCGACGAGTTCGTGCAGCCGTCGAGGGAGCGCCGCCAGGCGGAGATCGCCGCGCTGCGCGAGGCCGGAGACACCGCGGGCCTGCAAGCGCTCGAGGGAACCAACCTGATCAACCAGATGCTGCTGCACTGGGACGACTCCTGGGACGACGACCTGCTGGTCCGCGAGTCGCTGCTCTATCTGATCGCCTCCGGTCACTCGACCTCGACGGCGATCACGCACGCTGTGAACGAGCTCTCGGGCTGGTTCGCGGAGCACCCCGAGGAGTACGGGCTGCGCACCGACCCCGACTTCCTGATCAAGGCGGCGATGGAGACCCTGCGCCTGCACTCGCCGACCCCGGGGATCCTGCGCCGCGCCGTCGCGCCGGTCGAGATCGTCGATCACGGCGAGATCGTCTCTCTGCAGCCGGGAGACCTCGTCTCCGGCAACATCTCGGCCGCCAGCCGCGACGAGTCGCACTTCGGCGAGGGCTGGAGCTCGTTCAACCCCCACCGCGAGGTCGAGCGCACGACCAACCGCTACGGCGCCGCCTTCGGAGGCGGGACGCACGTCTGCATCGGCCGCCAGCTGGTGCTCGGCAACTATGCCCGCGGCGAGAAGGAGGGCGAGTACTTCGGCGTGTTCGTGCGGATCCTGCGCCGCCTCTACGAGGTCGGGATCCGGTTCCCGGACGGCTTCAAGCCGCAGCCGGCCCACAGCGGGCACGATCGCTTCGAGCAGTTCCGCGTCGTCTTCGACGACATGGACGCGGTGCTGTCGGTGGCGACGCGATGAGCGACGGTCTCCAGCGGCTGCTTGCCGAAGCCGAGATCCGGGCGGTGATCGGCCGCTACGGGCAGGGCGTCGACAGCCGCAACTACGACCAGGTCCGGGACTGCTACCACCCCGGCGCCCGCCACGAGCGAGGCGATTTCAGCGGGTCCGGCGAGGAGATCGTCGAGTGGATCGCGAGCATCCGTGAGACGCTGGTCCATTGCTGGCACCTGGTCGGGTATCCGCTGATCGAGGAGATCGACGACGAGCGCGCCGAGGTCGAGACCTACTGCCTGACCAACCAGCGCCTGCCCGGCAGGAACGGCGGGCCGGCGGTCGACCGACTGACCCCCTGCCGCTACCGCGACACGTTCACCCGCGTCGAGGGCAGATGGAGGATCGCGGTGCGCAGGGCCCTCTATCTCCCTGCGCAGGAGCTGCCGGTCTCCGCGGACGTCGAGTCGCCGGACAGCTTCGCCGGCGCCAGGTAGGACTCCTCAGGCGCGCCAGGAAGGCTGGCGCTTCTCCAGGAACGCGGCGAGGCCCTCACGCGCTTCGTCGGTGCCGAGGACCATCGCGAAGGCCCGTCGCTCGGCCTCGATGCCGGCGGCGAGCGGGATGTCGAGGGCGCGCCGCACGCTCTCCTTGGCGAGCAGCTGCGCTAGCGGCGGGCGCGCGGCGATCTCGGCGGCGACGCCGATCGCGTCCTCGAGCCAGCTCGCCTCGGGCAACGCCCGCGAGGCGAGCCCGGCCCGGACGGCTTCCTCGCCGTCGAGCACACGGCCGCTCAGGATCACGTCCATCGCCAGCGCGACGCCGACCGCCCGCGTCAGCAGCTGCGTGCCGCCCGCGCCGGGGATCAGCCCCAGCTGGGTCTCGGGCAGGCCGAGCTTGGAGCGGACCGAGCAGAGGATCAGGTCGCAGCTCAGCGCCAGCTCGAGCCCGCCCCCCAGGCAGGCGCCCGAGACGGCCGCGACGGTCGGCGTGCGGACCCGCCGCAATGCGTCCCACTGAGCGGCTCGCGCGCCGAGGTACATATCGTTGGAGCCGGCCGCCGCGAGCATCCGGATGTCGGCCCCCGCGGCGAACACGCGGTCGGAGCCGTGGATCAGGATGCAGCGGACCTGCGGATCTTCGTCGGCCTCCTGGCAGGCGAGCACCAGCGAGCGCAGCATCTCCGGTGAGAGGGCGTTGCGCGTGTCGGGATCGTCGAGCGCGAGGATCGCCAGCCGCTTGCGTCGGCTGATCGCGACCGGTCCGGAGGCCACTCAGGCCTCCAGCCGCAGCAGTCGCTCGAGGTTGCCGCCGAGGATCGCCCGGGTGTCGCCGTCGCTGAGCCCGAGGCTCTCGATCGTCTCGATCTCGCGCGCGGGGTCGGCCATCGGCCAGTCGGAGGCGAACACGACCCGTTCGGGACCGTGGCGCTCTATCAGCGACTTCAGGCGCGGCGCTTCGATCTGGCCGACTCCCGGCGGCCAGGACGTGTCGACGTAGACCGGCAGGCCGACGATCATCTCTTCGGCCTGCTCGAGCAGGCGGTAGCCGCCGAAATGGCACGCGATCACGTCGAGGCGGGGGAAGTCGCGCACCAGCGCGCGCATCATCGCCGGCGTGCAGCGAGCGTTGCTCTCGGGCGAGTCGCCCTCGCCGACGTGGATGATCACGGCGAACTCGCCCTGCATCACGTCGAGCGTCTCGCGCAGTCCGGGATCGTCGAGCGCGTAGCCCTGATAGAGAGGATGGACCTTCGCGCCGCTCAGGCCGTTGCGCCGCAGGCCGGCGAGGTTCTCCTCGGGTGCAAGCCGTGCGTGAATCGAGCCGAAGCCGATGAAGCGACGCGGATCGAGCGAGCCGGCGAAGTCGTCGACGGCGTCGACGTATGACGCGGCGGGCGCGACGCCGAGGGAGATGCAGCGGTCCACCCCGGCACGGTCCA
>FSVZ01000026.1_pt1 | contig 13367 bp, 8 predicted proteins | sample 1637881 | NCBI WGS metagenome assembly FSVZ01 (sample SAMEA3914789, study PRJEB12502) | metagenome | biome: forest; material: soil | place: Canada | collected 2011-07-03 | depth 0.3 m
GCGCTTCGACCAGATCGACGTTGCCGCGGCGTCCGGGTTCTCGCCCTCGGAAGTGCGCGACAAGCTGCGTGCGGCGTTGCCCGCGACCGTGCAGGTGCGCACCGGCAGCGAAGAAGCCAAACACGAAACCGCGGAACTCGAAAAAAACCTCAGCTTCCTGCGCACGTTCCTGCTCGTGTTCGCCTACGTCGCGCTCGTGGTGGGCGCGTTCATCATCTTCAACACGTTCTCGATCACCGTCGCGCAGCGCACGCGCGAGTTCGGGCTGCTGCGCACGCTCGGTGCCTCGCGTGCGCAGGTGATGCGCTTCGTCGTCTACGAAGGCCTGATGCTCGGCGTCGTGGGGGCCGTCCTCGGCCTGCTCGGCGGGATCGCGCTCGCGCCCGCGCTCAACCAGCTGTTCAAGGCCTTTGGCGCCGACCTGCCCAACAACGGCAGCGTGATCGAGACACGCACGATCGTCGTGTCGCTGATCGTGGGCATCGCGGTGACCGTGGCGGCGGGCCTGCTGCCCGCGCTGCGGGCCACGCGAGTGCCGCCGCTCGCGGCGATGCGCGAGGGCGTTGAGATCCCGCGCAGCGTGCCCTCGCGGCGCGCGCTGATCATCCGCTTCTGCGTCGTCATCGCCGTGGTCGTGCTCGCGCGGCTCACGCTCGGCGGAGGCTCCGCGCTCGTGCTCCTGGTCCTCATCGCGGTGCGCGCGATCCGCCTGCGCCGCCGCCTGCGGCGCGGCGAGGCAGAGGCGCCCTACCGGCTCACGCGCGCGCTCGCCGGCGCCGTCGGCACGCTCGTGCGCTGGCGCGGGATCACGGGCCGTCTCGCGCAGGAGAACTCCGTGCGCCAGCCCGGCCGCACGCTCACGACCGCCGCGGCGCTGACCGTCGGCCTCGCGCTCGTGGCGCTCGTCGCGGTGCTTGCAGCGGGCTTCAAGGCGACGATCAACAGCGCCGTCGATCGCTCGTTCGCGGGCAACCTGATCGTCGAGAACTCGCAGTCGGGCAACGAAGCGGCGATCCCCGCAGCGCTCGCGCCGGCTCTGCGTCGCGTCCCCGGTGTGGCGTCGGTGACGCCGATCGCGTTCACCAAGGGCCGCCTGCGCACGAGCAAGAACAACGAGGCGATCACAGCGATCGAGCCGGAATCGTTCTCGCGCGTGTATCGCCTGGAATGGACGCACGGATCGAACTCCACGCTGCTCGGCCTCGACGAAACGGGCGTGATCCTCAAGAAGGAATTCGCGAGCTCTCACCACCTCGCCCTCGGCCAGCAGATCGAAGTGCTCGCTCCCACCGGGCGCTATGCGAAGCTCACCGTGGAGGGCGTCGCGCGCGACAACGCGCGCCTGCTCGGCGACCTGACGATCACGCTCGCGCTCGCGCGCACCGATTTCGGTCAGCGCGAAGATGCCGTCGACTTTGTCTCCTATCAGCCGGGCGCGTCGAATTCGCAGGTCCAGCCGACGGTGAACAGGCTGCTCGCGAGCGAGTTTCCGCAGGCACGCTCGCGCACGGCGGCGCAGTTCAAGCAGGACCAGGTCGGCCAGATCAACAACCTGCTCACGCTGATCTACGTGCTGCTCGCGCTGTCGGTGATCGTGTCGATGTTCGGGATCGTCAACACGCTGATCCTGTCGATCTACGAGCGCACGCGCGAGCTCGGCATGATGCGCGCGATCGGCACCTCGCGCCGCCAGATCCGGCAGATGATCCGCTACGAGTCGGTGATCACCGCGCTGATCGGCGGCGTGTTCGGTCTCGTGATCGGGGTCGTGGGCGCGGTCCTGATCAGCGCGCTCGCGTTCTCGGGCTCGGAATACGTGCAGGCCTACCCCGTCGGCACGCTCGTGATCCTGTTGTTCGTGGCGGCGGCCGTGGGGCTGCTCGCCGCGCAGCTGCCGGCGCGGCGAGCAGCGCGGCTGGACGTGCTCGGCGCTCTCTCGGCGGAGTAGCGGCGCACGCGCCTGGGGCCTGCGATCGTCTGAGCTTCCGCGCTGCCAGGGCACGCACGCGCGCAAGCTAAGCTGCCGGGTCGATGGCCGCGACCAGCTCCCAGCCAGGCGATCCAGAGCTCGAGCAGACCGCCTGGGATCTCGAGCCGCTCGTCGAGGGCGAGGGACGCGACGGCGTCGAGCGGCGCCTGACCGAGGCGCTCGAGCGTGCGCAGGCGTTCGCCGGGCGCTACACCGCCACGCTCGACGGACTCGACGCCGAGGGGCTGGGCGCGGCGATGCACGAGCTCGCGGAGATCCACGAGCTGATCGGACGCGGCGGCACGTATGCGGCGCTGCGCTTCTCGACCGACACGGCCGACCCGGCCAACGGCGCGCTGCTGCAGCTCGCGCAGGAGCGCGGCACCGCGATCGAGACGACGCTGCTGTTCTTCGAGCTCGAGTGGGCTGCGCTCGACGATCAGCGCGCCGAGGCGCTGCTCGCCGGCGAGGGCCTCGACTTCTGCGCGCACTACCTGCGCAACGTCCGCCGCTATCGCGACCACCTGCTCTCCGAGCCCGAGGAGAAGATCCTCGCCGAGAAGGCGCTGACCGGCGCCGGGGCGTGGACGCGCCTGTTCGAGGAGCTGACCTCGGCGATCGAGGTCGAGCTGGCGGAGGAGCAGCAGAAGGTCGCCCTCGACGTCGCGCTCAGTCGCCTGTCGCTGCCCGACCGCGAGCAGCGGCGTAGCGCCGCCGAGGCAGTCACCGCGGCGCTCGCGCCAGGGTTGCGCACGCGCGCGTTCCTGTTCAACACGCTGCTCGCCGACAAGGGCGTCGACGACCGTCTGCGCAGCTATCCGCACTGGCTGGCCGCGCGGAACCTCGCCAACGAGGCGAGCGACGAGTCCGTGCAGGCGCTGATCGAGGCCGTGCGCGCGCGCAACGAGATCCCGCGGCGCTGGTATCGGCTGAAGGCCAAGCTGCTCGGCGTCGAGCGCCTCGCCGACTACGATCGGATGGCGTCCGTCAGCGACGACGAGGTCAACTTCCCGTTCGCCCGCGCGAGGGAGATCGTGCTCGACTGCTACTCGTCGTTCTCAGGAGAGCTAGGCGATGTCGCGCGGCGCTTCTTCGAGGATCGCCGGATCGACGCGCCCGTGCGACCGGGCAAGCGCGGCGGCGCGTTCTGCGCCTCGGCCGTCCCGACGGTCGCGCCATACGTGCTGCTGAACTACACCTCCAAACGCCGCGACGTGCTGACGCTCGCGCACGAGCTCGGCCACGGCGTCCACTTCGCGCTCGCAGCACGCCAGGGGATCTACCACCAGAGCACGCCGTTGACGCTCGCCGAGACGGCGTCGGTGTTCGGCGAGACGGTCGTCTTCGGCCGGCTGCTCGAGGAGGACGACGCGCCCGCCTCGCGCCTGGCGCTGCTCGCGGAGAACCTCGAGGACACGATCGCGACGGTCTTTCGCCAGGTCGCGATGAACCGCTTCGAGGATCTCGTCCACACGGCGCGGCGCGAGGAGGGCGAGCTGTCGGTCGATCGCTTCGGCGAGCTGTGGGCCGACAGCCAGTCCGAGATGCTCGGCGACTCGGTCGAGGTGACCGACGGCTACCGCTCGTGGTGGTCCTACATCCCGCACTTCATCGGCTCGCCGGGCTACGTCTACGCCTATGCGTATGGCCAGCTGCTCGCGCTGTCGGTCTATGAGCGCTACGAGCAGCTCGGCGAGGAGCTGGTCCCCCGCTATCTCGAGCTGCTCGCCGCCGGCGGCTCGAAAAACCCCGAGCAGCTGGGGCGGATCGTCGGCATAGACCTCGCCGACCCCGGCTTCTGGGACGCCGGCCTGGACCTCGTCGAGCGTCAGCTGCAGCAGGCCGAAGCCGCCGCCGAGGACTCCGGGCGACTTCAGCGCGGTTCCACCGGCGTCGCGTGACTTCGCGCTCCGACATGGCTCGGCAAGTTGCCGATCGCGGAGAACGCTGTTTCGTCAGGGGCCGCTCGCGAGCGTCCACAGCAGGTTGACACGGTAGATCTCTTCATTCGCGAGCGCCTTGACGGTCGTGGGGACGCTGAGCGCGAGACTCGTGGCGGAGAAGCCGCTTGTCGTCCAAGTCGATTCCCCCGCGCCTCCGGTGGCAGCCGAAGCCACCTTCACCGCGCTGGCGCTGTCGACGGCGCAGCTGCCCGAGCACTGTAGTGTGGGCGCGCTGCCCGTGCCGCCGCCGAATTTCGCGCCAGTGCTGTTCAAGGTCAGCGATTTGGCCGCCAGCGTCCTGCCTCCCGCGACGTAGCCTTCGGCGTCGCTCCCGCATTTTGCCTTCGGGCAGTACTGCGCAAACGCCGCGCTCTTGCCACTCCCAGACTGTCCAGCCACGGTTATATTCCAGCCCGATTTCGTCCCACGCGTGTCGGTAACCGAGAAGTTGGTCATCGTCGTGTGGACCGCCTGGGCTCTTGCGTTGAGCGTCACCGACGTCAGAGCGGGCAGCGCCGGAGCGCTCCCAAACGACAGTTCACCAGTCGCCCACGATGACTCCGGCAGGCTCAGGATGGCGCCGATCAGCGCAATCACGCCGAAGTTGAGATAGCGCATCTCAGACGACCCGATTAGGCGCCCTCGTCCGGAGCAGCGATCACGCCTCGGCCTCTGCGCCGCAGGAGAAGCGCCGTAGTCGCGAGCGCGTAAAGGGCCACAGCGATCACCCCCGCGATCTTCCACCAGGCCATACCCGACCCTGTGGCCGCCGGCTGTTTGTCGTAGCGTCGCTGGATGACCGTGTCGCGATGGCCGAACGTAACCGGGGTGTCGAGCCTCGCGATCCCGCCGGGGTAGCGCAGCCACGCGGAGACGCGATATCGAGTGCCTTCATGTGGATGCTGGCTGAAGGCAGTCACGGGGTAGGCGATGCTCGTGCCCGACACGAAAGTCCCAGCTTCGATTCGTCTGGACACGACCGTGTTCCCGCCCTGCTTGATGCTGACGGCGCCGTGGACACCTTGAAGGATCACGTTGCCCGCGTTGCGGGCGGACAAGAGGAAGGTCAGGCCGGCGGGCTGGCGTTGCGCCTGCGCTTCGGTGAACTTTAGAAGGGGGTGACGAGGACCGGGAACCTGGACCTCGACGCCGATCGCATACCGCGCGACGCTTGCGATCGAGACGCGCCCACTCGATGCGACGGCGGAGTGCTGGTCGAGCTGTTCGACGCTTACCCCTCCAAGGTAGTCGCCGGAGGGCGTCCCGGGGGCGACCGTGACCGCCAGCGGCACGACCGCGGTTTGGTGCGCACTCAGCGATAGCCGGGTTGCGGCGAGCACGACCCACCTCGCGGCGCCGCCCGGACGCGCCTTTGGGGTTCCATAGCTCGAGCCGAGCGTGCTGAGCGTTTCTCCTTCGACGGGCGCGAGGGCAACGAGCACGCGCCGAGACGTTGGGTTGCGTAGTTCGATCGCGCCGGCGCGCCGCGGCGATCCTGGTACTAGCTGAAGCTTGAAGTAGCTGAGGCCACGATTCGCGAGCGGCTTCGGGATAACGACTACGCCCGCCGCGGAAGCGGCAGGCGCTGCGCTTGTGCCGGCAAGCAGCGTCGTAGTCGAAAGTGACGCGGCGAGCCCGACCCAGACACGGTGCCAGCGTGGGTGACGTTTCCGCGAGATCATGTCGCAGCTCGAAAGCATTCCCCGCCCTTGTCGGTTCTCCTGCTCGCGCCCGAGATCGACCGGGCGCGGCTCACGGGCCTGTGCTCAGCGTCCAAAGTAGGTTGACGCGGTAGACCTCTTCGCTAGCCAGCGCCTTCAGCGTCGTGGGCGTCGAAAGGGCGATGCTCGTCGCGGTAAACCCTGTCGTGAGCCACGTCCCCATTCCACCGTTGACGGCGGCAGAGGCGATCTTCACGGCCGAAGCGTGGTCCACGTTGCACGCGGTCGAGCACTGCAGCGTCGGTGCGGCGCCGGTCGAGCCGTTCTGTGCGGCGAAGCTCGCGCCGGTGCTATTGAGCGTGAGTGAGTTTGCGACGAGCGACGCGCCTCCTCCGACGTAGCCTTCGGCGTCTGCTCCGCACGTCGCTTTCGGGCAGTACTGTGCGAACACCGCGCTCTTTTTCGTGCCCGACTGGCCTTCGACGGTGACGTTCCAGCCCGAGCCGCTGCCCGTGGCGTCGGCGACGCCGAAGTTGGTCATCGTCGTGTTCGTCGTCTGGGCTTGGCCGCTCAGCGTGATCGAGCTGAGCGCCGGCAGCGCTGGGGCTGCGGAGAACGAGAGCGAGCCCGCGGTGACCGAGAATTGGGTTTTGTCTTCTTGGGTTGCGGCCGCGGCGGGCGCGATCTGGGTCAATAGGCCGACTATGGCGAGCGCCACAGTGCAGGCCAGCGTACGGCCGACGTTCGACGCAGGACGCCGCGCCGGGACGACGAATAGGATGAATCGAGAAGCCATTTGGGATTTCCTTACGTGTTCGCGAGAGGAGCTCAAGCGTGGACAGGCCAGTTATCGGGCTTGGCGCGGCCAGGGAAGAGAGTCAACTGCAGACAGCTTCGGAAACCGCTGGTTGCATCTCCGCGGGGGGACTGCGCCGCTCGAGCCCGCGCGGGCAGCCGATTCGCGCACCCGAGCTCTCCGAGCTCGAGACCCTCGTCGTCTGCGCCACGGAGGGGAGTCTCGCGGGGGCGGCAGCCCGACTAGGGATAAGTCGTCCGGCGGTCACCAAGCGGATCGCCAACCTCGAGGCGCTGACCGACCGAGCGTTGCTCCATCGCGGCGGACGCGGCGTCAGCCTGACCGACGCCGGCGCTGCGCTGACGGCTGGCGCGCGGCGCATGCTCGACGAGCGCGACCAGCTCACAGGCACGATCGCGGACATTCGCGGCGACGGCCCGTCGCAGATCGCGGGCCTGCGCGAGCTGCTGGGGCACTCGACGGCTGCGAGCCGGGCGGCGCAGTTGCCCGAGACGCGACTCAACGAGACCGAGCGGATACTGGAGCTGATCCTGCGTGCCAGCGCGACCGGCGTGGCGATCTCCGACCCGGACACACGCGCGTTCCACGAGGTGAACGACGCCTACTGCCGAATCCTCGGTCGTTCTCGCGACGAACTGCTCGGACGATCATCCACCGAGGCGGGCATATGGCACGACGAGGCCGAAGCCGATCGTTTGCGCAATACCGTGGAGCAAACGGGCGGGCTGGAGCGGGTTGTCGTCCGCGTGCAAAGACCAGACGGGACGGTTCGCGTTGTCGAGACGACCGTGCACCGTGTCACCCTTGGCGGCAAGCGACAGCTCGTGTCGACGGTCGACGACATAACAGAACAGAGCCTCGCTCAGGTCGACCGCGACGTGAGCGACTCCGGCTATCGCGCGCTCGCTCGCGCGGCTGCGTTTCTGCTCGCCGACCGGCCGGTGCTCGACTGCGTCGGCGCCGTCCTGTTCGAGCTTCGCCGCAACAGCGGTTTCGCGCTCGCCGTGCTGTGGGACCTTGAATACGATCGGCCGCACAGCTTCGACGGAAGAGAGCCGCCGGCCGGACTCGGCGAGAGGCTGCGAGATGCCGTGGCGACGTCCGGCGAGCGCGTCGTTCGGCTCCAGTACCAGCTGCCTGGGGAGGAGCAAGCAGGCGGGCTGGCGGTCGTGCTTCCCTCGACGCGCTGTGTGCTCGCACTTCTCAGCGCCGAACCTCACTCGCTCTCGGCGCTAGAGCTGTTCGAGACGCTCCTCACCGATCTGACTGCGCTGATCTCCGCGAGAACCGAACCCAATGCGCCAGTGCGCGGCGGGCCGCAATCGGCGAGAGACTCGGCCGAGTCGCGACGCTAGCACTGGAGCTTAGGCCGGGAAGACGCGCTCGAGCAACCCCGGCACGTCGGCGATCGAGTCGACGACCGCCGTCGGGCTGACGTGCGGCGGCAGCGCGTTCTGCAGGAACTTCCCCGTCCGCACGAGCACGCCGGCGAGCCCGGCGGCCATCGCGCCGCCGACGTCGGCCTCGACGTCGTCGCCGACCATCACCGCCTGCTCGAGCTCGAGCTCGGCGAGCGCCGCCGCGAAGAACTCGGGCGCGGGCTTGCCGACGACGACCGCCTCGCGCCGCGTCGCGTACTCGAGCGCGGCAGCATAGGCGCCGACGTCGAGCGCGAGGCCGTCGCCGCGGCGCCAGTAGCGGTTGTGCTGCAGCGCGATCAGCTCCGCGCCGTCCATGATCAGGTGGAAGGCGTGGTTGAGCAGCTGCGCGTCGAAGCGGTCGCCGACATCGCCGAGGATCACCGCGTCGACGCCCGCGCCGCGCTCTCCGCCCCCGCGCTCGCTGGCCGGCGCGCTGCCGAGCACCGCGAGATCCTCTCGCAGGCCGTCGCTGACGATCAGCTCGACCGAGGCGTGACCGCGCTCTTCGCAGTGGCGCACCGCCATCGCCGCGGGCGTCAGGATCTCCTCGATCGTGGTCTCGAAGCCGAGCTCGGCCAGGTGCTCGGCCACCTCGCGGCGCGAGCGCGAGGTCGTGTTCGTCACGAGGCGCAGGCCGGCGCTCTGCGCGCGCAGCTCAGCCAGCGCCTCGTGCGCGCCCGCGATCGGCTCATCGCCGACGTACAGCACGCCGTCGATGTCGAGCAGGACGCCGAACGGGGTAGACGCGCCGCCCATCTCAGAACAACCCGCCGAGCGCGCTGCCGGCATGGTGGACGAGGTCGAACAGCGGCTGCGGCACGATCCCAAAGAACAGCGTCGCGGCGCCGGCGACGACGGCGACGAGCAGGACCTCGGGCTGCGGACCGCGCACCGTCACCGGCGCCGCGAGCGCCTCGCGGTCGAGCTCGGGCGAGCCGCCGGCGAGCGCCGGCAGCGGCGCGCCGGGGGCCGGGAGCTCGAGCGAGGGGTCGGCTTCGCCGGACGGCGCGCTGCGCATCCAGATCGCCGCGATCACCGGCAGGTAGTACCCGAGCGAGATCATCGAGCCGATCACGATCACGACGCCGAGCCACGTGTAGCCGCCCGAGACGGCCGCGTCGATCAGGTAGAACTTGCCGGCGAAGCCCGCCGTCGCCGGGATCCCGGCGAGCGCGAGCATCGAGAGCGTCATCGGCCACGCCAGCAGCGGCCGGTCGCGGCCGAGGCCCTGCACGGCCTGGATCGAGTCGCCGAACGTCGTTTCGCGCTCGCGCGCGACGATCACGGCGAACGACGCCATGTTCATGAACAGGTAGACGGCCAGGTAGAAGACCGTTGCGCGCGCGCCGAGCTGTGTCGAGACGACGACGCCCGCGAGCATGTAGCCGGCCTGGGCTACCGACGAGTACGCGAGCATCCGCTTCAGCGAGGACTGGCCGAGCGCGCCGACGTTGCCGACGACGATCGTGATCGTCGCGAGCACGGCGAGCGCCGGGCCCCAATCGGTCTGCGTGCTGATCAGTGCGACGTCGAAGAAGCGCAGGAACACACCGAACGCCGCCACCTTCGTGGCGACCGCCATGAACGCCGTGATCGGCGTCGGTGCGCCCTCGTAGACGTCCGGCGTCCACTGGTGAAACGGTGCGACCGACGCCTTGAAGCACAGCCCGACGACGCACAGCGCGACGCCCGTCAGCGTCAGCGGGTCGCTCGCGAGGCTGCCACGCGAGAGCGCGTTCGCGATCGCGCCGAAGTCGGTCGCGCCGGTCGCGCCGTAGATCATCGCGATGCCATAGAGCAGCGTCGCCGAGCCGACGGCGCCAACGATCAGATACTTCAGCCCCGACTCGAGCGAGTGCTCGCGGCGTAGCTCGCTCGCGCACAGCACGTAAAGCGGGATCGAGAGGAGCTCGAGGCCGACGAACAGCGCGACCGTGTTCTGCGAGGCAGCGAGCAGCGACATTCCCGCGATCGAGCTCAGCAGCAGCGTGTGGAACTCGCCGTGCGCGGCTTCGCGCGCCGCCAGCGAGCGCCACGCGAGCAGCACCGCGAAGGCGCCTCCCGCGAGCAGGATCAGGTTGAGCACGAGCGACAGGTCATCGACCCGCAGGGCGCCGGAGACGACGGACTTGCTCGAGCCCCACTGCCAGATCGTCAAGCCGGCCGCCGCGCCGAGCGTGACGAGCGTGAGCGCCGGCACGACCTGGGCGCGCACGCGGCGCGAGCGGATCAGACCGACCATCAGCACGATCGTCGCGCCGCCGAGCAGCGCGATCAGCGGCGAGAGGCCCGCGAAGTCGACGTGCGGGCCTTTCAGCTGGGCGGCTGCGAGTGTGGTCATTCTCCGCCCCCCTTGACCTCGTACGTTCGTGTACTCGCCTTGAGCACGACCTTCTGGGGTTGTGCGGCGCCCACGATCTGCGCCGCCGTCGCGCTCGCGACTTGTTCGTCGCTCAGAGCCGTCGCATCTGCGTGGGCGGTCGCGACGGCCGTCTTGACGGACCCTTCGCTGCGGCGCAGCGCGAGCTGCGGGTAGAGCGCCATGAACACGATCACGGCGAGCAGCGGCAGCAGCACGAGGCCGTCACGCACGCTGATCTCGCGGGAGTCGACGTTCCGGCCGACGCGGTTGTGCATCGTCCGGATGAACAGGCGCAGCGCGTAGACGCTCGCGAGCACGACGCCGGTGAACGCGATGATCGCGATCGCCAGCTTCGCTTTGAAGACGCCGAGCAGGATCAGGAACTCTCCTACGAAGTTCGACGAGCCGGGGATCGCGAGCGTTGCGAGCGCGACGAGCAGGAAGATCGTCGCGAGCACGGGCGCGCGGAACGCGATGCCGCCCATCTGGCGGATGTCCTCAGAGCCGCCGGCGCGCCGCGCGAGCAGCGCGACGATGAACAGCAGCGGCGCGACGACGAGCCCGTGGTTGACCATCTGCAGCAGCGCGCCCTGAGCGCCCTGCGGGTTCAGCGAGAAGATCCCGAGCGTGATGAACCCCAGCTGCGCGATCGACGAGTAGCCGGCGATCAGCCGCGCATCGGTCTGTGTGAAGGCGACGATCGACCCGTACAGGATCGACGCGAGCGCGATCAGCAGCATCAGCGTCTGGAAGTGCGCTGCCGCCTGCGGGTAGAGCGGCAGCACGATCCGCAGGAAGCCGTAGGCGCCGATCTTCGAGAGCACGCCGGAGAAGACCATCAGCACCTCGATCGGCATCGCCTTGTATCCATCGGGCATCCAGCCGTGCAGCGGGAACGCCGGCATCTTCACGAGGAACGCTGCCGCGAAGAACAGGAAGATCCACTCCTGCGAGCCGCGGCTGAGCGGCAGGTGTTCGAGCGAGCTCAGCACGAACGTGATGTGACCGCCGTGCTGCGCCGCGAGCACGCCCGTCGCGACCGCCGCGGCGAGCATCAGCAGCGAGCCGACGAGCGTGTAGATGACGAGCTTGATCGTCGCTTTCACGCGACCGGGCTCGGCGCCCCAGACACCGGTCAGGAAGTAGAACGGGACCAGCATCAGGTCGAAGAACGCGACGAACAGCGCGAGATCCTGCGCGAGCAGCGCGCCGAGCACGGCCGACTCGGCGAGCATCAGGTTGAAGTAGAACAGCCGCGGGTGATCCCACTCGCGCAGGTTCGCCGCGAGCACGGCCGCCGCGAACAGCAGCGTCGTCAGCCCGATCATGAACACGTTGAGGCCGTCGACGCCGAGCTTGTAGTGGATGCCGAGCTCGGCGATCCAGACGACGTCCGTCACGTGCGCGAGCCCGTGGGAGTGCGGCGAGTAGTCGGCGATGTAGCCGATCGCGAGGCCGAGCGCCGCGAGCGAGCCGAGCAGCGCGAAGCCGCCCGAGGTGCTGAAGCGCTCCGAGGGCGCTCCGACCGTGCTCGTCTCGCCGAGCGGGATCTCGGCGACCTCGACGACGCCGGCGCGGCGGCCGAGCAGCGAGACCAGCGCGCCGAGCACCGCGCACGCGAGCGGCAGCCAGAGGATGATCGAAAGCGGCGGCATCAGCTGAGGCCCCGGACGCTCACGACTGCAGCAGGAAGTAGAAGCCGACGCCCGCGAGGCCGAGCACGAGAAGCGCCGCGTAGTAGCGGACGAACCCGCTCTGTGCGGCGCGCACGGCGGCAGAGCCGGCGCGGACGACGCCGGTCGTCCCGCCGACGAGCGTCTCGTCGACGAACACGCGCTCGAACGTGTCGCGCGCGAAGCGCCCGAGCGCGGCGAATGGGCGCACGACGAGCGCGCCGATCAGCTCGTCGAAGTACCACTTGTGGACGAACAGCTCGTACAGCGGGCGAGCGCGCTCGCGCACGGCCGCGGCCGTCCCGGGACGCTGGACCCAGATCCGATAGGCGATTGCGATCCCGGCCAGCCCGAGCACCGTGCCGATCACGATGCCGAGGAGCAGCAGCCCCGTGCGTGAGTGCGCTTCGGAGGCGTACAGGTGAGAGCCGGCGAAGCTCGGGCGCAGGAAGTCGTCGATCACGAAGTCGAGCCTCGGGATCTGCACGAGCCCCGCGCCGAACGCGCCGATCGCGAGGACACCCATCGCCACGCGCATCGGGAGCGCGCGCTCGGCGATCGTGTGGAACGGCCCCGGGAAGCCGACGTCGGTGTCCTCGACCTCGCCGTTCGCCGGATTCGTCGGCTCGTGCGCGTGGTGAAGCTGCCCGGCTTTCAGCTCGATTGCCTCCGGCACCGGCTCGCCGTGGAAGGCGCGGAAGATCATCCGGAAGGTGTAGATCGCCGTCAGCAGCGCGCCGACATAGCCGATCACGTACAGCGCCCAGTGCCAGCCGCCGCGTTCGGCCGTGACGAGCAGGATGTCGTCCTTCGAGAAGAAGCCCGAGAACGGCGGGATGCCCGAGAGCGCGAGGCCGCCGACGATGAACGCGCCGTAGGTGAACGGCATCACCTTGCGAAAGCCGCCCATCTTCTCGAGCGACTGCTCGCCCGCCATCGCGCCGATGATCGAGCCGGCCGCCATGAACAGCAGCGCCTTGAAGAACGCGTGCGTCATCAGGTGGAACAGGCCCGCCGCGTATGCGCCGACGGAGACGCCCATGATCATGTAGCCGATCTGCGACATCGTCGAGTACGCGATCACGCGCTTGATGTCGGTCTGCGTCAGCGCGATCGTGCCCGCGATCAACAGCGTCGCCGCGCCGACGACGGCGCCGACGTCCTCGGCCGCCGGCGCGAGTTCGAACAGCGGATGCATCCGCGCGATCAGGTACACGCCGGCTGTCACCATCGTCGCCGCGTGGATCAGCGCGCTGACCGGCGTAGGCCCCTCCATCGCGTCGGGCAGCCACGTGTGCAGCGGGATCTGCGCCGACTTCGCGAACGCGCCGACGAGCAGCAGCACACAGCCCGCGACGAGGTCGCCGCTGTTCGTGCCGTGGCCGAACGCGGGGTGGGTGGGGCTCGATATCGCGTGAAACGCACGCAGGAAGTCGAGCGTGCCGGTGTGCTTGAAGATGAAGTACGTCCCGAGCACGAGCCCGACGTCGCCGACGACGTTGATCACGAACGCCTTCAGCC
>FSVZ01000106.1_pt1 | contig 12444 bp, 13 predicted proteins | sample 1637881 | NCBI WGS metagenome assembly FSVZ01 (sample SAMEA3914789, study PRJEB12502) | metagenome | biome: forest; material: soil | place: Canada | collected 2011-07-03 | depth 0.3 m
GGGGGGGGGGGGGGGGGGGGGGGGGGGGGGGCCCCGGGGGCCCCCCCCCCCCCGCCGCTGTCGCGGCCGGTCCTGCTTCTGTCCGGTCCTCGGGCTGAGGGCGCTCGCTGCTATCGCAGCGAGCTGAGCGCGAGCAGGAAGTGAACCGGCAGCTCGGCGGGCGTCTCGCCGGCCTCGATCAGCTGACGCATCTGTGCCAGGCGCGCGTCGCGCTCGCGCTCGGGCAGCGCGGCGATCCAGCTCATCGAGGCGATGTGGTCGACGATCCGCTCGGGGCTCGCGGCGCGCGCGATCGTCAGGCGCACCTCATGCGGCTCCGAGAAGCGGCCGCTGGCGCGGGCTGCGTCCTGCCACGGCGGCCCGTCGAAGCCGGGATGCTCGGGGCGCAGCGCGGCCATCAGCGTGCCGAGCTCGTGCGCCCACGAGGCGCCGCCCCAGTCGGGGATCGTCCAGATCACACAGAGCCCGCCGCCGGGCCGGAGCACGCGCGCGATCTCGGCGAGCGCCGGCGCGTGCTCGAACCAGTGGAAGGCGTCGGCGACGGTCACGGCGTCGACCGATCGATCGCCGAGCGGGATCGCCTCGGCGAGCCCGTCGCTGACGCGCTCGGCGCCGACGCTCGCGCTCAGCACGTCGCGCAGGCCCTGCTGCGGCTCGACGGCGAGCACGTCGAGCCCGGCGGCGAGCAGCGCGCGCGTCAGCTTGCCGGTGCCGGCCGCGAGGTCGAGCACGCGGGCACCCGGTCTCAGCGCCAGCTCGGCGGCGAGCGCGCCGATCACCGCAGCGGGGTAATCGGGACGGCCGCGCTCGTACTCGTCGATGACCGACGCGAAGCGCTCGGCGAGCGGGTGCAGGCTCACGCCGCCAGCGTACCGGTCGCCCGCCGCGGGCTTCGGCGTCCGCGAGTCTGGGATCGGCGACGCTCGCGTGCGCGACCCATCGCGGCGCGCCGTACGGCATCCTCACCGGCGTGACGATCGCCGCCGCCATCCGCGAGGACCTCGGCCGCCTGGCGGCGATCGAGCGCGGCTCGGCGAGCGACGGTGAGGCCGAGGCGGCCGAGCTGCTCGCCGAGATGTTGCGCGCGCGCGGGCTGGAGCCCGAGCTCGAGCGCGAGCGAGCGAGCGGCCGCTACTGGCGCCCGCACGGCGCCGGCGCCGCGGCCGGCGTCGTGGCGGGACTGCTCGGCGGGCGCTCGCGCCGCGCCGGCGCCGCGCTCGCCGCGCTCGCCGCGGCGCTGATCGCCGATGACGTCGACAACGGCGCGCAGCTGCTGCGCCGGCTGCTGCCTCGTGGCACGACGACTAACGTGCTCGCGTGGAGCGGCGACCCGCAAGCGCGCGAGACGGTCGTGCTGATCGCGCATCACGACGCCGCGCACACCGGCCTGCTGTTCCATCCGGGTCTCGTGCCGCTCGTCAACCGGCTCGCGCCGGGCTGGTATGCGAAGCAGACGACCTCGACGCAGACCGGGCAGCTGCTCGTCGCCGGGCCCGCGCTCGTCGCGCTCGGCAGCGCGCTCGGCCTGCGCCCGCTGCGCCGCTTTGGAGCGCTCTGGAGCGCGGTCACGGTGGCGCTGCTCGTCGATGTCGCGCGCTCGCCGGTGGTCGCCGGCGCAAACGACAACCTCAGCGCGGTCGCGACGCTGCTCGCCGTCGCCGAGCGAATCGCCGAGCGCCGGCCACGCGGCGTGCGCGTGCTGCTGCTCTCGACCGGCAGCGAGGAGTCGTTCATGGAGGGAATGCGCGGCTTCATCGCGCGCCACCGCGCGGAGCTCGACCCGGCGCACACGCGCGTCGTCGCGCTCGAGTGCGTCGGCTCGCCGTGCCTGGCGCTGGTCGAGGGCGAGGGGATGCTGCGAATGCGCGACTACGACGCCTCGCTGCGCGACGAGCTGCAGGCGGCCGCCGACGAGGCCGGCGTCGGCCTCTGGCGCGGGTTGCGCCTCGGCGCCGGCGGCACCGACGCGCTGCCGGCGCTGAGAGCCGGCTATCGCGCCGTCTGCCTGGCCGCCGTCACCGAGCTGAAGCTGGCCGCCAACTACCACTGGCCGAGCGACGTCCCGGAGAACCTCTGCTGGGAGACGATCGCGCAGGCGGCGAGCGTGCTCGAGACGCTGATCCGCCGCATCGCCCGGCCCGCCGGCGACTGAGCGCCCGGCTCGTCGTGGCGCCGCGCGCCCTGCCTTGGCGCGTGTCCAATGCCGCCGCGCCGATCCTGGCCAGCTGGCCCTTCTTGGTCGCGCGCGCGTGCGCGAGGCTCTGCCGATGCCAGTGGACCCGACGATCATCGGCGGACCGACGCCGATCAAGGCGCCTCGCCCGGGCGATACGTACCGTTGGAAGGTGATGGACGGACGCGCCGAAAAGCACGTCTACGTGCAGATCGCCGACGCGCTGCGCCCCGAGGCGTTCGATGAGCCGCTGCGCTCGGGCATCGCGACGAAGGGCGAATCGGTGCTCGTCAAGCTGCTCGAGCGCGGCAACGTGCCGACGCGGATCAAGATCACCTCGGCCGGGATCACCGAGGTCGGCAACGACCTGCGCGCCCGTCCCTGCGCCGTCTAGGCGGCTCGCTCGCTCGCGGCTGTCCCGGCGGACGCCCAGCCGGCGCGACGGGCGACGGCCGGCCGGCTCAGCGCGTAGAACACGAGCCCGGTCAGGCCGGCGCCGGCGAGCGCGTCGGCGAGGTAGTGGTTGCCGGTCGCGATCACGGCGAACGTCGTCAACAGCGGATAGAGCAGCGCGAGCGCGCGCGGCCAGCGCCTCGCGGTCATCCGCCAGACGGCGATCGAGGACCACGTCGCCCACGCGATGTGCAGCGAAGGCATCGAGCAGAGCTGGTTCGAGTGAAGCGCGGTCGCGCCGATCCGCCATACCGGCAGCCGCTCGACGACGGCGACGACGTCGACGTAGCCCCCCGCGAGCATCCGCGGCGGCGCCGTCGGAAAGCTCCAGAAGACCGCGAGCGCGAGCACGTTGACGAGCACGAGCGTCGCGCGCATCAGGCCGAGCGCATCCGAGCGACGCCACCACAGCAACGCGAAGACGCCGAGCGTGACGGCGATGTGCACGTTTTCGTACCAGAACACGACGATCGCCGCGAGCGTGTGGCGCCGCGCGAGCCACGCGTCGAGCGCGTGCTCGGGGTCGAGCCGGAGCGCGCGCTCGAGGTCGAGCACGCGCCGCCCATCGCGCACCGCCAGCGCCTGGCGGACCGGCGCGAGGTCGTTGATCGCGTCATACAGCCAGCACAGCCACGCGACGATCAGCAGGTCGAGCGCGAGCCACGCCCGCTCGCGCCGGCTGCGCAGGCGTCGCCGCAGCGACTCGGCGACGGGCGCCGCCGCGCTCGTCGCCTCGCTCGCGGCTGTCATCGGTCGATTAATGCAAATCCACCGCAGCCGCACTCTCCCGCCGGAATGGCTCTCGACCCGCATCGCTACCGGCACGTCGGCGACGATCTACGACGGCTGAGCGTCTCGGATCAGTCGATCCGGACCGTCGGGTCGCTTGACGACAGCTGGTCGGGGAGGTTGATTTCCACTCCGGGCGGCGGGTCGACGTGTCCGGCCAGCAGCGGGTCCTCGGTGTCGTTCATCCACGACTGCAGACGTCCTTGAAGATCGGCCAACACATCGGCGTAGCCGGGATCAGAAAAGAGGTTGTTCGCCTCGTTCGGGTCGAACAGGAGGTCGTAGAGCTGCTCTTTGGCGATCTCTCGCTCGCCCCAGCCGCCGCGCAGCAGGAGCTCCTTGCTCGGTCCGTCGTCGGTGTTCGCGAGCACCGGCGTGCGGCGATCGCCCCAGCGGCGGATGTACTTGTGCCGGCGCGTGCGGACCGCGCGCTGCGGCTCGTACGCGGCGTGCCAGGTCGAGCCGGCGAACACCTCCTCGCGCACCTCACCGCGCTCGCCGCGCAGCAGCGGCATCAGCGAGACGCCCTGCAGGAACGACGGGCGCTCGATCCCGAGGTGCTCGCAGATCGTCGGGTAGAGGTCGATCTGCGAGACGAGCCCGTCGTGCACGCGCCCGCCGCCGAACGGCCCCGGGCCGCGCAGGATCAGCATCACGCCGAGCCCGCGGTCGTACAGCGTCGCCTTCGCGCCGGGGAACGGCATCCCGTGGTCGGTCGTGAAGATCACGATCGTGTTCTCGGCGAGACGTCCCGCGTCGAGCTCGTTCAGCACGACGCCGACGCCGTGGTCGAGCGAGCGCGCGCTCGCCTTGAACGCGGCCATGTCGGCGCGCACCTCGGGCGCGTCGGGCAGGTTGCCCGGCGGCTTCGAGTACTGAACGTCGCGCAGCGACCCCGGCCCGAGGAATTCGCGGTGCGTCTCGTAGAAGCCGACCGACAGGAACAGCGGCCGCTCGCGGGGCCGGCGCAGGACCTCGATCGCCAGCGGCGCGACCGACTCGACGTGTGACGTCGGCACCCTGATCACCTGGTCGAAGCCGATCGCCTTCGGGTCCTTCGCGATGTGCTGCTCGCCGATCAGCGTCGAGGTGTACCCGACCTCGCGCAGGGTATGGACGATGTGATGGCTGTAGTCGCGCAACGACCAGCCGCGATGGGCGAGGCCGAGCATCCCGTTGCTCTGTCCGTACTGGCCGGTCAGCAGGCACGCGCGGCTGGCCGAGCACGTCGGCGCCGCGCAGAACGCGTCGCGAAACAGCACGCCCTGGTCGGCGAGCGCCTGCACGTTCGGCATCGGCACCGGCTCGCCGTAGGGCTGGATGTAGCGCCCGGTGTCGTGCGAGTGCAGGTAGAGGATGTTCGGTCGGTTGGACACGATCGACAATTAATAATAAGTTTTATGATCGGTTGACTGAGCAACCGAGGTTCCCTGCGATGAAGCCGATGCTCTCCTACCTGGTCTGCGCGACGCCGCGAAGCGGCAGCACCCTACTCTGCCACGAGCTCGATCAGACCGGCCTGGCAGGACACCCGCAGGAGTACTTCGAGGCGCTGCGCCGCTCCGGCGTGCCGCGCCGCCCGCACGAGTACTTCGACCCGGAGCGCCATCCGAACATCGTCGAGCGGCTCGCCTTCCGCGAGATGCTCGAGGGCGCGCCGAAGCCGAACCCGCTGTGGCATCCCGACACCTACGACCAGTACCTCGCGTGGGCGCTACAGGAGGGGACGACGCCGAACGGGGTGTTCGGCGCGAAGCTCATGTGGGGCTACCTCGGCGACTTCGCCGAGCTGCTGCGCGGGATCGACGGGATGGCCGGCAGGCCGTTGCCCGAGCTGCTCGCGCGCGCGCTCCCGGGCCTGCGCTACGTGCAGATCACGCGTCGCGACAAGGTTCGCCAGGCCGTCTCGCTGTGGAAGGCCGTGCAGACGCAGGCGTGGCAGCGCGAAGCGGGCACCGACGCCGATCCCGACGCCGGGCGGATGCCCGAGCCGGTCTTCTCGTTCCGCGCGATCAACTACCTGATGCGCCAGCTGACCGCGCACGACGCCTCGTGGGACGCGTACTTCCTCGGCCTCGGCTACGAGCCGTTGAAGGTCACCTACGAGGAGCTCGCCGAGAGCACCGACGCGGTCGTCCGCAGCGTGCTCGAGCACCTCGGGATCGCCGCGCCCGCCGACCTGCAGATCGGCGCGCCGCGCCTTTCGGTGCAGGCCGACGAGGTCTCCGAGCTGTGGGTCGCGCGCGTGCTCGAGCACCTCGAGGCGCTCGAGGCGCCCGAGCCCGTTTGAGTAGGCTCAACGCGTGCGAGCGCATCACGTGCATGTCGAGCGCGACTTCGACAAGCCGCCGGAGCGGATCTTCGCGCACCTCGCCGAGCACGAGAACCTGGCCGAGGTGTTCGGCGCGAAGGTCAAGCGGCTGCGCGACGGCGCGCTAACCCGCTCGATCGAGCGCTCGCTGGCGTCGGTCGAGCGCCAGGCCTGAGCGCGATGGTCGACCTCGTCGCGGCCAACGAGCAGGCGGCGACCGTGCACACCGGGACCGCCGCCGAGGCCGCCGGCATCGCGGGCGCGCTCGCGCGCGCCTTCTACGACGACCCGGCGTTCGGCTGGGTGCTGCGCGCCGATGAGCGACGACTGCGCGCGCTGCGCGACGGTTTCGAGCTGTTCCTGCGGCGCGTCTGGCTCGCGCACGAGCAGACGTATACGACCTCCGACACCGTCGGCGCGGCCGTCTGGGAGCCGCCCGGACGCTGGAAGCACGGCGTCGGCGAGCAGCTGCGACTGCTGCCGGCCACGATCGGCGTCTTTCGCCGTCACAGCCCGCGCGTGCTGCGCGCGCTGACCGTGCTCGAAGCGGGCCACCCGGCCGAGCCGGAGTTTGCGCCGCACTACTACCTCGCCTTCCTCGGCGTCGATCCGGACTGGCAGGGGCGCGGCCTCGGCGCCGCGCTGCTCGCGCCGGTCCTCGCGCGCTGTGACAGCGAGCGCGTGCCGGCGTTCCTCGAGGCCTCCACGCCGCGCAACCGCGCGCTCTACGAACGCCACGGCTTCGACGTGATCGAGCAGTTCAAGCTCGGTCGCAGCGCGCCGCCGCAGTGGCGGATGTGGCGCGAGCCGCGCTGAGCCAGCCGGCCGGACGAACGGCTTGACATCTTGGCCGGTGCTCGGCTAGCGTCTGCGAGCGACGGGGCCGTATGAGGGGACGCGCCGAGGGGGCGTGGATCGGGAGAGGGGACAACTCACCGCCTGAGCGGCTTTCGTGGGACAACGGCCCGACGAGGGTTGCAACTGCTCAGGCCAGCCGGCTTTGGGCGCGGGAGAGAACGGAGACAGAAATGATTGGAAAGATTCCAGCGCGCGTGGCGAAGCTCGTCACGGCCCTGTTCGCAGCCGGTGCCGTCGTGGCGTTGGCGACGGCCTCGGCCGGCGCGGTCAGCCTCACGCCGGTCTACAGCAACATCCCGGCCGCGCTGCCGGGGAACGTGCCGTCCGAGGCCTTCGAGGCGACCTCGACATCGCAGTTCGGAGGCGAGGTACAGCTCGCCGGGCCGACGCTCGGCACGACCAAGGTGACGGTCGCGCTGAGCAGTTGGGCCTGCCAGAGCGGGGGCGCCGAAGACGGCTCGTGCGTCAGCGCCGCGGGCGCGAAGTTCGAATGGCCCGTCACGCTCCACATCTACACGGCCGGCGCGGGAGACGCTGTCGGCACCCAGATCGCGAGCCTGACGAAAACGTTCAAGATGCCCTACCGACCCTCGGCCAACGCGACGAAGTGCGCCGGCAACGGCGGCTGGTACCGGATGGGCAGCTGCTTCCACGGCAAGCTGTTCAAGATCGCGTTCCCGCTGAGGGGGGTCTCGATCCCGAGCAAGGCGATCGTCAGCGTGTCTTTCAATACGACCGACTACGGCGCCGAACCGTCACACGTGCCGGGGCCGTACGACTCGTTGAACTTCGGTGGCTTCGAAGGCGCACCGTCGGTCGGCAGCGACCCGCAGCCGCAGAGCGACTACACCGACTCGAAATGGACCGGCGCCTACTGTGACGCCGGCGCAGCGGGGACGGGGACGTTCCGCTTCGACCCGGCGATCCCCGGCGGCTGCCTGCCGTCTCAGGCCGCCTACGACGGCTTCGACAACGAAGGCCTTCAGCCAGGGATCACGATCACGACCGGCTGAGAAGCAGCCACAGCGCTAGCCGCAACCGCGGCGGCGAGCACTGCAGCTCGTTTGACGACGGCCCCGCTTCGGCGGGGCCGTCGTGCTTTGCCGGCGGCGATCGTCGCGCTCGCGCTCGTGCGTTGCTTCGCCGTATCCTCGGCTGGCGTGTGCGGCCGCTACACCAACACCGCCGGCGTCCAGGAACTGAACGAACGCTTCAAGGTGCCGTTCCCGGGTGACGCCGGGACGCACCGGTACAACATCGCCCCGACCGAAGAGGTGCTCGCGATCGTCGCGCCGAAGGGCGAGCCCGAGGCGCGGCTGCTGCGCTGGGGTCTCGTGCCGAGCTGGGCCGACGACGTCAGGGTCGCGCACAAGATGATCAACGCGAAGATCGAGACCGTCACCGAGCGCGCGGCCTATCGCAGGCTGATCGGGCGCGGGTCGCGCCGCGCGCTGCAGATCGCCGACGGCTATTACGAGTGGCTCAAACCCGAGCGCCGCGGCGAGCCCCGCCAGCCGTTCCTGTTTCGCGTCGACGGCGGCGTCCCGTTCGCGTTCGCCGCGCTGTGGACGCCGGCGAAGATCGGCGGCGAGTGGATCGAGAGCGTCGTCCTGCTGACGTGCGACGCGGCGCCTAACCCGGTCGCTGCGGCGATCCACGATCGCATGCCGGTCGTGCTCGCCGATCCCGAGCGCCGGCGCGCGTGGCTCGACGATCGCCTCGACGCCGATGAAGCGCTCGCCCTGTGCGAGCCGCTCGCACCGTCGCGCCTGAGCGCGGCGCCCGCCAACCCGGCGCTGAACAAGCCCGGCGTGGCGGAGGAGGGACCCGACCTGCTGCGTGCCCCAAGCTGAACCGCCGCATCGCTCAGACGTCCGGCAGCCGGTACTTGCGCGTTTGCGGGCAGCGCTCGAGCAGCCCGAGCTCGACGAGCGTCAGCGCATAGCGGTGCGCCGTGCTCGGGCTCATCCCGAGCTCCGCGGCGAGCTCGACGATGCCACGCTCGGCGCCGTCCGGGCCAAAGCCGGTGAGCAGCGACAGGCCACGCAGCAGCGAGCGTGACAGGCGCGGATCGTCGGTCTCGCGCGGCAGGTAGCCGCGCGAGAGCGCAGCCGCGCGGTGGGCACGCGCGTCACCGGCGGCGGCCGCGCCGGCATTGCCGTTGGCCCTCCGCGGCGCCGTGAGCGACTCTGAGACGAGCGCCGCGATGCTCGGAGCGCGCCCGCGCGAGGCCGCGCGAACGACGGCGTCGATTTGCGTTGGCGACAACGTGATCGTGATCGCCTCGCGCTCCCGCTCGGACATGCGGCGATGTTCGCATATGCAGACGATCGTCTACAGCCGTGTTTCTCAGTTCGCGCGGCCACCGCTCATTCAGCCCGGTCGCCCCTCGCTTGCAGCCCGGAACCCTTGTTGCGCGTGCAATCATCAACTCGGATGGCACGGATCTCGATCACGCACTACAGCGACCCCGGTTGCCCGTGGGCGTACTCGGCGAGCCCCGCGCTCGCCGTCCTGCGCTGGCGCTATGGCGCTCAGCTCGACTGGCGCCTGGTGACGATCGGGCTCTCCGAGGACGCCGCACGCTATCGCGAGCTCGGCTACACGCCGACGCGGATGACGCTCGGAAACCTGGGCTTCCGCCGCTTCGGCATGCCGCTCGCGCTGACGCCACGCGCGCGTGTCGCCGCGACCGGCCGCGCGTGTCGCGCGATCGTCGCCGCGCGCCTGCTCGAGCCCGGCCGCGAGCACGATGTGCACCGGGCGCTCCAGCTCGCCTGGTTCACGACGACGCTCGTGCTCGACGAGGACGCCGCGATCGCGACCGCGCTCGCCCGCGTCGAGCAGCTCGACGTCGAGCGGATCGTCGCGGCGATCAACGAGCCGGCGACGCTCGCCGCCTATCAGGCCGACAAGGCCGAGACGCGTACGGCCGCGGGCGGCCCGACCGAGTTCCAGGGCAAGGCGCGGCAGACCGACGGGCCGGTTCGCTTCTCGGCGCCGTCGCTCGTGTTCGAGGCCGGCGGAGGACGGATGGAGGCGGGTGGCTTCCAGACGATCGAGGCCTACGACGTGCTGATCGCGAACCTCGACGCGACGCTCGAGCGCGAGGCGCCCGCCGAGGACCCGCGCACGATCCTCGAGCGCTTCCCCGCGGGGCTGACGAGCCAGGAGGTGGCGGCGATCATGGCGCACAACAACCAGGCACCCGACCGCGCCGCGGCCGAGCGCGCGCTGGTCGAGCTGCTCGGCGCCGGCGGGGCCCGGCGCACGACGCTCGCCGACGACGCACTCTGGCAACCGGTCTGAGCGCCCGCGCCCGCGGTCGCGCGCCACCGCGTGCGCCGGGTAGCCTGCAGCGCTGATGAGCGTCAGAGTGACCCTCCCCGACGGCAAGCAGCTCGAGCTGCCCGACGGCGCGACCGGCGCCGACGCCGCCGCGGCGATCGGACCGGGCCTTGCGCGCGCGGCGCTCGCCGTCGAGGTGGGCCACCCCGAGGCGGGTGAGCCTGCGCAGCTGCGCGACCTCTCGCGCCCGCTGCCCGACGGCGCGCGGATCTCGGTCCTGACGAGCCGCGCCGGCGAGAGCGCGCTCGAGCTGATCCGCCACGACGCGGCGCACGTGCTCGCCGAGGCGGTGCTCGAGCTCTACGACGGCGTCAAGATCTCGATCGGGCCGCCGATCGCCGACGGCTTCTACTACGACTTCGAGTTCCCCGACGGAGTCACCCTCTCCGAGGCCGACTTCCCGCGGATCGAAGAGCGGATGCGCGCGCACGTCAAGGACGGTGAGCCCTTCGAGCGTCGCGAGGTGAGTCCCGGCGAGGCGCGCGAGCGCTTCGCCGCCGAGGGACAGGACTACAAGGTCGAGCTGATCGACGACCTCGTCGCGCAGGCCGGCGCCGGGCATCCGGCGCGACACCTGGAGAGCGTCTCGCTGTACGCGAACGGGCCGTTCACCGACCTCTGCCGCGGGCCGCACGCGCCGAGCACGAAGTCGGTCGGCGCCTTCCGCCTGCAGTCGGTCGCCGGCGCCTACTGGCGTGGCGACTCGCAGCGGACGATGCTCACGCGGATCTACGGCACGGCGTTCTTCACGCAGGCCGAACTCGACGAGCACCTCGAGCGGATCGAGCAAGCCAGGGCGCGCGACCACCGCAAGCTCGGGCGCGAGCTCGGGCTGTTCACCTTCTCGGAGGTCTCACCCGGCGCCGCCTTCTGGCTGCCGGCCGGCACCACCGTGTTCAACGCCCTCGTCGCGCTCTCGCGCGAGATGGGTCGCGAGCGCGGCTACCGCGAGGTGAAGACGCCGCAGCTCTACGACGCCGAGCTGTGGAAGACCTCCGGGCACTGGGGCAAGTACCGCGAGAACATGTTCACGCTCGAGGTCGAGCACCGCGAGATGGGCGTCAAGCCGATGAACTGTCCCGGCCACGCGCACCTGTTCGGCACCCAGCGCCACTCCTACCGTGACCTGCCGGTGCGCTACTCCGAGCCCGGGCTGCTGCACCGCAACGAGCCCTCGGGCGTTCTCCACGGCCTCCTGCGGGTGCGTCACTTCGCCCAGGACGACGCGCACATCTTCTGCACCGAGGAGCAGGTCCAGGATGAGGTGCGCGGCTGCCTCGAGATGGCGTTCGCGACCTACGCGCTGTTCGACCTCGACGTGAGGCTCGAGCTCTCTACCCGCCCCGAGCAGCGGATCGGCGGCGATCCGATCTGGGACCGCGCCGAGGCCAAGCTCGCCGCGGCGCTCTCCGAAGCGGGCCTCGAGTACGAGCTGAATCCCGGCGACGGGGCCTTCTACGGGCCGAAGGTGGACATGCACATGACCGACTCGCTCGGGCGCTCGTGGCAGTTGGGAACAGTCCAGCTCGACTACTCGATGCCCGCGCGCTTCGAGCTGTCCTATACCGGCGCCGACAACCAGGAGCACACGCCGGTGATGATCCACCGCGCCCTGTTCGGGTCCTACGAGCGCTTCATCGGGATCATGCTCGAGCACTACGCCGGCGAGCTGCCGCTGTGGCTCGCGCCGGCGCAGGCGATCGTGCTGCCGCTGTCCGATCGCTTCAACGGCTACGGGCGAAAGGTGCAGCGCGAGCTGCTCGACGCGGGGCTGCGCGCCGAGCTCGACGAGCGCAACGAGTCGGTCGCCCGCAAGATCCGCGAGGCCGAGCTGCGCAAGGTGCCCTACATGCTGATCGTCGGCGAGCGCGAGCAGGGCGAGGAGACCGTCTCGGTGCGCGAGCATCGTGGCGGCGACACCGGCTCGAGCACGGTTGCGAAGTTCTCCGAGCGCCTCCGCGGAGAGCTATACTTCCCGGCCTTGCAGCCCCACACAACTTCAGAGCGCGACGCCTAGCCGCTTGACGCGCGTTCAAGACAGCTAGTGCCGGTTCCCCGCAGGTTCGACCGGCGCCCGCCCGAGCGGGACACGACGAGGGTCAACGAGCGCATCCGCGTTCCAGAGGTGCGGCTGATCGACGACGAGGGCAACCAGGTCGGAGTGCTGAAGACGCCCGACGCGCTCGCCTTCGCGCAGGAACGCGAACTGGACCTCGTCGAGGTCGCGCCGGAGGCGCGCCCGCCGGTCTGCCGTGTGCTCGACTACTCCAAGTACAAGTACGAGCAGGCGCAGAAGGTCAAGCAGGCGCGCAAGCACCAGCAGCAGATCACGGTCCGCGAGATCAAGTTCCGACCGAAGATCGCCGAGCACGACTACGACACGAAGAAGCACCACGTCGAGCGCTTCCTGCGCCACAAGGACAAGGTCAAGGTGACGATCATGTTCCGCGGTCGCGAGGTGACGCACCCCGAGCGCGGCACGGCGATCCTCGACCGGCTCGCCGAGGAGCTA
>FSVZ01000133.1_pt1 | contig 11081 bp, 10 predicted proteins | sample 1637881 | NCBI WGS metagenome assembly FSVZ01 (sample SAMEA3914789, study PRJEB12502) | metagenome | biome: forest; material: soil | place: Canada | collected 2011-07-03 | depth 0.3 m
GGACGCCACCTGACCTACGACATGGAGACATACGTTGTGCGTGACGGCGTGGGTGGAGGCGCACAGCCGAATACCCGGGAGGTCTACGTCGCCGACGCGGACGGGCAACATCGACGGGCACTTGGCCCAGGCCACCACCCAGGGTTCTCGTCGGATGGCAAGGAAGTCATATTCCTCTTGAACCCGAACGCGTATGCGCCGCTCCCGCTCTTGGAAGAACCGCCGAAGTACGGCGATGACTACGGCCCTATGGAGGCAGTGAACATCAACAGCGGAGTACGGCGGCCGCTGACGGTGCCAGGCGCCTCCGAATTCTCCCCGGGCGGCCAGAAGATGCTCTCCTACCGCCAGGTGCGTAGCAACCGGGGAATCACGTGGGCGGATACGCTAGAGAACGTCGATGGCTCGGAACTCCATGACTACCTCCTGCCAACGTTCTACGGCGAACCGCCCCGGCTCGTAGCCACAGACGCACTGAGTTACGACTGCCCGTCGATCGGCGACAAACAGCCGGACATCTGCCTGTTCGATCCGAAGACCGAACGCAGTCATCGTCTGCTGCATATCCGCGAATTCTGGGCACTTGAAGCCGCCAGGTCCCCCAACGGGACACAATTCGCGATATCAGGACTGCAAGGCATGTACGTGACAGACGCACACGGCGGGCACGCCCACCGGGTCATTCGGAATGGCAACGGCCCGGACTACGTACAGTCCGAAGTACCCACCTCCCCGGCTTGGCGAGCCGGAGTCTAGGCAACCCCGAGCAACACCGTCGCTTCGTCGACCCCGGCCAGAATCCCTCGCCCGCCTCGCTGCTGACCACCGGCGACGCCGGGCTCAGGAGCATCTACCACGGACTGCGGCGCGGGTTCAAACGTCCCGCGCAGCAAGCAAGCGGTAACCGCCGGCGTGGAGAAAGGCATCGTCCCCCCGAGCGCAAATCGGCGGTGGTGCTGGACCAGCAGGCATCAGTTTCGCGCCGCCGGTCCTTACGGCACCCGCCGCCCTGCTTTCGACGAGGGTGCGGGCGGCGACGCGTCCGGCATCTGACCAAGGACGCGGCCCCTGGAACTTCGTCGGGCACGGTTTTGGCTTCGGGCATCTCTTGACTAATGTCTTGGTCTGCCATACTTTCGTTTTATGAGCACCCCGGAGCTGTCGCGCACGCCGGCCATCGAGGACTACTCGAAGGCGATCTTCTCGTTGGAGTCCCGGGGTGAGGAGCCGGTTTCGACGAACGCCCTGGCCGAGCGGTTGGGCATCACACCCGGCTCTGTCTCGGCGATGCTCAAGAAGCTCGACGAGCTCGGGCTGATCACGCACGTGCCCTACCGGGGAGTCCGCCTCACCGCCGATGGCCGGCGCCTCGCGCTGGAGGTGATCCGCCACCACCGGCTGCTCGAGAGCTTCCTCGCCGATGCGCTGGGGATGCCCTGGGATCGCGTGCATGCCGAGGCCGAGGTCCTCGAGCACGTGCTCTCGGAGGATCTCGAGCAGTTGATCGCGGCCAAGCTCGGGGATCCGACGGTCGATCCACACGGCGATCCGATCCCAACCGCCGACCTCGAGCTCGACGAGCACCTGACTCGGAGCATGGAGAGCCTGCAACCGGGCGACCGGGGGCGCTTCGTGCGTGTCTCGGATGTCGACCCGGAGATGCTTCGCTACCTGGACGGGTGCGGGATCTCCCGGGGCGATCGCTTCTCGGTCCGTGAGCGCCAGCCCTTCGGGGGTCCGCTGTTCGTGGTCTTCGGCGAGCGCGAGCATGCGATCGGCGGCGCGCTGGCCGCTGCGATGCGCGTCGAGGTCGACCCGGCGGTGCAGAAGTCGCGCGCACGCGCGAATGCAGAACGGGTCGATGTCCACGACTGAGGCGACGGTCTCGTCCGGTCTCGTCCGGCCGCCACTGACCGGAGAGGACTCCGCGCGCTCTCAGGATCGCTCGCGTGTGCATCACGCTCGCGCGCACAGCAAGCGCTGGTACCTGCTGTGGCTGCTCGTGGGTCCGGGCATCCTCGCGATGCTCGGCGAGAACGACGGTCCGAGCATGATCGCCTACGCCGCCGACGGCGCGCAGTACGGGCTCGGGTTCTTCGTGCCGTTCATCCCTCTGCTGTTCGCGATGGCCTACGTCTGCCAGGAGATGTCCATGCGTGTCGGGGCGGTCACCCACCGCGGCTACGGCGAGCTCATCCTGCAGCGCTACGGCAAGGCCTGGGGCTGGTTCGGCGCCGCCGATCTCACGCTTACGAACCTCGTGACGTTGATCGCCGAGTTCGTCTCGATCCGCGTCGGGCTGGCCTACTTCCAGCTCGGCTCCGGCGTGGCGGTCGCGCTGGGGCTCGTGCTTGTGGTGTTCACCCTCAGCGGTGGGCGCTACTGGCGCTGGGAGCGCATCGTGCTCGGGATGGCTCTCTTCAACGGCCTGTTCCTGCTGGCGGCGATCCTGGTCAAACCCCAGCTCGGGGCGATCGCCAGCTCGTTTGACTTCAGCCCCTTCCCGGGCGGCAGCTTCAACACGCTGCTGTTGCTGCTCGCTTCGACGATCGGCGCCACGGTGACGCCGTGGATGATCTTCTTTCAGCAGAGCGCCTCCGCCGACAAGGGCATGACTCCCCGCGACGTCAAACACGGCCGCTACGACACGGCGGTCGGCGCGGTTCTGGCCGCGATCTTCGGCGTCGGTGCACTGATCGCCGGCGCAGCTCTGCTGACCCACAACGGATCGGCTATCCAGGGGTTCGCCGGGGCCGGGTTCCCCGAGGCGCTCAAGCACGTCGCCGGCGGCGCCGCCGGAGCCGTTTTTGCGCTGGGGCTGATCGAGGCCGGAGCTGTAGCCATCCTCACGATCTCAGCGAGCACCGCCTACGCCGCCGGAGAATGCGTCGGCGCCTCGCACAGCTTCAACACCTCGCCCCGCAACGCCTCGGTCTTCTACGCCGCCAACATCGCGGTTGCGCTGCTCGCCGCCGTGGTCATCCTGATTCCAGGCGCGCCATTGCTGTCGATCACGCTCAACGCCAACGTGCTCGCGACTGTCCTGCTCCCCGTCAGCCTCGTCTTCTTGGTCATGCTCGCCAACGACAAGCACCTGTTGGGCAGATGGGTGAACAAGCGCTCGACCAACGCGATCGGGATCACGGTCATCGCCTTCGTCGGACTCTGCGGAGCCGCATACGGGATCGATTCCTTCCTCCAGGCAATCCATCTGATCGGCTGATGAAGCCAGAGACGCTCTCATGAACGCCGCACACCAGAGCTCCGATATACAAGAGCGGGACCTGCAGCCGCAGGAGCGCTTCGAGGACGAGCTGATCATGCACCTCGAGCGCGACCAGTTCGTAGCCGAAACCTCCCGTCCGGTGCCACGAGCCGCGCTCAGCCCACGCGCGACCGCCGGACTGTGGGCGCTTCGAGCCTTTGTCGTCCTCGTCAGTCTGATGGTCATCTACACCTTCATCGACCAGCTGCACTGACGAGCCCGGCCTGACCTCGCCGGCACGACACTCTTGCCGACGATCGCGGGTCCGGAGCAGGATCGCTGCGAGATCGGAGCCCTCGGGCCGCATTCAGGAGATGTTCAGATCCCCTGTGCGAGGCTCGCGAAATGCTCGAGAGAACACGTGCGCGTCTGACGGCCACGCCGCTGCTGCTGGTCGCGACGCTCCTGCTGGCCTCCGGCTGTGGCAGCAGCGGCGCCTCGCACAGCCCGGCCGCGCCCGGTTCCTCGTCCGCCGGCGCCGCCGCGCCGGAAGGGGGCGCGGCGCTCGCCGCCGACGCCCGCTCGGCCGCGACCGGCGACATCCCCGACACGCAGAACTTCCTCACCTTGAGGTCGTCGCGCTCGCGCGTCTCGATGCTCTATCCCGAGGGCTGGACGGTCCAGGAAGCGGGCGGGCGCATATCGATCACCAACAACAACAACCTCGTGCGGATCTCGCTGTCGAGCGGCGCGCCGCCAAGCGTCGCGAGCGTCCAGGCCCAGCTCGAAGCGCTCAAGCGGACGGCACCGTCGCTGGCGGCGGGCACGCCGAGCGCGATCGCGCTGAAGAGCGGGCCGGCGCTGAAGGTGACCTACAAGACCCAGAGCGCGCCGAGCCCGGTCACCGGCAAGCAGGTCACGCTCACGGTCGACCGTTATCTGCTCGGTCACGCCGGACGGGTCGCGGTCGTCGAGCTGGGGACGCCGGTCGGGGTCGACAACGTCGACGCCTACAGGCGGATGATCGAAAGCTTCAAATGGCTGTGACGAGCCTCTACGTCGAGCCGGCCGAGGGCCCCGAGGAGATCAGCTGGGGCGCCCTGGAGTGCCACGACGTCTTCAAGATCTACCGCTCCGGCCCCGTCGAGACCGTCGCCCTGCGAGGCCTCGACCTGCGCGTCGAGCCGCGCGAGCTGGTGGCGGTTCTCGGGCCGTCCGGCTGCGGCAAGAGCACGCTGCTGACGCTCGCCGCGGGCCTCGAGCAGCCGTCGGCCGGAGAGCTGCGCGTGTGGGGGCGGTCGCTCGGGCGCCTGGACGAGTCCGAGCTGGCGGCATATCGGGCGCGCGACCTGACGATCGTCTTCCAGAGCGAGAACCTCTGGCCGGCGCTCTCCGCGCAGGAGAACGTCGCGATCTCGCTGCGACTCGCGGGCCGCGACGATCCCGAGGGCGCGGCGGCCGAGAGCCTCGCCGCGTTCGGCCTGCGCGAGCGCGTCTCGCACCGCGCGGCAGCGCTGTCGGGCGGCGAGCAGCAGCGCGTCGCGATCGCCGCCGCGGCGGCGCGTCGCGCCCGGCTCGTGCTCGCCGACGAGCCGACCGGCGAGCTCGACGAGCACAACGAGGAGCTCGTGCTCGACGCCCTCGAGACGCTCTGCCGCGACTTCGCCAGCACCGTCGTCGTCGTCACGCACTCCGAGCGCGTCGCCGCGCGAGCGCAGCGCGTCATCGAGATGTGCGACGGCAAGGTCGTGAGATGAGCGCGACCGATGCGGTGCAGGCCCCGACGAAGCTGATCGCGTGTGAAGGCGTGACCGTCGCCTACGGGCAGGGCGACACGCGCGTGACGGCGCTCGACAGCGTCGAGATGACGATCGCTCCGCGTGAGCGGGTCGCGTTGTGGGGTCGCTCCGGGTCGGGCAAGACGACGCTGCTGCACGTGCTCGGCGGGCTCGTCGTGCCTACCGCCGGGCGCGTCGCATGGCGCGGGCGGGAGCTCTCCTCGCTCGACGACGCCGCGCGCGGGCGCGCGCGGGCGCAGGGCATCGCCTACGTCTTCCAGGGATCGAACCTGCTCGGCCACTTCACCGCCTACGAGAACGTCGCGTTCGCGCGCGAGGCCAGCGGCGGGAGCGCGGGAGCAGACGGCAGGTCCGAGCGCCTGCCCGAGGAGCTGCTCGAGCTCGTCGGCCTCTCCGCCAAGCTCGACGCGCTGCCGGGCGAGCTGTCCGGCGGCGAGGCCCAGCGCGTCGCGATCGCCCGCGCGCTCGCCCAGAGCCCCGAGCTGCTGCTCTGCGACGAGCCGACCGGACACCTCGACTCGGACACCGCCGAGCGCGTGCTCGACCTGATCGAGGCGCTCCAGCTCGAGTTCTCGTTCGCGCTCGCGACGGCGACCCACGACGCCGACGTCGCGGCCCGCGCCGGACGCGTCGTCGAGCTCCGTGACGGGCGCGTCGCAGGGGTCACCGGACCGTGACGAGCGCGGCCCGCCTGGCCGTCTCGTGGCTGCTGCGCGCCCCGGGACGCTCGCTGATCCGCGTGCTCGTGCTCGCCGCCTCGGTCGCGCTGCTCGGAGGGATGCTGCTGTTCGTCGGCAACTCGCTGCGGACGGTCGCCGGCAGCTCGGTGCGGGCGGTGCCGCTCGACCTGCAGGGCCCGGTCGCCTCCTACGAAGCGGCTCGGACCGTCGCCGCCGAAGTCTCACGCCAGCGTGGGGTGTTGCGCGCGTCGGCGGCGGCGACCGCGCCGCTGGCCGGCGCGCAGCATTCGGGAGTGGCCGGCCAGACGAGCTCGGGCCCCGGGGGCGTGCTCGCCGTTCCGCTCGACTACGCCGGCCAGATCCACACCTACCGGTTCCTGCAGGGCGCGCTGCGTCCCGGCGCGGTCGTGCTCGACCAGCAGATGGCGGCGACCCTCCAGGCCCACATCGGCGACTCGGTCAGCCTCGTCGCGCCGGGCGGGCGCGCGTACAGCTATCCGGTCTCCGGCGTCGCGCTGATAACGGCGCCCGACATCCTCTTCCAGCCGCTGAACCCCCAGCTGGGGCCGGCGCCTGCGCAGCCACCGGCCAACGTCGCGCTGCTTCCGCTCGAAACCTTTGCTGCGGGCTACGCCCGTGCGCTGCCCGCGATCAGCGCGGCGAGCGTCGGCGCCAATGCGCAGCCCGGCGCGCAGACCGGAGTGCAGTGGCAGGTCCAGACCCAGCTCGACCCCGGCCCCCTCTCGGGCGGCAGCCCGAGCGCGGCGCTCGAACGGGCGACCCAGACGCGCAACCGGATCGAGCGCATCCTGCCTGGCCGCGTGCAGTTCGTCGACAACCTCTCCGAATCCCTGAACACAGCCGCCGGCGACGCGTTGTATGCCGAGACGCTGTACATCATGCTCGCGGTTCCCGGCGCCCTGATCGCGTTCGGGCTCGCGTACCTGGCTGCGCTCGGAACGGTCGAGCGCGACCGCCGCGACCTGGCGCTGCTGCGGGCGCGCGGCGCGCGCCGGCGCGACCTGCTCGTGCTCGCAGTGCTCGAGAGCGCGATCCTCGGCGTGCTCGCCGGAGTGCTCGGCACGACCGCGGCGTTCGCCGCCGTCTCGGCGCTCGTCACGGGGGGAACCCACGCGACGACGGGGCGCGTGATCGCGATCGGCGCGATCTGCATCGTGCTCGCAACGCTCGGCGCGGGCGCTGCGCGTGTCGGCGCGAGCCTCTCCTCGCTGCGCGCGAGCGTCGCCGCCGGTCGCAGCGCAAGCCGACGCGAGGGCAGGCCACTCTGGCAGCGCCTCTACCTGGACGTGCTCTGCCTCCTGGTCAGCGGGCTGATCTACTGGCTGACCGCGAGCACGGGGTTCTCGGCGGTCGTGAACCCGGACTCGAACCCGACGCTGTCGCTGTCGGTCTACATGTTCTTCGCGCCCGCGCTGCTGTGGCTCGGCGCGACTCTGCTGCTCGTCCGCGCGCGCGGTCGATTCCTAGCCTGGGTGATCGCCCGCGGCGTGCGCGGTCGCGCGGGGAGCCGCAGGGCCTTCCTGCTCGTCAGCGCCGGTCGGCGCGGCGCCGCGATCAACCGCGGGCTGATCGTCGTCGGCCTGCTGCTCGCATTCGGCGTGAACCTCGGCATCTTCTCGGCCACCTACAACCAGCAGGTCAAGGCCGATGCCCAGCTCACGCTCGGCGCCGACGTCACCGTGACGGCGCCCCCGGGTGTCGCGTCCCGGCAGCAGCTCGTCCGCCAGGTGGCAGGCGTCTCGGGGGTCGCCGCGGCAACCGGTGTCGAGCACTCCTACGCGTACGTCGGGCCCGACCTGCAGGACACCTACGGGATCGAAGCCGCGAGCTTCGAGCGCTCGACGACGCTGCGCGACTCCTACTTCCTGCAGTCGAGCGCCCAGCAGGTGCTCGAACGGCTGCGCCGGACCCCCGACGCGATCGTCGTCAGCAAAGAGACGATCATCGACTTCTCGCTGAAGACGGGCGACCTGCTGCGCTTGCGGGTGCTCGACCAGCAGACCGGCAGGTTCCACGTCGTCCCCTTCCATGTCGCCGGCATCGTGCAGGAGTTCCCGTCGGCGCCGAAGGACTCGTTCATGGTGGCCAACCTCGCCTACCTGGAGTCGGTGACGCACGCGGGAGGGCCGAACGTCGTGTTCGCGAGGGCCAGCGGGAATCTCCCGGACGTCGCCGGCAGGGTCTCCACGGCGACCGCCTCGCTCGGCACGAAGGTCGAAGACATCAACAACCAGCGCGCCCGCACGAGCAGCTCGATCACGACGGTCGACCTGACCGGGATCAGCCACATCGAGCAGGCCTTTGCGATCGTCCTCGCGGCCGCGGCGATGGCCCTGTTCGTCGCGCTCGGGATCTCCGAGCGACGGCAGGAGTTCGCGACGATGGCCGCGATCGGCGCGCCGCTCTCGCGGATCTCGGCATTCCTCTGGACCGAGGCGGCGATCGTCCTCGGCGCCGGGCTCGTGCTCGCGATCGGGCTCGGCTGGCTGCTCTCGCAGATGCTCGTCGCGATCCTCCAGCACGTCTTCGATCCTCCGCCCGACGCGCTCGCGATCCCCTGGGCGTTCCTCGGCGGGCTCGCCGGCGCGGCGGTGCTCGCGACCCTGCTCGCGACGGCGCTCGCCGCTCGCGGAATCCGCAACCTGCAGCTCGGGCAGATCCTGCGCGAGCAGTAGGCGCGTCGTGGCGACGGCCCCGGCGACGACCCACGCTCGTTGATACTTGCCAGATGTCGAGCGCCCTGATCCTGCTGGTCGAGGACGACAGCGAGCTGCGCGCCGTCGTGACGCGCGCGCTCGAGGAGGAGGACTTCGCCGTGATCGGCGCGGCGAGCGGCTCGGAGGCGGTCCAGCGGGTCTCGCACGAGCAGCCCGACGCGCTCGTGATCGACGTCGGCCTGCCCGACAGCGACGGGCGTGACCTCTGCCAAGCGCTGCGCGCCAAGGGGATCGACTCGCCCGTGGTCTTCCTGACCGCCCGCGACGCGCTGAGCGACCGGCTGGCCGGCTTCGCCGCGGGAGGCGACGACTACCTCACCAAGCCGTTCTCGCTGGCCGAGCTGGCAGCGCGACTGCGCGCGATCCTCAATCGCCGTGGCGTCGAGCGCAGAATCGCCGCCGGCGGGCTGACGCTCGATCCGACGACGTTCGAGGCCGCCTGCGGCGAGCGCGTCATCGCCCTCACACCGACCGAGTTCCGCCTGCTCGCGGCGCTCGCCTCGCAGCCGGATAGGCCGGTCCGCCGGCGCGCGCTCGTCCGCGCCGGCTGGCCCGACGGCGCGATCGTGCACGACAACACGCTCGACGTCTACGTCGCACGGCTGCGACGCAAGCTGCGCGAGATCCCGGGCGCGCCGTCGATAACGACGGTCCACCGCGTCGGCTACCGCCTGCGATGAGGCCGCGCGGCTTCGGCCTTCGCGCGAGACTCACGACCGGCGCCGTCGCCGGCGCGGCGATAACGCTGGCGACGCTCGTCGCGGCGTTCAACCTCGTGCTCGACGCGCGGCTGCGCACCGACGGCGACAACGTCCTGCGCGAGCGCGCCGCGGCCGTCCTGCGCGGGCTGGGGACCGTCGACGGGCGCCTCTCGGTGATCGAGGCGCCCGACCAGGGCGCGATCGACGCACAGACATGGATCTTCGCCGGCCGTCGCGTGGTCGAGCAGCCGGCGAACGTCGATCCACGCAACGGCGCCGCGGCACGGGCGCTGGCGGCGAGCGGCTCGGGCTTCAGCACGATCGACGCGACCGATACGCGCCTGCACGCGCTGCCGGCGCGCGAGGCCGGACGACTGCTCGGCGCGGTGGTCGTCGGCGCGTCGCTCGCGCCATATGAGAGCACCGCGTCCTCCGCGCTGCTCGGCTCGGTAGCGCTCGGCCTGATCACGCTCCTCGCGATCGCCGCGCTCTCTCGCTGGCTGATCAGCCGTGCCCTGCGCCCGGTGGCCGAGATGACGGCCGAAGCGGCCGACTGGAGCGAGCACGACCGCTCGCGGCGCTTCTTCACCGGCCAGGCGCACGACGAGCTCAGCACGCTGGCCGTGGTGCTCGACGGCCTGCTCTCGCGCCTCGCCCAGGGTCTCGCGCGCGAGCAGCGCCTGACGGCCGAGGTCTCGCACGAGCTGCGCACGCCGCTCGCGAAGATCCTCGCCGAGGCGGAGCTCTCGACGATCCGCGAGCGCTCCCCGCGCCAGCAGCACGATGCGCTTGAGCAGATCACACGGCACGCGCAGGATCTGCAGCGCGTGCTCGAGACGCTGCTCTCCTCCGCCCGCGCAGCCGCGCCGGGGAGGGCGCGGACGAGCGACGCTCGTGAAGCCGCGCAACGTGCCGCGGACCCCCTTCGCGAGAGCCTCGCGGCTCAGGGCACGTCGATCGAGCTCGTCTGCTCGGAGCCGGTCCGCGTGGCGGTCGACGGTGAGGTAATCGAGCGCATTCTCTCGCCGTTGCTCGAGAATGCGGCACGCTTCGCGAAGCGTCGGATCACGCTCGAGATCCGCGCGCTCGACGGCGAGGCGGTGTTCGCGATCGGCGACGACGGCCCCGGCGTCGATCCGCGCAACCGCGAGCGGATCTTCGAGCCGGGCGTCGGCGAGGGCGCCCCGCAGCCCGACGCTCACGCGGGAGCGGGGCTCGGGCTGGCGCTGGCGCGTCGCCTCGCGCGCGCCGCCGGCGGTGACGTCGAAGCGCTGGCCGCGAGCGACGGAGCGAGCTTCGTCGTGCGTCTCCCGCGCGCCTGACGCAGGCTGAGCCGCGCCGCCGCGAGCGCATCCCAAGGCGCTGCGTTGCCCGATCCCCGCCCGGCCAACGCTCGCCCGCAGCGCAACTTTGCGCAGGATTGCCTACCTTATGTACACCATGCTCTTCATCGTGCTCGCAGCCTTGTGGTGTTTCCTCGCATGTGTGGCTGTCGCGATCTGCCGTCTGGCCGCGTTCAGCGACGACCGGCACGCGGTCGAGCTGGCCGAGTGGGTCGCGGGCGGCGGATGGCGCCGCTGGGAGGAAAGGCGCGCCGGCGCGAAGGCCGAGCGGCTGATCGACGGTCCGGGAGAGGCCCGGAGTGCGACCGGCTGACCGCCAGCGCCGAAAGCGCGCGCCCGCGAGGGTCCGGCGTGCGCTCGCGATCCTAGCCCCGCTCGTGCTCGCGCTGCTCGGCGTCCTCGCGCTCGCCGGGAGCGCGCAGGCGGCCGAAGCGCCGGGTGAACCTCAAGCCACGGGCTCGACCGAAACGACCGGCAAGCCGCCGAGCGGGGAAGGGACGAGCGGACAGCCGGGTTCCGGCACGGGGGGCGAAGGCAGCGCCAAAGCCCCGGCCGAAAAGCCGGCTCCGGCGCCCGAAGGGTCGGCCGGAGGATCGCCGGTCCCCACCCCGGCCC
>FSVZ01000074.1_pt1 | contig 10906 bp, 11 predicted proteins | sample 1637881 | NCBI WGS metagenome assembly FSVZ01 (sample SAMEA3914789, study PRJEB12502) | metagenome | biome: forest; material: soil | place: Canada | collected 2011-07-03 | depth 0.3 m
ACGAGGTTGTGGAGCTCGTCGATGAACAGGATGATGTCGCCGCGCTGGGTGATCTCCTTCATCACCTTCTTCAGGCGCTCCTCGAACTCGCCGCGGTACTTCGAGCCGGCGACGAGCGCCGCCAGGTCGAGCGTGTAGATCTGCTTGTTGCGCAGCAGCTCGGGCACATCGGAGCTCGTGATCCGCTGGGCGAGTCCCTCGACGACGGCCGTCTTGCCGACGCCGGGCTCGCCGACGAGCACGGGGTTGTTCTTCGTGCGCCGTGAGAGGATCTGCATGATCCGCTCGATCTCGGTCTCGCGCCCGACGCACGGGTCGAGCTTGCCTTCGGCGGCCAGCTTCGTCAGGTTGCGCCCGAACTGGTCTAGCAGCTTCGAGGACTTCTTGCCCTCGCCGGGCGCCGCGCCCGCGCCCGAGCTCGAGCCGCCGGACTGTCCCTGACGGCGCCCGCCGGGACCTGACAGCATCCGGATCACCTCGTTGCGGATCTTCTCCGAGTCGGCGTCGAAGTCGAGCAGGATGCGTGCCGCGACGCCCTCGTTCTCGCGCACGAGGCCGAGCAGGATGTGCTCGGTGCCGATGTAGTTGTGGCCGAGACTCAGCGCCTCACGCAGCGCGAGCTCGAGGACCTTCTTGGCGCGCGGGGTGAACGGGATCTGCCCGGAGGTGACCTCCTCACCGGAGCCGACGATCCGCACGACCTGCGCGCGGACGCGCTCGACGGTGATGTCGAGGCTCTCCAGCACGCGGGCTGCCAGGCCCTCCTCCTCGCGCAGCAGACCGAGCAGGATGTGCTCGGTGCCGATGTAGTTGTGCTTGAGCGTGCGCGCCTCCTCCTGCGCGAGAACGACCACCTGCCGGGCCCGTTCTGTGAATCGCTCGAACATTCTTTTCCTTCCTGCGAGGACGGAGCCTCTTGAGAGCTATGTGGTCTGGTCTTCGGGGGTCGACGCCTCACCGGCAGTCTACCAACCGGTCACACGGCCCCGTGGAGGGTCAATCGTCACCGCGAGGCTCCGCCTTGAGCGCCGGAAGCACCGCGAGCGCTGCCCCGCAGGGCTTTCGCTCAGTCGCGCAGCGCCGGGAAGAGGATCACCTCGCGGATCGAGTCGCGCCCGGTCAGGAGCATCACGAGGCGGTCGATCCCGAGGCCGACGCCGCCCGCCGGCGGCATCCCCTGCTCGAGCGCCTGCACGAACAGCTCGTCGTAGGGCTGGGTCTCCTCCGCGCCACCCTCCGCCGCGCGTCGCTGCGCCTCGAAGCGCGCGCGCTGGACGTCGGCGTCGTTGAGCTCGGAGAACGCGTTGGCGATCTCGATCCCACCGGCGAACGCCTCCCAACGCTCGACGAGCCCCGGCAGCGAGCGATGCTCGCGTGCGAACGGCGACAGCTCGACGGGGTAGTCGAGCACGAACGTCGGCTGCTGCAGGGTCGGCTCGACGTACTTCGAGAGCAGGTCGTCGGCCATCTGCGCCCACGTCGCGTCGCTCGTCCGAACCTCGAGCTCGCGGCGCTCGATCTCGTGCCGCAGCGTCGCGGCGTCGCTCGCCTTCGCGAGGTCGACGCCGGTGGCCTCGGCGATCGCCTGCACGAAGCCGACGCGGCGCCACTCGCCGGCGAAGTCGAGCTCGCCGTCGTAGCCGACGGCCGCCGCCGCCGCGCGCGCGAGCGCTTCGAGACGCGCCGCGGCGAGGATGTAGTCGGCGTAGGCCTCGTAGAACTCGACCATCGTGAACTCGGGGTTGTGCTTGGCCGAGACGCCCTCGTTGCGAAAGTCCCTGCCGAGCTCGTAGACGCGCTCGAGACCGCCGACGAGCAGCCGCTTGAGGTACAGCTCGGTCGCGATCCGCAGGTACAGCGTGCGGTCGAGCTCGTTGTGATGCGTCGTGAACGGGTGCGCGAGCGCTCCCCCGTACAGCGGCTGCAACACCGGCGTTTCGACCTCGACGAACCCCTGTGCGTCGAGGTAGGCGCGGACGGCCGAGATGATCTTCGCCCGCTCGATGAACAGCCGGCGCGCGTCGTCGCTGGCGATCAGGTCCAGCTCGCGCCGGCGATAGCGCGTCTCGACGTCTGCGAGGCCGCCGCGTTTGTCCGGTGGCGGGCGCAGCGCCTTGGCGAGCAGCACGAAGTTCTCGACGCGCAGCGAGATCTCGCCCCGCTTGGAGCGCAACGCGGCACCGTCGACGCCGAGCAGGTCGCCGATGTCCAGCGACGTGATCAGCTCGAACGCCTCCTCGCCGAGCACGTCGCGGCGCGCGTGCAGCTGAACCTTGCCGGTCCGGTCGACGAGGTCGAGGAACGCCGCTCCGCCCGAGCCGCGCCGCGCCGCCAGGCGCCCGGCGACGCGATGGCGGTCCTCGGTCTCCTCGCCGGGCGCCAGGTGCTGATAGGCGGCCAGCACGTCGGCGATCGGCTCGACGCTCTCATAGGAGTATGGGAACGCGTCCGGGTCAGCCTGCCTCAGGCGCGCGCCCTTCGCGCGGCGCTCGGCGATCAGCTCGGGCAGGCCGTGTTTCGCCGACTCGCCAGATTGAGAATCGTTCGGGGTGTCGCTCATCCGCGTTTGAGACCGGCATCCGGCCTTCTAGCAGAGCCGGCCTCCGCTCCTAGTTACAACTTGTGACCGCTCCGGCCGCCACGGCAGTTACCGGAGCGGGCCATCCAGGCCCGCTTACTTTAGGCCGACGTCGATCTTCGTGATCTTGAGCTTGCGCGCGGGTCCGCGCGGGACCTTGACGGCGACCGTCTCGTTGCGCTTGCGTCCGATCAGCGCGCGGCCGACGGGCGACTCGTTCGAGAGCTTCTGTTCGTCTGGCTTCGCCTCGGCCGAGCCGACGATCGTGTACTTGACCGACTTGCCCGTCTTTTCGTCTTTGACGTGCACGACAGAGCCGATCTGCACGACGTCCGTCGAGAGGTCCTTCGTCTCGATCACGCTCGCCATCCGCAGCTTCTCCTGCAGCTGCGCGATCCGGCTCTCGAGCATCGCCTGCTCGTTCTTCGCGTCGTCGTACTCAGAGTTCTCCGAGATGTCGCCGAACTCGCGCGCCTCCTTGATCCGCTCGGCGACCTCCCTGCGCTTCGCGGTCGACAGCAGCTCGAGTTCGTCCTTGAGCTTCTTCAGTCCTTCGGGAGTGAGGATTACGTCCTTCGGCATGTGGCTCTCGATCGCGGGTTGTTGTTGGGCCGACGAGCGACCGAACCGCGTTCCCCCGGCGGAAATGGTGCGGCAGACGGGCCCAGCGAGCGCAGCAGTATAGCGAGGGCTCGACCGCGCTCGCGGCGGGCTCAGACGGCCAGCGCAAGTGCCGCGCGCGAGGGCTCCAGCGCGTCTCGCACGAGCTCCAGCGTCGGCGCTTGCTGCAGCGTCGACTGCAGGCGCTTGGCCGCGTGCGCGTCGAGCTCGAGCCGCGCGACGTACCACGGATAGAACTTCCGCAGGTAGCGCGTCGCGCGAGCCTCGCCGAGGTGCTCGACGGCGCGCTCGATCGTCCAGTCGAGCTCGCACACGACCTCCGCGCGCGTCGGGGCGCGCTCGCGCCCGTGCACGAGCTCGGCGAACAGCCACGGGTTGCCGAGCGCGCCGCGCGCGAGCATCACCGCGTCGGCGCCCGTGCGCTCGAACGCCTCGCGCGCGCTGCGCGCGTCGTGCAGGCCGCCCGTCAGGATCACGGGCGCAGCGAGCGAGTCGACCAGTCGTGCCGCGAGCGCGAAGTCGGGCGTGCCCTTGTGCTGGACCGCGGCCGAGCGCGGGTGAAATGCGATCGCCGCGACACCCGCTTCGCCGACGAGCCGCTGCGCCAGCTCGAAGCCGCTCGTCTCGCCGCGGCGCACGCCCGAGCGCAGCTTGACGGTCACCGGCAGCGCCCCGCCCGGGCCGACCGCTCCCTCGACCGCCGCTCGCGCAAGCGCGACGGCGCGCTGCGGATCGTCGAGCATCGCCGCGCCCGCGCCCGTCTTGCAGACCTTCGGCACGGGGCAGCCCATGTTGATGTCGATCGCGTCGGCGCCCAACCACGCGACATGCGCCGCCGCCTCGCGCATGATCGCCGGGTCCTCGCCGAACAGCTGGATCGAGACCGGCCCGCCGGCGCGCTCGCGCGAGTCGATCCGCAGCATCTCCCGGCAGGTCTTCTCGTTGCCGTGGTGGATCGCGTGCGTCGAGACCATCTCCGAGACGGCCATCCCCGCGCCGTAGCGCTTCGCCTGCAGGCGCACGAACCAGTTGCCGATCCCCGCGAGCGGCGCGAGCAGCACGCGATTCGGCACGCGCAGCCGGCCGAGCATCCACGGTTCTGTGAGGCTCTTGGAAGTCTGGGCCATCCCGCAATTATGGGCCGCCCGAACGGCGATCCGGACGGCCTGACATGTAAAGGTCCTCGGGGTGGTGCATATCGCTGCTGCGTTTGCCGGTAGCGATGGTATGTACGGCGTGGGCGTGCGGCGTGCACTGTTACTACGACCGTAGATACAAAGCGGGACGACCGCGAGGACGAGCATGTCGGCGCGCTCGGTGAGGTAGCGATCGTATTTGCAACGTAGATACGTTCGCTATCGGTCTCAATAAAAAGGAACAACCGCAGCACCCCGTCCGAAACGCGCTCGACGGCGCGCTTACGAATGGCACGCGACCTCTCAGCGACCGGCCCCCGAAGCGTGCCCGCTCAGCGCATCAACCCTGCACAGCCAGCCATCGCGGCCTCCGGCCGCCATCAAAATCGGTCAGCTGTTTTTCTCGTGCAGCAGCCGCAGCCCGGTCAGCGTCAGCAGGTCGTCGACCTCGTCGAGCTCCTCTGCGTACGGGACGACGAGGCCGGCGAGGCCGCCCGTCGCGATCGCCCGCGCGCGTTCGCCGAGCTCGGCGTGTAGGCGGCGCAGGATCGCGTCGATCGCGCCGGCGTAGCCGTAGACGACGCCCGAGCGGATCGCGTCGATCGTGTTCTTGCCGATCACGCTCTTCGGTGGCGCGAGCTCGATCTTCGGTAGCCGCGCGCCGCGCTCGGAGAGCGCGTCGAGCGAGATCTCGATGCCCGTCATCAGCGCCCCGCCGAGGTACTCGCCCTCGCGCGAGACGACGTCGAACGTCGTCGCCGTGCCGAAGTCGACGCACACCGCCGAGCCGTCGAAGCGATCGCGGATCGCGACCGCGTTGACGAGCCGGTCGGCTCCGATCTCACGCGGGTTGTCGTAGCGGATCGCCATTCCCGTCTTCGTCCCCGGGCCGACCGCGAGCATCTCGTGACGCAGGTAGCGGCTCGCCATCGCCGTCCACTCCGGCTCGAGCTGAGGCACCGTCGAGGAGACGATCGAAGCCTCGAGGTCGCCGAAGCCGTAGCCGCGCAGCTCCATCAGGTTTCGCAGCGCCGCGCCGAGCTGGTCGGCGGTCGACTGGCGCACGGTCGCGAAGCGCCAGTGCTCGACCAGTTCGTCTCCACGGAACATCCCGAAGTGGGTTTGCGTGTTCCCGACGTCGACGGCGAGCAGCATCGGCGACCATTATGCTCGGCGGGCGATGGCGAGGATCAGATGCAAGCTGTACGCCCTGCCCGGATCGCACCCCTGCGCGGCGGTCGAAGCGGCGCTGCGGCTGAAGTCGCTCGAGTTCGAGCGCGTCGAGCTGCTGCCGCTCACGCAGCTGCTCGTCGGCCCGCTGCGCTACGGCGGCAGGACCGTGCCCGGGATGCTGATCGACGGCGAGCGGCTCGTCGGATCGCGCCCGATCATGCGCCGCCTCGACGAGCTCGTCGCCGAGGAGCCGCTGCTGCCGCCGCCCGGCACGTCCGCCTACGCGCAGGTGCTCGAGGCGGAGCGCTGGGGCGACGAGGTCCTGCAGAGCGTGCCGCGACGCGTGCTCGATCTCGCGTTCGTGCGCCGGCCGACCGCGATGCTGAGCTATGCCGGCGACGCGAAGCTGCCGCTGCCGCTCTCGCTGCTGCGAGCGGCCGCCCCCGCCACGGCGAGACTGATGGCGCTGCAGAATCACGCGCGCGAGGATGCCGTGCGCGCCGATCTCGCCGCGCTGCCGGCGCAGCTCGACCGGGTCGAGCGTTGGCTCGCGGAGGGACTGCTCGGCGGCGAGCGCCCGAACGCCGCCGACCTGCAGATCGGCAGCACGCTCCGCCTGCTAGGGACGCTCGCCGACGTCCGGCCGCTGATCGCCGCGCGCCCCGCGGCCAGCTTGGCTCGCTACTTCCCGCCGATCACCGGCGAAGTCCCGGCCGGCACGTTGCCGGCTGCCTGGATACCGCTGCCCACGAGCGCCTGAGTCGGCGCTACAGTCGCGGGTGGGGGTTGCTGGGGTCGCGATCTCCACGGACGCCATGCGCATCCTCGATCCGCAGTCACTCGGGCAGCACGTCGACCGCCTGTATCGCGCGGCGTGGGGCCTGTGCGGCTCGCGCGAGGACGCTGAGGACCTCGTCCAGGAGACCTTCGCGCGCGTGCTCTCGCGACCGCGCGTGCTGCACGGCGACGACGAGCTCTACTACCTGATGCGCGTGCTCAGGAACACCTTCCTGACGAGCCGCCGAACGGCCAGCCGGCGGCCGCTGACCGTCGCGACGCTCGACGACGTCGTCGCGGCCGACCCGAAGCCGATCGGGCGCCCGGAGCAGGCGATCGAGATCCAGGAGCTCTACGCGACGATCGCCGAGCTGCCGGAGGACTTCCGGATGGCGCTCGTCGCGATCGACGTGCTCGGCCTCTCCTACCGCGAAGCCGCTCGCGCTCTGCACGTGCGCGAGGCGACGATCACGACGCGGCTGTTCCGCGCGCGCAAGCAGGTCGCGCGGCTGCTCAGCGACGAGGCCGAGCCGCCGCGCGTGGACGCGGGCCGCGAGCCCTCCGACGGGCGGTTGGCCCCGTCCTCCCGCGGCGCGTCCTCGCAGCCACGGCGGGAAGAAAGACCCGCCGGCGGAGTCGTTCATGGTGGAGATACGCAATGAGTGAGCCACGCCCAACAAGCGAGCCCGAGCTCGTCGAGCTGATCCGCTCGGTCGACGTCCGTGCGCCCGAGTCGCTGCACAGCGCAGTCGAGCAGATGATCGCCGAGCGCTCGTCGCGCGGCGCAGGCCGGCGCACCGCGCGGCGCGACGAGCCGCGCGTGCGACGCGAGCGTCGGTACAGCCCCCGCCCGCGGCTCGCCGCGCTCGGCGCGTTCGCCGCCGCCGTCCTCGCGCTCGCGATCGTGATCGGCACGAGCGGCAGCTCCTCGACGCTCAGCGTGCACGACGCATCCGCGCTGACACTGCGCGCGGCGTCGGCCGGCCCCCCCGGCGAGAACGCGGCCAACCGCACCGAGCTCGCGGCGTCGGTCGACAACGTCGCGTTCCCCTACTGGGGAGCCCACTTCGGCTGGCGCGCGACCGGCAGGCGCAGCGACAGCGTCGACGGACGCGCGGTCACGACCGTCTTCTACGAAGGCGCGCGCGGACGCCGCGTCGGCTACGCGATCGTCGCCGGCAACGCCCCGTCGCAGCTCGGCGGCGGCGTCGTCGCGCAGCGCGACGGCACGGCGTACCGAATGCTGACCGTCGGCGGCGTCGCCGTCGTCGCGTGGATGCGCGAAGGCCACCTGTGCATCGTCTCCGGGCGCGGCGTCGACGGCGCGACGCTGCTGCGGCTCGCCAGCTGGGACGTGCGCCGGGCCTGAGAGCCCGCGCCCGCCCGCGCTGCTCACTGCGCCAGGTCGAGCGGCGGCCCGGCCCAGCGCACGCCCTCCTCCAGCCCGAGCGCGGCGAGCGCGTCCGACAGCCGGCGTCCGTCGGGCACGGCGTGGTCGAAGTCGAGCTCGAGCGCCGGGATCAGCACGAATCGCCGCACGAGCAGCTGTTCGTGCGGCAGCGTCATCCGCTCGTCGCGCAGCTCCAGCTCGCCGAGCGTGAGCACGTCGATGTCGATCGCGCGTGGCCCGTGGCGCACGCCGCCCCGCGAGCGCCCGAGCTCGCGCTCGAGCTCCTTGACCACGTCGAGCAGCGCGAGCGGCTCGAGCTCCGTCTCGACGCGTACGCACGCGTTGAGGAAGCTCGGCTGGTCGAGCACCTCGCCGACCGGGTCGGTGTCGTACGTCGAGGAGCTCGCACGCGGCGCGACGCCGACGCGCGCGAGCCCGTCGACCGCCGCCTGCAGGTTCGCGCGCCGGTCGCCGACGTTCGAGCCGAGGCCGAGCAGTCCGGAGCGTGCGGGCACGGCGGTGGAGCTCGCCTCCGCGCCGCTCAGGCGCGCGTCGTCTGAAGTCCTGCGGCCTGCGCGCGTTCGCCCATCGCCTGCGCGAACGGCACGAGCGCCGAGAGCGGGCGCAGCATCACGGTGAAGTCCGCGATCAGCTCCTCGGTGTCGAAACGCAGCAGGTCGACGCCCTCGATCTCGCGATCGGTCCCGGCGACGCCCGCGCGGAAGATCAGCGCGTGCGCGTCGTCGATCGCGAGCTCGTCGGTGAAGCGGAAGTCCTCGAAGACCTGGATCACCTCGGCGAGCAGCCGCGCGACCGTGTCGTGGCCGATGAACGGATGAAACGTGACGGGGCTGTGAAAGACGACCTCCGGCGCGAGCAGATCGCCGACCGCGTCGAGGTCGCGACGCTCGACGGCCGCGCGGTAGCGCGTCGCCGTACTCACCCTTCGCCCTCGCGCCAGACCTCGACCGAGACCTCGTCGACGCTCAGCGCGATCGGCGGCTCGGGCTTGGTCGCCTTCACCCAGACGCCTTCGAGGTCGTAGTCGGCGAGCAGCCGGTTGGCGATCGTGCTGCAGAGGCGCTCGAGCGTCTTGTGCGAGCGCTGCTGCGCGATCAGCGCGACGAGCTGGCAGACCTCGGCGTAGTCGACCGTGTCCTCGATCGAGTCCGTGACCGTCGCATCGGTCTCGCCGACGTCGAGGCGCAGGTCGAGCACGAGCCGCTGGCCGACCTCGCGCTCGGCCGCGCTTACGCCGTGGTGCGTGTAGAGCGACAGGCCCGTGATCTCGACCGTGACGGCCTCGGCGGCCTGCTCGCCGTCGCCCCCGCGTCCATCGTCGTCTAGCTCGTCGGAGTCGTCACCCTGCTGCTCGCCGTCCATCGCCCGCCCAACGTAGCAGCAGCCACCGCGAGCGCCTCACGCGCCGGCGCGACGTCGTGGACGCGGAACACGCGCGCGCCGCGCTCGAACGCGAGCACGTTCGTCGCGAGCGTTCCAGCCAGCCGCGCCGAGCCTGCCGGCAGCTGTCCGACCCGTCCGAGGAAGCCCTTTCGCGAGGTGCCGACCACGACCGGGCGGCCGAGCGCGACGAGCTCGTCGAGCCGGCGCAGCAGCTCGAGATTGTGCGCGTCGGTCTTGCCGAAGCCGATCCCCGGGTCGAGCAGCAACCGCTCCTCGCGCACGCCCTCGCGCACGGCAAGCTCGAGCCGCTCGAGCAGGAACGCCTTGACCTCGTCGACGACGTCGTCGTAGCGCGGGTCCTCCTGCATCGTCGCCGGCTCGCCGCGCATGTGCATCAGGCAGCAGTCCGCGCCGCTCGCGGCGACGACGCCCGCCATCTCCGGATCGCGCAGCGCGCTGACGTCGTTGACGAGGCTCGCGCCCGCCGTGAGCGCCGCGCGCGCGACCGACGCCTTGCGCGTATCGATCGAGATCTGCGTACGGGCAGGGCTCGCGACGCCCCGATCACGATCGGCGGCGGCGATCCCTTCGATCACGGGCAGCACCCGCGCGAGCTCCTGCGCCGCCGCGACCGGCTCGGCGCCCGGCCGCGTCGACTCGCCGCCGACGTCGACGATCGCCGCGCCTTCGTCGATCAACGCGAGCGCGTGCGCGACCGCGCCGTCGGGCTCGAGGAACTGCCCGCCGTCCGAGAACGAGTCCGGCGTGACGTTGACGATCCCCATCAGGCGAAAGCCCTCGGGAGGAGTCATCTATGCGGGCTCTGGTCGCTCCGAGTCGTTGGCGCGCATCTCGGCCGTCCCGCCGGCGAGCCCCGGACGCGGGATCGTGCGCGGCGCTTCGCGCTCGGGCGTGCCGCGATCGGCCTGCACCGGCGGCGCCGGAAGCTCCGGCTGCGATTCCTCCTCGGCGCCGAACACCTCCTCTTCGCTCTTGCCCGCGAGCAGCGCCAGGAACTCTTCCTTCTCGATCGTCTCGCGCTTGACGAGGATCTCGGAGATCTTCGTCAGCTCGTGCTGGTGCTCGCTGAGGATCTCGCGCGCACGCTGATGGGCCATCTCGATGATCCGCCGGACCTCGTCGTCGATCTCGCGCGCGATTTCGTCGGAGTAGTCGGGCTCGGTCGAGAACTCCCGCCCGAGGAAAGGCTGGCCGTGGTCGTGGCCGAACACGCGCGGCCCGAGCTTCTCGCTCATGCCGAAGCGCATCACCATCTGCTTCGCCGTCGCCGTGACCTTCTCGATGTCGTTCGACGCGCCGGTCGTGATCTCGCCGAAGATCAGTTCCTCCGCCGCGCGACCGCCGAGCGTCATCGCCATCGCGTCCTTCAGCTCCGCTCGCGTCGTCAGGAAGCGGTCCTCCTGCGGCATCGAGATCGTGTAGCCGAGCGCCTGGCCGCGCGAGATCACCGAGATCTTGTGGACCGGGTCGGAGTGCTCGAGGAAATGTGCGACGAGCGCGTGGCCCATCTCGTGGTAGGCCGTGATCAGCCGCTCCTTCTCGCTCATCACGCGCGTCTTCTTCTCGGGGCCGGCGATCACCCGCATGATCCCCTCCTCGAGCTCGTCCTGTCCGATCTCGCGCTTGCCCGTGCGCGCCGAGAGCAGCGCAGCCTCGTTGATCAGGTTCGACAGGTCCGCGCCCGTGAACCCCGGCGTCTGACCGGCGAGCGCGTCGATGTCGATCACCTTCGCGAGCGGCTTGCCGCGCGTGTGCACCTCGAGGATCTTCGCGCGGCCCTTGCGGTCGGGGCGGTCGACGGCGATC
>FSVZ01000073.1_pt1 | contig 10752 bp, 11 predicted proteins | sample 1637881 | NCBI WGS metagenome assembly FSVZ01 (sample SAMEA3914789, study PRJEB12502) | metagenome | biome: forest; material: soil | place: Canada | collected 2011-07-03 | depth 0.3 m
CCCACGTGCTCGACCAGCCGTTGCGCTGGGACCAGGTCGACATCTGAGGCTCGGCAGCGCGTGGACGCGACCGCGATCCGCAACCTGGCGGTCCGTTACACCCTCTCGATCGACGACGGGCGGATCGACGACGTGGCGTCTCTGTTCGCGCCCGACGCGACCTTCGCGGCGCGCTACGGCGAGCCGCTGCGGGGGAGGGCTTCGATCGCCGAGTTCCTCGCGGCCAACGCGCGAGGACAAGAGGCGAGCGCGCACTCGGTGCTCGGCCACCTGATCGAGCCCGACGGCGAGGATCGCGCGGTCGGCATCGTCCAGGTCGCCGCCGTGCTCGACAAGGACGGCGCGACGCTGCGCTTCTCGCTGCGCTGCCACGATCGCTACGGGCTCCTCGACGGCCGCTGGCTGTTCACCCATCGCGGAATCGTCGTGCGCCACCAGGAGCCGGCCGACGCTCGGCAAGCTGAGTGGTCGCTGGCGGCGGCTCGCGCCGAGCAGGCCGACGCGGCGCTCGACGAGCAGACCTCCTACGTGCTCGCGCGGATCTGGCCCACTCGAGACGCGGGCCAGCTTTAGTGGTAAGGATTAGACCTGATCTAGTGAACGCGCCGAAAGGACAGACATGAACTCCGAGCAGCGCACGGCGGTGGCCCATCCCGGTGGTGAGATGACCGCGCCGTTCTGGGAGGCGGCGGCCCGCCATCAGCTCGTGCGGCCCGTATGCGGAGCGTGCGGGCGCAGCTTCTTCGTCCCTCAGTATCTCTGTCCCAACTGCGGCTCCGAAGACTGGGACTATCAGCCCAGCGACGGCCGAGGGATCGTCGCCAGCTACACCGTCGTCCACCGCGCGCCCGATCCTCGCTTCGAGACTCCCTACGTCGTCGCGGTCGTCGATCTCGTCGACGAGGGCTGGAGCATGATGACCAACATCGTCGGCACGCCGGGAGAGGAAGTGACGATCGGGATGCCCGTCGAGGTCTCGTGGATCGAGTTCGAGGGCGACACGCTGCCCGCCTTCGCGCCCCGCCAGGAGGTCGCCGCGTGAGCGGCCGCTCCGGCGATCGGGGCCTCGCCGGCCGGGTCGCCGTCGTCACCGGCGCAGCCAACGGCTTGGGCGCGACGACGGCACGATGGCTGTCCGAGCGCGGGGTGGCCGTCGCGCTGCTCGACGTCGACGAGGAGGCCAACGACGAGCTCGCGCGCCGGCTCTGCGCGGCCGGCGGCGAGGCCCTCGCCGTGACCTGCGACGTCTCCGAGCCGACCGCGGTCGCCGACGCCGCGGCGGCACTCCGGCGGCGCTTCGATCGCTGCGACGTCCTCGTCAACAACGCCACGACGATGTCGTGGCGGCCGCTCGAGGACGTTTCCGGTGCCGAATGGGACCGCGTCGTCGCGACCAACCTGCGCGGCTACTTCCTCTGCCTGCAGGCCTTCGGCCGGTTCATGCTCGGCCAGCCCTCGGGCGGCGCCGTCGTCCACGTCGGCTCGGTCTGCGCCCGCAACCCCTCCGCCGCGAGCGGCGCCTATTCGGTCACGAAGGCCGCCCAGGTGGCGCTCGTCCGCAGCGCCGCGCGCGAGTGGGGCCCGCGCGGGGTTCGCTGCAACGCGGTCAGCCCCGGCGTCGTCGAAGCCGGAATCGCCGCGGCCTTTCAGACCGACGAGGACATCCGCGCCCGGCGCGCGAGGATGATGGCCCTCGGTCGCCTCGGTCGACCCGAGGAGGTGGCGGAGGTGATCGGGTTCCTCGTCAGCGACGCCGCCGCGCACGTCAACGGCCAGGAGATCACCGTCGACGGCGGCTTCAACCAGATGATCATGAAGGTCCTGCCACGGCCCGGTGTCCCGGCCGCCGGCGGGATCGACGGCGCGGACTGGGTCCGCGAGCCCGCCTGACGCGACCGCGGGCCGCGCACAGACGACCCCCGCTTGGGCCCCATCCATGATAATTATCATGGACAGCAAGCGAGACGAGAGGACGTCGATGAAGGCTCTGGTGATCGGCAGCGGCATCATGGGGAACGGGATCGCCCAGGTCTGCGCGATGGCCGGCCACAAAACGGTCCTGAACGACATCTCGGCTGATCAGCTGGAGAAGGCTCGCGTGTCGATCGACACCAGCCTCGCGCGCTTCGAGCGCAAGGGCACGATCGACGCCACCGGGATCGAGGAGACCTGGGAGCGGCTCGAGCTCAGCGACGATCTCGGCGCAGCCGCGGCGGGTGTCGACGTGGTCATCGAGGCCGTCCCCGAGAAGCTCGGCCTCAAGCACGAGGTGATGACGGCGGCGGCCGCGGTCGCCGCTCCGGACGCGCTGCTCGCCACGAACGCGTCGCAGCTCAGCATCTCGAGGATCGCGGCCGGCCTCGGCGCGGAGGCGACGCGCGTCGTCGGCCTGCACTTCTTCAACCCTCCGGTGATGATGAAGCTCGTCGAGATCGTCGCCGGCGTGCGGACGAGCGAGCAGACGCTCGCGAAGGCGGCCGAGTTCTGCGCGTCGCTCGGCAAGGAGACCGTGCTCTGCCGCAAGGACACGCCGGGGTTCATCACCACGCGCGCCTACGTCGCCCTGCGACTCGAGTGCATCCGCATCCTCGAAGAGGGGATCGCCAGCGCCGAGGACATCGACAAGGCGATGAAGCTCGGCTTCAACCTGCCGATGGGGCCGCTGGCGCTGGGTGACTTCAACGGGCTCGACACCAACCTGAGCGTGATGGAAGGGATGACCGACGCCTACGGCGAGCGCTTCCGGCCGCCGCCGATCCTGAAGGCGATGGTCGCCGCCGGGATGCTCGGACGCAAGACCGGCGCCGGCTTCTACGACTACGCCGACGACGAGTCCCGATGACGGGCGCGTCGCGATGACCGACCTGGGCGAGCGGCCCGTCTCCGACGGGCACGTCGTCGAGGAGACGATCGACGGCGTGCGCCTCGTCTCGATGACCTCCGCCTACTACGTGGACGCGAGCAACCGCGGGGACGTCGCCGTGAACGCCTCGTTCATCGGGGTCTGGCCGGCGCGGTTCATGGCCCGCCACCTGCCGCGCGCGCTGATCGGCGTCGACTGCGGGATCGGCATGGACGGGGCGGGGATCGCGGGCCTCTGGTACCTCGAAGCGCTCGGCATCCCGGCCGTCGCGGCGGCGGTGGCCGACGTCGAGCTGCTCAACGGTGCCGACGTGCTGCGCAACGGGATCATCTCCCGCCACAACGACCTCGCCGGCGACTGCGGCGCGCGGGAGGGCATGTCGATCGCCGAGGCCGCGCGTGCGCTGATGACGAACGAGCCACGCCTGGACCTCGACCCGCACGAGCGCGGGCGCCGCACCGTCGTAGCCGAGCACCCGAGCGGCCGCAACGTCGTATGCACGCACTCGATCGCCTTCACGCTGCCCGAGGACCGCAACCACAACGTCCTCTGCACGGGAGGCTTCGCCGGCGCACCGAACATCGTCAAGGCCTCGCCGCACGCGTTCATCTGCTCCGACGGCGGCCGCGGCCGCGGCGACTCCGGCCTCGACGGGCTCAGGGCCGAGATCCCCGGTGCGACGGTCGACGTCCAGACGGCGCGGATCGGCGACGGGCTGAGCACCTACCGCGAGGGCGTGATCAGTGCCTGCAACGAGCTCGCCTCCGCCCGCGGCGTCCGCGTCGGCCAGCGCGCCCAGGAGGCCGCCTGGCTGCTCGTCTCGGCCGAGTAGGCAGTACCTGGATGCTCTATCTAGAGCTTTGCCAGCTCGCCGCCGTCGATCGCGTAGGTCGCGCCGGTGACGAAGTTCGAGACGGGCGAGGCGAGGAAGCAGAGCAGGCCGTCCATCTCGCTCGGCTCGGCGAAGCGCTTGGCCGGGATCCGCGCCACCCGACGACGGTGCAGCTCCTCTGACTCGAGCACCTCGTGCTGGGCCTCGGTCCGGAACGCGCCGGGTGCGATCGCGTTCACCTGGACGTTGTAGCGAGCCCACTCGGCGGCGACGGCCTCGGTGAAGCGAATCAGCGCTCCCTTCGAAGCGGAGTACGCGCTGAGCCGCGCCTTACCGCGGATCCCGGTGAGCGACGCGATGTTGATCACCTTGCCGCCCTCGCGCGCGATCATGTGAGCGCCGGCGGCCTGCGTCAGGGCGACCGGCCCCATCACGTTGACCTCGAGCGCTTCGCGCCAGGTCGCCATGTCGTCCTCGATGAACGGGCTGGCGGGGGCGATGCCGGCGTTGTTGACGAGGATGTCGAGGTCGCCGAACGTCTCGAGCGCCGTCGCGACCAGCGTCGTGGCCGCCTCCGGGTCGCGAGCGTCGTATCTGGCGCGCACGACCTGGCCCGGATGGGCGCGCTCGAGCTCTGCCAGGTTGCCCTCCGAGCGCGCGGCGGCCAGCACTCTGACGCCCTCGGCGGCGAGCGCCTTGACCGCGGAGAAGCCGAGGCCGCGGCTGGCGCCGGTGACGATCGCCGTGCGACCGTCAAGCCCCAGGTCCACCGCTGACGCTTTCGGAGAGTGCCTTTGAGATGCTGCCGCGGAGCACCTCGCTCGCGCCCTCGTAGATCCGCATCGGGCGGGCGGCGCGGTAGAGGCGCTCGACCTTCGAGTCGCGGATCAGTCCGAAGCGGCCCATGATCTGGACCGATCGGTCGACGATCCGGCCGGCGATCTCGGTTGCGGCCAGCTTCGCCATCGAGGAGTGCACGAGCGTCTGACGCGGCGGGTTGTCGCGGGCCAGCATCGCCGCGCGGTAGGTGAGCAGCCGCGCCATCTCCAGCTCCGTCCACGACTCGGCGAGCATCTGCTCGACGGCGCCGAGGCGGGCCAGCGGCCGGCCGAACTGCTCGCGGCTGTTGGCGTGGCGCACGGCCTCCTCGAGCGCGGCGTTGGCAAGGCCAACCGCGGCACCGGCCACCGAGGCGCGGAACACGGCGAGCGTGCTGAGCACCGCCTCGAATCCCTTCTTCGGCTCGCCGACGCGGCTGCTTGCAGGCAGTCGCACCGTGTCGAAGTCGACGTCTGCGATCACGTGAGGGGCGATCAGCTCGGCGAGCGGCTTGACGACGACGCCGTCGGCTTCGGCGGGAACGAGGACGAGCGTGTAGCCGTCGTCCTCGCGTGCCATGACCGTGAAGAGGTCAGCGGCGTTGGCGTTGGAGATGAAGGCCTTCTGGCCGTTGAGCAGGAGGCCGTCACCGTCGGACGCGATCGTCGTCGTGATGTTGCGTAGGTCCGAGCCGGTGTCGGGCTCGGTCAGCGCCAGGGCGGCGATCGCCTCGAGCGAGGCGACCCTCGGCAGCCACTCGTCCTGCTGCTCGGAGGAGCCGTTGCTCGAGATCGCGTAGCTGCCGATGCCCTGCATCGCGAAGGTCTCGTCGAGGTGGGCAGACGTTTCCATCAGCACCTCGCGCACGACGCAGACGGCGAGCGGGTCGACCTTCTCTCGCTCGCCACCGTGGCTGGCGGGCACCGTGAGGGCGGCCAGGCCGCTCGCGGCGAGCGCCGCTCGGGTCTCCGCGTGGAGCGTGCTCAGCCTGTCGGCCTCGACCGCGAAGGGCTCGCACGCGCGCGCCAGCCCGCGGGCTCGCTCGCGCAGCACGACGTACTCCGTCGGCAGGCCCATGGCGTCATTCAGACCCGTCGACGGCATCTAGCCTAATGTTATCATTATGACTATGAACTTGACCGCGTCGCGCCTGGACCTGCCGCCCATGCGCGAAGCCTTCATCCTCGACGCCGTCCGCTCGCCGATGGGCCGCGGCAAAGACGGCGGCGCACTCTCCTCCGTCCACCCGATCGATCTGCTCGCGCAGGTGATCCGGGCGCTGGTCGACCGCAACGACATCGATCCAGGCACCGTAGAGGACGTGATCGTCGGCTGCGTCGGACTCGGCGGTGAGCAGTCGGCGACGCCGGGCCGCGTCGCCTGGCTCGGCGCCGGGTTCCCGACGCACGTTCCCGGCGTGACGATCGAGCGGAAGTGCGGTTCGAGCCAGCAGGCCGCGGACTTCGCCGCGATCGCGGTGATGGCCGGGATGTACGACCTCGTCGTCGTCGGCGGGATCGAGTCGATGAGCCGCGTTCCGATGGGCTCCCAGCGGATGGGCAAGGATCGCTTCGGCAGGGGCGTCAACGAGCGCTTCGCTCCGGGCCTCGTCCCCCAGGGTGTCTCGGCCGAGCTCGTCGCGCACAAATGGGCGATCGGCCGTGAGGAGCTCGACGAGTTCGCCGCGCGAAGCCACCAGCGCGCCGCCGCCGCAGCCCGGAGCGGAGCGTTCGCCTCCGAGATCGTTCCGATCGACACGCCTGACGGCACCGTCGTCAGCGTCGACGAGACGATCCGTCCCGGCACGACGCCCGAGATCCTCGCCGGCCTGAAGCCGTCCTTCGCCGACCCGAAGTGGGAAGAGCGCTTCCCCGACGTCGTCTTCCAGACGACCCCCGGCAACTCCTCGCAGCTGACCGACGGCGCCAGTGCGATGCTGATCGCGAGCGAGGCCGCCGCCGCCGCCGCCGGCCTGCGTCCGCGCGCTCGCTTCCGCGGCTCGGCAGTCGTCGGTGACGACCCGATCCTGATGCTGAGCGGGCCGATCCCGGCGACACGCAAGGTGCTCGAGAAGACAGGCCTCGGCGTCGAGGAGATCGATCACTTCGAGGTCAACGAGGCGTTCGCCTCGGTCCCGCTCGCCTGGCAGAAGGAGATCGGCGCGCCGTCCGAGCTGCTCAATCCACGCGGGGGTGCGATCGCGCTCGGTCACCCTCTCGGCGCCTCCGGCGCCCGGCTGATGACGACGATGCTCAACTCGCTCGAGCAGACCGGCGGGAGCCTCGGGCTGCAGACGATGTGCGAGGGAGAAGGCATGGCCAACGCGACGATCATCGAGCGGATCTAGCCGCTCGCCTCCGCGACGGACCCCGATCCGTGACATCCGGGAGAGCGATCGCGGGCGCTCGCAGCCCGCTGCTGCTGCCGGTGCTCTTCGCACCGGCATTCATGGTCATCCTCGACGTCTTCATCGTCAACGTGACGGCGCCGTCGCTGCGCGCCGACCTGGGCGCGAGCGAGAGCGTGATCCAGCTGATCGTCGTCGCCTACGTCCTCTCCTACGCGATCTGGCTGATCACCGGCGGGCGCCTCGGCGACATGTTCGGCCGTCTGCGGATGTTCCAGCTCGGCGTCGGCGGCTTCACCGCCGCCTCGGTCGTCTGTGCGGCCGCGCCGACTCCCACGGTCCTGATCGTCGGCCGGATCCTGCAGGGGCTCGGCGGCGCGGCGATGTACCCGCAGATGCTCTCGATCATCCAGGTCGAGTACCCGCCGGCCGAACGCCAGCGCGCGCTCGCCTACCAGAACGTCACGCAGGCGATGGCCTCGATCATGGGGCAGGTCGTCGGCGGCGTCCTGATCGCACTCGATCCGTTCGGCCTCGGTTGGCGGACCGTGTTCATGATCAACATCCCGGTCGGGCTGCTCGTGCTCGCGATCGCTCCGACGGTCGTCCCCGAGTCGCGCTCGCCCGCGGCCCGCCGCCTCGACCTGCGAGGCATCGTCCTCGCGACGTTGGGGCTGACCCTGTTCCTGGTGCCGGCGATCGAGGGGCGTGAACTCGGCTGGCCGTCGTGGATCTTCGTCGCGATGGCGGCGGCCGTTCCGATCGCCTTCATCTTCGTTCGCGCGCAGCGCAGCCTCGCCGCGCGCGGCGAGGCGCCGCTGGTGGAGCCGCGGTTGTTCGCCCGGCGCGGCTTTCGGATCGGGATCATCGCGGTCGTGATCGTCTTCTGCAACTTCTCGTTCTTCCTCTGGTTCGCGATCTTCCTTCAGGACGGGCTGCGGCTGAGCCCACTCGCCTCGGGGCTCGTCTATGTGCCGATGGCGGCCGTCTCGGCCGCGGTCTCGGCGGCCGTCCCACGTCTGCCCCGTCGCTATCAGGACTACTTCCCGCAGCTCGGCGCGTTCGTCGCCTCGTGTGGGTTCGTGATCGTCATCCTGGTCGCGAGACGCACCGAAGCGCTGACACCCGGACTGGTGCTGGCGACGCTTCCGCTCGGCGCAGGGCTGGGATTGATGATGCCGACCCTGATGCGCCTCGTCCTCCATACGGTCCCGACCGATGTCGCCGGCTCGGCGGCCGGGACCCTCGCCACCGCCCAGCAGGTCGGCAACGCGATCGGCGTCGCCCTGGTCGGAACGATCTTCTTCGCGGTGCTCGGCCCCGGCGCCGGCCCCGGTGCCTACGATGGGGCCTTCGCGGCCTCGACCGGCGCCCAGGCGCTCTTCGCGCTGACGGCTGCCTGGCTGCTCTCGCGAGTGCGCGAGCGAGTGCCGCCGGCCGAGCTCGCCGAGCGCGCCTACCCCAGCAGCGCCGCACCGTGACGGCAGCCCGCTCCGGCCGCGCAGCGTGCACCACACGAGGCCCGGTGTCCCTGTGCCTCGATCACGCTCCTATAATTACTGATAAGGGATCGCGCGCTTTGGCTCGAACAGATGGAGTGATGTTTCGGATGGCATACGTGATCGCCGAGGCGTGCATCGGCACCAAGGACAGCTCGGGCCGCAGCTCGGTGAGCCGGTGAGGACGATCGAGGACTCCCGGCCCAAGCTCGCGACGCTCACGTCGGTCCTGTTCGTTCCTGCCGACGCAGCGGAGAAGCACGATCGCGCGTTCGCCGCGGGCGCCGACGCGGTGATCCTCGACCTCGAGGACGCTGTCGCTCCGGCCGCCAAGGACGGCGCCCGGGCGATCCTGATCGAGTCGCTCGCCGTCGAGCGCTCGAGCACGTCGCTCGCCCTGGTCAGGGTCAACTCCCCGCTGACACCGCAGGGTCGTGGAGACCTCGAGGCGCTGGCGCAGGTGCGCGTCGACGGCATCGTCGTGCCGAAGGCCGACCCCGAGGCGATCGCGACCGCCGCGTCCGCCGGCCTGCCGCTGGTCGCGATGATCGAGACCGCTGCAGGCGTCCTGCAAGCCCCCGCAATCGCCGCCGAGCCGGCCGTCGCGGTGCTCGCACTGGGCCCGGTCGACCTCGCCGCCGAGCTCGGCATCAGCGACAGCGCCGACGGCGACGAGCTGATCGCCGCGCGCAGTCAGCTCGTGCTCGCGGCGGCTGCCGCCGGCAAGCAAGGCCCGCTCGACGGTCCGTGTATGTCGCCACGTGACGAGCGAGCGCTCGACTTGGAAATCGCCCGCGCGCGGCGGCTGGGCTTCGCCGGCAAGACCTGCATCCATCCGGCCCAGGTCGCGGCGGTCGTCCGCGCCTTCTCTCCGACGCAGGCGGAGCTGGAGTGGGCGCGACAGGTGGTCGGCGCCTTCGAGGGCGCCGAGGGAGGCGTCTTGATCCTCGAGGGCGAGCTCGTCGACGAGCCGGTCGCGCGGCGCGCGCGCCGGATCCTCGACGGCGCCGGCCGCCGCTGAGGGTCGTTCGCGATGGACTTCACACCTTCGGCCGAGCTCAAGGAGATCCGCGAGGCGGTCCGAGCGCTCTGTTCGGACTTTCCCGGCAGCTACTGGCGGGCGCTCGAGCCCGATCGCTACCCGACCGAGTTCGTCCAGGCGCTGACCGACAACGGCTGGCTCGCAGCCCTGATTCCCGAGACCTACGGCGGTGCGGGCCTGGGCATCGGCGCGGCCAGCGCGATCCTCGAGGAGATCTGCGCCAGCGGTTGCAACGCCGGTGCCTGTCACGCGCAGATGTACACGATGGGGACGATCCTGCGCCACGGCTCCGAGAGCCAGAAGGCGGAGCACCTTCCGCGGATCGCCGCGGGCGAGCTGCGCCTGCAGGCCTTCGGGGTGACCGAGCCCGACGCCGGCTCGGACACGACGAAGATCACGACCTTCGCGCGCCGGAGCGACGCGGGCTACGTCGTCGATGGCCAGAAGATCTGGACCTCGCGCGCCGAGCACTCGGACCTGATGGTGCTGCTGGCGCGAACGACGCCGGCAGCCGAGGTCGAGAAGAAGACCGATGGGCTATCGGTCTTTCTCGTCGATCTCCGCGACCGCGGCTCGCAGCTGACGATCAAGCCGATCGCGACGATGATGAACCACGCCACGACCGAGGTCTTCATCGACGGGCTTGAGCTCCCCGCCGAGGCGCTGATCGGCGAGGAGGGCAACGGCTTTCGCTACATCCTCGACGGGATGAACGCGGAGCGGATCCTGATCGCCGCCGAGTGCATCGGCGACGGGCGCTTCTTCGTCGAGCGCGCCAGCGCCTACGCGTCCGAGCGCGTCGTCTTCGGCAAACCGATCGGCGCCAACCAGGGCGTGCAGTTCCCGCTCGCCCGCTCGCACATGGCGATCGAGGCCGCGAACCTGATGCGCTGGAAGGCCGCCTGGCTCTACGAAGCCGGCGAGCCCGCGGGGGACGAGGCCAACATGGCCAAGTTCCTCGCCTCCGAGGCCTCCTGGCAGGCCGCCAACGCCGCGCTCGACGCCCACGGCGGCTTCGGCTTCGCGGCGGAGTACGACATCGAGCGAAAGTTCCGCGAGACCCGGCTCTACCAGACCGCGCCGGTCAGCAACAACCTCGTGCAGGCGTACGTCGCCCAGCACGTGCTCGGGCTGCCGCGGTCCTACTGAGGCTGTCGAGCCTCGCCGGCCCCGGTCGTTTCCAGCCTATCTATTACAATACTTAGCCCTGGGCCACCCTGGCCAAGGGTGGGGACTTTCGGCCGGGCATTCGGCCGCGCCCATCGCCCCAACCCCACCGCCCCGCTCTCCGTGACAGACGACAGCCCTCCAATTCGCGTCGCCGTGATCGGCTCGGGCCCGGCCGGCTTC
>FSVZ01000025.1_pt1 | contig 10747 bp, 14 predicted proteins | sample 1637881 | NCBI WGS metagenome assembly FSVZ01 (sample SAMEA3914789, study PRJEB12502) | metagenome | biome: forest; material: soil | place: Canada | collected 2011-07-03 | depth 0.3 m
CGATCTCCGGCTACGGCCAGGCGGGTCCGAAGCGCGGCTCCTCCGGGCACGACATCAACTATCTCGGCCTCGTCGGGCTGCTCGGGCTCACCGGTGAGCGCGGCGGCGCGCCCGTGCAGGCCGCCGGGCAGATCGCCGACCTCGGCGGCGGCGCGCTGATGGCGGCGTTCGGGATCCTCGCGGCGCTGCGCGAGCGCGACGGCGCGGCGCCGAAGCCGGCCGCGCCCGGCCGGCTGGCGTGTGCCGGGCAGCGTGGCTCGGGCGAAGGCCAGATCGTGGACGTCTCGATGGCGGATGGAGCGCTCTCCTGGCTCGCGATGGTCGCCGCCACCTACTTCGCCGACGGCAACGTCCCGCACCGCGGCGACCTCCCGCTCGCCGGCTCGCTGATCTGCTACCGCCCGTACGAGTGCGCCGACGGCTGGGTCACGCTCGGCGCGCTCGAGCCGAAGTTCTGGCAGGCGTTCTGCCGCGGGGTCGGGCGCGACGAGCTAATCGCGGCGCAGTTCGAGCGCCCGGGCTCGCCGGCGCACGCGCAGGTGCAGGAGATCTTCAAGGCTCGCACCCGATCCGAGTGGGAGGCGTTCGCGCACCAGCACGACTGCTGCCTGGAGCCGATCCTCGAGCTCGACGAGGCGCTCTCCTCGGAGCTTGTGCGCGAGCGCGAGATGGTGGTCGAGGTCGACCAGCCGGGCGTCGAGCGCGCGGTGCGTCAGCTCGGGCTTCCGGTCAAGCTCGCGCGTACGCCCGGAGACCACGCGCGGCTGCCGGGGCCGGCGCTCGGCGAGCACACCGAGGCGGTGCTGCTCGACGCGGGCTACAGCGCGGCGCAGGTCGCCGAGCTGCTCGCCGAGGGCGCCGCCGCGGGGGCGGCGCCGGAGCGCCAGGACATCTCCTTCCAGGTCTGATCGCGTGGGCGAGGAGACGAGCGCGACCGTGGGCGGCGAGGCTGCCGGCGAGCGGGCGCTGCTGAAGATGCGCGAGCTGGCCGAGCGCTCGGGCGTGAGCGCGGGCACGATCCGCTACTACCTGCGCGAGGGCCTGCTCGGCCAGGGCGAGGACATCGTGCGCACGAGCCGCAACATGGCGTACTACCCGCCCGAGTACGTCCAGCGGATCGAGCTGATCAAGCGGCTCCAGGAGAAGCGGTTCATGCCGCTGCGCGTGATCAAGAGCACGCTCGCCGAGGAGCCCGAGCGCGTGCACGCGCTGATCGAGCTCGAGGACCGGATCCTCGAGCGCGCGCTCGCCGGCGCCGAGGACTCGCGGCGGGTCTCGCCGAAGAGGGTGCGCGAGCGCTACGAGATCCCGCGCAACGTGCTCGATCGGCTCGCCGAGATCGGCGTGCTGACGCCGGCGCGTGGCGGCTACGACCAGGACGACGTGAAGATCATCGAGGCGATCGCGAGCTTCCGCGCGGGAGGCTACGACGAGGCGCTGGGCTTCACCGTGTACGACACGCTGCGCTACCGCGAGGCGCTCGAGCCGCTCGTCCGCGAGGAGGTCGCGGCGCTGCTCGATCGGCTCGCCGGTGAGGTCGAGGTCGAGCGGGCGCTCGAGATCGTCGCCGCCGGGGTCGAGCCGCTACGCGAGCTGCTCGGCGCGATGCACTCGAAGCTGCTGCTCGCGGAGCTGCGCCGCCAGCGGGCGCGATCGTGACGGCTACCACAGGGCGCGGTGGTGCTCGACCACGCCGAGCCCGTGGGCGAGCGCGATCCCACCGGGCAGCGTTCCCGAGAACGATCCGAACGGGGCGCGGTAGTCGCTCTTGAGCAGCAGCAGATTCTGGCTGTGCGCGCGCTCGGACTCGGGGTGAAAGCGCAGCACCGAGCCGTCCTCGCAGCGCACGCGACGCAGGCTCTCCGCGAACTCGACCGGCGGCGCCTCGCGCGGGACGCCGTCGATCCAGACGGCGCGCTCGGAGCCCGTCGGAGGGTCGTTGACGCCGCTGACGAGGTTCCAGGCGAGCGCGGTGCCGTCCGGGCTCGCTCCTATGCCGGCTGACCACCACCACTCGGTCTGGCGCGCGTGGTAGCCGGTCGTGTCGTCGATCACCGCCCGCGCGCGCACCTCACGCGCCGGTCCGCCGCCGATCGCGAGCGTGCCGCGCGCCGCGATCCCCGCCTGCTTGCGCGTCCAGACGTGCTGGCGCCCGTGTGGGCAGCGCGCCTGCACGCCGGCGTCTTCCTCGAAGCGCAGGTCGAGCGCGGCGCCGCGGTCGTGCAGGCGCATGAGCCCGGCGCCGCCCCCGGCAGCGGCCGCGTCGCCGGCGGCTGCGAGCTGCAGCTCGCGCCGGCGCGGCCACAGGCGCGTGCGCTGATGCAGCGCGTCCTCGGCGCGCAGGTACAGCGCCCAGAAGGACTGGCGCGCAGGACCGACCTGGACGAGCGCGGCGCACGCCATCAGCTCCTCGTTGAAGACGCCGACGTAGCGCCAGCGCTTGAGCGGGCGCCCGCCGCGCAGCAGCCTCACGCGCGTCTGGCGATCGGGTGCTGACTGCGGCGGCTCGAATCCGATGGCTGCTTCCTTTCTGCACGCGCTCGAGCAAGGAGCGTAATCTGAACGGCGACCCGACCAGAGGAGAGCGAGAGCATGGCCCCGCAGGCGGTATGCTTCCTGCGTTGACTGACCAGTCAATCTATTCGTGAGCGGTGCGCGTGCGGGCGTGCCGGCCGGAGGCGCCGGGCTCTTGAAGGTCGCCGCAGTCCAACTCAACTCGAGCGCCGACGCGGCGGCGAACCTGGCCGTCGCCGACCGCCTTACGCGAGCCGCTGCGGCGGACGGCGCGAGCCTGATCGTCCTGCCGGAGAAGTGGTCGGCGATCGGCAGCGACGAGCAGCTGCGCGCCGCCGCGCAGTCGCTCGACGGTCCGGCGATCGCCTGGGCTCGGGCGAGCGCGCGCGAGCTCGGGATCGAGCTCATCGCGGGGTCGATCGTCGAGCGGATCGCCGGCCGCGAGAAGCTCGCGAACACCTCGGTCCACGTCGGGCCGGACGGTGAGCTGAAGGCGGTCTACCGCAAGATCCACATGTTCGACGTCGAGGTCGCCGGGCGCTCATACCGCGAGTCGGAGCTCGAGGACGCCGGTGAGGAGATCGTCGAGTCGCGCACGAGCGACGACGTCTGCCTGGGCCTCTCGATCTGCTACGACGTGCGCTTCCCCGAGCTGTACCGGATCCTCGCGGTGCGCGGCGCCCTGGTCTTCCCGCTGCCCGCCGCGTTCACGCTCGCGACGACGCGCGACCATTGGGAGACGCTGCTGCGGGCGCGCGCGATCGAGAACCAGGCGTTCGTCGTCGCGGCCAACCAGATCGGCGAGCACCCCGGCGGCGCCAGCTCGGGCGGTCGCTCGATGATCGTCGACCCGTGGGGGATCGTGCTCGCGCAGGCGCCGGACGAGGAGTGCCAGATCGTCGCCGAGCTCGACCTCGAGCGACAGCGCGAGGTGCGCGAGCGGCTGCCGGCGCCCGCCAACCGCCGCGCGGATGTCTACCGCTGGCCGCAGGAGGTCCACGCGTGAGCGCGAGCAGCGCGAGCGCCGAGGGCAGGGCGCCGGACAAGCGGCGCCTGATCCTCGACGCAGCCGTGCGCGTGTTCGCGCGCCAGGGCTTTCACGCGTGCCGCGTATCGGACATCGCCGACGAGGCGGGCGTCGCGTACGGGCTCGTCTACCACTACTTCGCCTCCAAGGACGAGGTCCTCGACACGTTGTTCATCGAGCGCTGGGAGGTGATGCTCGAGCTGATCCGCGAGGTCGACGCCGAGCCGCTGCCGGTGCGCGAGAAGCTCGGTGCGATCGCGTCGTTCATCATCGACAGCTACCGGCACGACCCGGACCTGATGAAGGTGATCATCGTCGAGGTGACGCGCGCGGCGAACTCGTTCGGCGACACGCACATCGGCACGATTCGCGACGCCTACGAGCTGATCGCGGGGATCGTCGAGGAGGCCCAGCGCGAAGGTGCCTTCAAGCCCGAGATCGAGGCGCAGTTCGCGGCGATGGCGTTCTACGGCGTGATCGAGCAGCTCTTGACCGGCTGGATCTTCGACCTGCGCCCGCAGGGCGCGGGCGACTTCGAGCGCGCCAAGGCGCTCGTGATCGAGATCGTCTGCGGTGGTCTCGAGGTGCCCGCGGCGGCCCGCGGCGAGGGGGCCGTTTCCGGGGGGACCACCCCGGGCAATAGACTTCCGCGCTGATGGAGAACGAGATGGTCAAGCGACTCGTCTGGTCGGGCCTGCTGGCGGGTGTCGGCGCCCTGTCGACGATCGTCGCGCAAAAGGGCGCCGCGATGATCTGGAGACGCATCTTCGGCGAGGAGCCCCCGGAGTGAGCGCACCTCCGACGCCTCCCGACGGCGAGGTCCCTCACAACATCGCCGCCGCGATCACGCAGGTCTCCGAGCGTGCCCAGGTGCTCGTCCGCGAGGAGATCGAGCTGGCGAAGGTCGAGATCAGCGAGAAGGCGACGAAGCTGATCAAGGGCGCCGTCGTCGGTATCGCCGCGGGCGTGTTCGTGCTGATGGCCGTGATCTTCGCACTCGTCGGCTTTGCCTGGCTGCTCTACTACTACCTGCCTGGAGGCGACTTCACCTACTTCTGGGGATTCTTCGCGATGGCGGTGATCCTGCTGCTGCTCGGCGCGCTCGCCGGTCTGCTGGCTGCGAAAGCGGTCAAAAGAGGTGCTCCGCCGATGCCGAGCATGGCGATCGAGGAGGCGCAGAAGATCAAGGCGACCGTCAGCAAGGGCTCCGACGCGACCCCACTTCCGACGCAACCCCCGAGCTCGACGGGCGCCGGGGTGAGCGGCTAGATGGCACAGCGCTCTCCGGCGGAGATTCGCAGCTCGATCGAGGCCAACCGGATGGAGCTCGCCGTCTCGATCGACCGGCTGCGCGGCGAGGTCACGCACCTGACCGACTGGCGCGGGCACGTCGAGCGCCACAAGGAGGAGCTGACCGCGGGCGCCGCGCTGATCGGGCTCGTGATCGGCGTGAAACTCCTGCGCGGTCGTCGCCGCCGCAAGCGCGAGCGCTAGCCCGCTCAGCTCAGCAGCGCGCGCGGCACGCCGCCGACGCCGATCAGCCCGGGACCGGTGTAGGTGCCGATCACGGGGCCGACCTCGGAGGCGAAGATCGGCTCCGAGCCGAAGATCTCGCGGCAGCGGTCGATCAGGCGCTGCGCCTGCTCGGGCGCCTGGATGTGCTGCACGACCCAGCCGTCCGAGCCGCCGTCGTGCAGCTCCCGCGCGTAGTCGACCATCCGCTCGAACGCGCGTCCGGCGGTGCGGACGCGCTCGACCGGCGTGATCTCGTACTCGAGCGACAGGATCGGCTTGATCTTCAGCGTCCCGCCGAGCCACGCCTGCGCCTTGCCGATCCGCCCGCCGCGGCGCAGGTACTCGAGCGTGTCGAGGCAGAACCAGATCTTCAGCGCCTTGCGTGCCTCGCGCACGTGCGCGACGACCGCGTCCTTGTCGGCGCCAGCACGCGCCGCCGCGCGCGCGGCGAGCACGAGCATCCCGGTGCCGCCGCAGCCGCTTTCGGAGTCGAGCACCTCGACGCGATCTCCGAGGCCGCGCTCGCTGAGCAGTGCGTGGGCCTGGCGAGCCGCCTCGCACGTGCCCGAGATCCCGCCGGCGAGATGGATCGAGACGACGTCTTCGCCGGCGTCGAGCAACGGCTCCCAGACGGCGAGGAAGTCTCCGATCGACGGCTGCGAGGTGCTCGGCAGCTCGGGATCGGTTCGCAGCCGCTCGTAGAAGGCGTCGAAGCTCGGCATGTCGAGCTCGCGCTGCTGCTCGATCTCCGAGCCCTCGCCTTTCCAGCCGACGTACAGGCTGATCTGGTGAATCTCTTCGCGCGCCGCGAGCTCGCGCGGCAGGTAGTGAGTGCTATCGGCGGCTACCGCGACTGGCGACATCGCGGCGGGACGCTACAGCAACGCCTGCGCGAGCTCCCCCGACTCGTACATCTCGGTGACGATGTCGCAGCCTCCGAGCAGCTCGCCGTCGACGAACAGCTGCGGGATCGTGGGCCAGTTCGAGATCGCCGAGAGCTCCTGGCGGATCCGCGGGTCTCCCAGCACGTCGACGGCCGCGAACGGCACCTCGAGCGACTGCAGCACGGCGACGGTGCGCGCCGAGAACCCGCACGCCGGCGCCTCGGGCGTGCCCTTCATGAAGAGGATCACCTTGTGCTCGGCGAGCGCCTCGCCGATCGCGTCGCGAATCGGGTTCGAATCGCTCGCGCCGGTCGCCTCGGCGGAGCTCGGCCCCGGCTGCCCGGGGGACATCGGAAGGTCTTTGACGGGGTTGCTCGACATGGTCTGCTCCCTATTGGCTCGGGGTGGGCTGCTGCTCGGGGACGATCGTCTTCAACGAGAGCGCGTGGATCGGTCCGCCGATCTCGGCGCCGAACACCTCGTAGACGCGCCGGTGCTGCTCGATCCGGCTGAGGCCGCCGAACGCCGCGGCGATGACCGTCGCGCGGAAGTGGTCGCCGCCGCCGGTCGTGTCCTCGACCTCCGCGCGCGCCCCCGGAATGGCCGCCTCGATTCGCTCTCTGATGTCCTCGGGGGAGGGCATGTGCTGATCAGCGTAGTCGATCCCACGCCGCTTCCCGCGGGGGCTTGGCGGCCTCCGATCGAGTGCGGCGCGCGCTGCGGTGACCGCTATACTTTGGAAAGCCTTGAAGACCGTCAGAGGAGCAGAGCGATGATCGCGATCAGTGACAAGGGCGCCGAGAAGGTCCAGGAGTTCCTCGCCTCGCAGGAGTCCGACATCGGCCTCGCGGGGCTGCGCGTCGGCGTTCGCGGCGGTGGCTGCTCCGGGTTTCAGTATCAGCTCGCGTTCGACGAGCAGCGCGAGAACGACGTCGTGTTCGAGAGCCACGGCCTGAAGCTGCTCGTCGACACCGAGAGCCTGCCGTTCGTGCGCGGCTCGACGATCGACTACGAGGAAGGGCTGCAGGGCGCCGGCTTCAAGGTCTCGAACCCGAACGTCGTCGCGGCGTGTGGCTGCGGCTCCTCGTTCCGCGTCGCCGAGCAAGAGCAGGTCTCGGCGGTCTGAAGCGCGGGTGGCTGCTCGCGGGCGGGTTGCTGCTCGCAACGGCGCTCGCCTCTGGTTGCGGTGGATCGCACCGCTCGAGCACGCGCACGACGGCGAGGACGGCTGCGCCGCCGTCGCTGGCACCGATGCCCGCGCCGCGCGGGCCCGGGTTCGGCCTGACCGAGGACAACGCGCAGCTGCTGGGCGCGCCATCGGCGCCGGCCGCGGACGGCGAGGTCCGCTCCGCGCGCGCGCTGCTGGCGGGCCTGCGCCCGAGCTACGTGCGCCTGCTCGTCGACTGGGCCGCGTTGCAACCCGATCCGGGTACCCCGCCGGCGCTCGAAGCGCCGGTCGCCGGCTGCGCGCGCGCCACCGGGCCGTGCGCGAGCTACGGCGGGATCGCGGCTGAGCTAGCGGCGATCGCCGCGCGTCAACGCGCCGCCCGCGCCGAAGGCCGCGCAGGCTATGAAGTCGTGCTCGACCTGTTCGGCGCGCCCCCGTGGGCGGCGCGTGCGCCGGGCGGCTGCGAGCAGTCGGGGACGACCCCGTTCTCACGCCCGCTCAACGCCGCCGGGCTTGCGGGCTATCGCGCGCTCGTCCGTGCACTGCTCGCGCTCGGGGCACGCGAAGGCGTCGCCTTGAGCTGGTGGAGCCCGTGGAACGAGCCGAACAACCCGCAGTTTTTGAGCCCACAGCGCGCCTCCTGCGCGCCGAGCTCGCCGTCGGCGGCGGCGGCGGTCTACGCGCAGCTCGCGCAGGCGATGGCCGGCGAGCTCCACGCCGCCGGCGGCACCGATCACCTGCTGCTCGGCGAGCTCGCCGGCTACGCGAGCAGCACCGCGCAGCGCACGAGCGTCGCCGAGTTCGTCGAGGCGCTGCCGGCGAGCGTCGTCTGCCTGAGCGCGGACTGGTCGATCCACGCGTACGCGAGCTATGGCGCCGGCGCCTCGACGGCCGAACCTGTCTCGGCGCTCGAGGCCGCGCTCCAGCGACGTGGCGCGTGCGCGCGCGACGCGCGCGTCTGGATCACCGAGGCGGGCGCCGGCGCGCCGCGCCCCGGCGCCCGCCGTCCGCCCGGCGCGGCTGGCGAACGCGAAGGCTGCCTCGCGCTCGGGACGCAGCTCGAGCGCTGGGTCGCCGACCCCAGGGTCGAGGCGATCCTGCAGTACACGTTCCGCGAGGACCCGGCGTATCCGGTCGGGCTGCTGAGCGCCGATCTGGCGCGAGTGCGCCGCGACTACGCGCTGTGGCTCCGATACGCGCAGGCACGCGACAGCGGCCAGCCGCCGCCGCCGCCGGCGAGGCTCTGTGCGTAGGCTGCCGAGGGTGGCGATCGTTCCGCAGGCGCTTCGCAGCCTCACGCCCGTGCGCGTGCGCGACGACCCGCGCCTGCGGGCGCTGGCCGTCGGCTCGGGCCTGATACCGCCCCGCCGGATGCACTCCGAGGAGGACCTCGAGGTGCTGCTGGCGGCCGCGCGCGGCGCCGCGCGCGTGGTCGAGATCGGCGTCTACGAGGGTGCGTCGGCGATCGTGCTCTGCGAAACGCTCCCGACGAGCGCCGAGCTGCACCTGATCGACCCGTTCGGCGCGCACCCCGATGCGCTGCCGAGCGGTTGGGGGGCGATGGAGTGGGCGACCAGGCGGGCCGTCGCGAGGGCGCTCAGGCGCGGGGGTGCCGGGGCGCCCCAAGTCCACTGGCATATCGCGCTCTCGCACGACGTCGCGGCGCGCTGGTCGGGCGTGGTCGACCTCGTCTTCATCGACGGCGACCACTCCGAGCGCGGGTGCGAGCTGGACTGGCGCTCGTGGCGCGGCCACGTCGCCCCCGGAGGGTGCGTCGTATTCCACGACGCACGGGCCGGGCGCCCGCACGGGCGCGGTCTGCCGGGGCCGAGCGCGGTCGTCGACGCGCTCCTGCGCGACGGCGCCACTCCGGGCTGGGACCTGCTCGCCGAGGCCGATCGCACGGTCGCCGTGCGGCGGCTGCCTGCACCTTAAGTCAACCCTTAGGGCTCTGGGCGCGATAACAAGGGCGCAGCGCCAGAACTTGCTCCCAGCCGGGACGGTTGACACGAGCAGAAACGCTCTGGTACGGTCGCCGGCGACATGACGTCGAGCGTCGCATGGGATCGGATCGCCCGGAGTTTCGCGGCTCGCGACATTGCGCCGGAGGGCCGCTACGCCGTTCCTTGCTGCCATCCGGGCTTGGCTCTTGACGCAGCGGTTGTTTTCTGTAAGGGTGGGTATACAGCCCCGTAGGCAGATGCGTTTGCCTGCGGTTTGACTGGCTTCGGGACGCTCCGTCCTGAAGAAGGGGAGTTCGGGGTCGGTCGATTTATCAAGCAAGAGGGATAAAGGAGCAGTGCATGAAACGCATGAAAATTGTGGGCGTGGCCCTCATCGCGGTCTTTGCGTTGAGCGCGTTCGCCGTCAGCAGCGCGTCGGCGCTCCCGGAAGTCGGCCGGTGTGTGGCCAAAGCGGCCGGTAAATACACCGACTCGAACTGCACCGTGAAAGCGGTCAAAGGCAACGGGACGCACGAATGGCTGAAGAGCGCCGTAAAAACGGGCTTCACGTCCGCGGGTGGCGTGGGCGTCCTTGAAGGTGCCTCGAACGTGGAATGCAAAACGCAGACCGCCGTCGGCAAATACGACGCAGACGGATCGACGCCGTCGATCAAAGCAGTCGAGGACGTCGTCTCGACGTTCCACGGTTGCGCGATCCCGACGTTCGGCATCGAATGCAACAGCGCAGGCCAGGCGGCTGGAGTGATCGTGACCGCGAAACTGGCCGGCAACATCAACTACATCTCGGGCGAAAAAACGAAAACGCCCGTCGTCGGCCAGGAACTCACGCCGGAAGTGAAAAATGGCGCGTTCGCTACATTCGAATGTGGTGCTGGCGCAGTCAAAATCATCACCAAAGCGGCGAAAACCAACTGCATCATCGCGCCCGTGACCCCGCCGAACGTCTCGGCCCTCACGGTTGAACAGAACTACAAATCGACAGGGTCGAAACAGGAACCGCAGAGCTTCCAGAAAACCCCGACCAAAATCTGCCAGCTCGAAAGCACCGTCAACGGCGGCGCACCCGAAAAGTCTGGCCAGAAATTGATCACGACCGTAACGAACGAAGAAGCGCTGGAGATCAAGGCGTAGAGCACGATCACCACTGAGCTCGCAGCATTGAGCTCAAGGCTTCGTTGAAGGACCCACGCGAGGGCCGGGACGCAATGTCCCGGCCCTCGGTGCTCCTGGAGGGCGAGCCTGGAGGCGAGCCGATCTGCGCTTCCACGTGTGCTGTGGGCACCGGGGGGTTCTTCGTTGACACCACCTTGCGCATAACGTAAGGTTGGTTTCATAGGGGAGTCGATGGGGAATCGGAGTGTTTGGATGCGAGGTGGCGTCGGAGCAGAGGGGATAGGTGTTCGTCGGCGGTACGTGGCCGTACACTCCGCGTCGACGCGGCTGATCACGAGCGCGGTTTGCGCGCTGACGTTGAGCGTGATCGCGCTCTTCGGGCCGCTCGGCTCATCGGCGCTCGCGGCGGCCGGACACCCGTTCCTGTCAACCGTGACCCCTCCGGGGGTGGCGCCGAGACCCGCGGCGATCGCCGTCGACAGCGCGAGCGGAAACGTGTTCGTCGCGGACGATGCGGCGGGCGTCGTCGACGTCTTCAACTCCGCTGGGGCCTACATAAGTC
>FSVZ01000034.1_pt1 | contig 10374 bp, 7 predicted proteins | sample 1637881 | NCBI WGS metagenome assembly FSVZ01 (sample SAMEA3914789, study PRJEB12502) | metagenome | biome: forest; material: soil | place: Canada | collected 2011-07-03 | depth 0.3 m
GTCGCGCAGCGCCCGGCGCCGCGCGCGCCGCATCTCTCCTCGATGATCGCCGCCACGCCGCTGCAGCAGGAGCCGGCGCCCACGATGGTCGGCGAGCGCGTCAACTCGCAGGGCTCGCGCAAGGCCAAGGAGTTGCTGCTCGCCGACGACTACGACGGGCTCGTGCAGATCGCCGAGGATCAGGTGACCGGCGGCGCGCACGTGCTCGACCTGTGCGTCGCGCTGACCGAGCGCTCAGACGAGGACGAACAGATGCGCCTGGTCGCGAAGAAGGTCTCGCTGACGCAGCCGGCGCCGATCCAGATCGACTCGACCGAGCCAGAGGTGATCGAACGCGCGCTGGAGCAGATTCCCGGTCGCGCGATCGTCAACTCGGTCAACCTGGAGGCCGGACGCGACAAGCTCGACCGCGTGGTGCCGGTGGCGCTCGCGCACGGCGCGGCGCTGATCGCGCTGACGATCGACGAGGTGGGGATGGCAAAGACGGCGCAGCGCAAGGTGGAGATCGCGCAGCGCATCCGCGAGCTGGCCTGCGAGGGGCACGGCCTCGATCCCGAGCTTTTGATCTTCGATTGCCTGACGTTCACGCTGACGACCGGCGATGAGGAGTGGCGCCCGTCGGCGGTCGAGACGATCGCGGGCATCAAAGCGATCAAGGAGCAGATCCCGCACGTGAAGACCTCGCTGGGGGTCTCCAACGTCTCCTTCGGCGTCTCCCCCGGCGCGCGCGCGGTGCTCAACTCGGTGTTCCTGCACCACTGCGTCGGCGCGGGCCTGGACCTGGCGATGGTCAACCCTAACCACATCACGCCGTACTCGGAGATCCCGGACAACGAGCGCGAGCTCGCCGACGACCTGGTGTTCAATCGCCGCGAGGACGCGCTGGAGAAGTTCATCGAGCACTTCGAGTCAAAGGGCGAGGAGGAGGGGCCGGCCGGAGCGGCGGACCCGACCGAGGGCATGGAGCCCGAGGAGGCGCTTCACTTTCACATCCTGCGCCGCCGCCGCGACGGCGTCGAGGATCAGATCGACCGCAGCGTTCAGAAGATCGGCGCGGTGCCGACGCTCAACGAGGTACTGCTGCCGGCGATGAAGGAGGTCGGCGACAAGTTCGGCGCCGGCGAACTGATCCTGCCGTTCGTGCTGCAGTCGGCCGAGGTGATGAAGCGCGCGGTGGCGCAGCTTGAGAAATACCTCGACAAGATCGAGGGCTACACGAAGGGCACGGTGGTGCTGGCGACGGTCTTCGGCGACGTGCACGACATCGGCAAGTCGCTGGTCAACACGATCCTCACGAACAACGGCTACACGGTTGTCGACCTCGGCAAGCAGGTGCCGATCCAGACGATCGTCGACGCCGCCCAGGAGCACGAGGCGACGGCGATCGGCCTGTCGGCGCTGCTCGTTTCGACCTCCAAGCAGATGCCCGCGTGCATCCAGGAGCTGCATGCCAAGGGCCTGCAGTTCCCCGTGCTGATCGGCGGGGCGGCGATCAACCGCGCGTTCAGCTACCGCACGCTGTATCCAGGCGGCAAAGACTCCGATGAGGTCTACGAGCCGGGCGTGTTCTATTGCAAGGACGCCTTCGAGGGCCTGTCGGTGATGGACCAGCTGGTCGACGCCGAGGCGCGCGGTGCGCTGGTGGAGAAGCTGCTGGCCGGCGCGAGCGAGTTCCGCGCGAAGGGCGAGGCGCCGCAGGAGGAGCTCAACTTCGCCGACGACTCCGTGCGCTCCTCGGCGCGCACCGACGTGCCGATCCCGACCCCGCCCTACTGGGGCGTGCAGGAGATCGACGTCGACCTCGACGAGGTCTACCGCCACCTCGACACTCACGTGCTGTTCAAGCTGCACTGGGGCGGGCGCGGCGTCAAAGGCGAGGCCTGGCAGACGCTGCTGCGCGACGACTTCCGCCCGCGCCTGGAGCGCATGTGGCGCGAGCAGACCTACCTGCACCCGCGCGCGCTGCTCGGCTTCTTCCCCTGCTACGCGCTGGGCAACGACATCATCGTGCTCGACCCCGACGACCGCAAGACCGAGCTGACGCGCTTCGTCTGCCCGCGCCAGCCGAAGGGCGATCGCATCTGCCTGGCCGACTTCTTTCGCCCGGCCGTCGACGGCAAGCCGCCGGCCGAGCTCGACGTGATCGCCGTGCAGGCGGTGACGGTCGGCTCGGAGGTAACCGAGCTGATGGCCAAGCTGGAGGCCGAAGGCGAGTTCGCCGAGCAGCTGTTCGTGCACGGCCTCGGCGTGCAGACGGCCGAGGGCTTGGCCGAGTGGCTGCACTGGCGCGCGCGGCAGATGCTCGGGATCGGCGCGACGCAGGGCCGGCGCTACTCGTGGGGCTACCCGGCGGTGCCCGAGCAGTCAGAGCACCTGAAGGTCGAGAAGCTGCTCGACCTGAAGCAGATCGGCATGACGATCACCGACGGCTACGCGCCCGAGCCCGAGCAGTCGACGCTCGCGCTGATCGCGCACCACCCGCAGGCGATCTACTTCGGCACGCGCCAGGGACGGCTGCTGCCCGACGGCTCCCCCGACGACGTGATCCGCGGCTCCAGCCGCGACCCGTCGCTGTTCGCCGAGATCGACGACGCCGACCCGCCGGACGGCGCCGTCGAAGCCGAGGACGAGCCGGCGCTGGCCGGCGAGGCGTCCTGACGACGACGATGGACTACGCGCGTGAGAGCGCCGGTCACTCCTCGCGCGGCGGTGGGCGGAACAGAATCCGCTTGACCTCCGAGGCGGTACCCCCGCCGAGGCGGAGCGCCGTCTGAAACCCCTCGCCGCCGAGCTCGCCCGCGTCGAGCGCGCGCCGCAGGGCGTTGAGCGTCGGCAACTCCTCCTCTGCGACCTGCTCGCGCGAGGTCTCCAGCAGGATCAGGTGGCGCGGGCGTTTCAGGCCCGCCGCGTCCCGCACGAACGGCTCGCGCTCCTCGGCTGAGAGCCCCTCGGCGACGAACACGACCGTGTCCTTGTTCTGCAGGCGCTTGGCGACGGCCGCGCGCAGCAGCTCGCCGGCGCGGTCCTCGATCTCCTCGGCGGCGACCTTGCCGCTCAGCAGGGCGCGGACCTTGGCGAGCGAGAGCAGGCTCGCGCGGTCCTCGATCAGTCGCGTCACGAACGCCTCGCGCTCGGGCGCCGAGGCTGAGACGACGACGACGAGGCTGCCGGGCGAGTAGCGCAGGCGGTCGACCGGCGCGAGCACGCTGCAGTGCACGGCGATGTTCGGCGGACGCTCGGGCGCGCCGTCGCGGCGCGGGCGGTCCGAGGACCACCCGGTGCGCTCGTCGCTGCCGATTTTGACGCTGCGCGAGGAGGGTCTGCTCGCTGAAGGTTGCTCGGCCATCCATCCATCATGCCTCAACTTCGCCCTCGCCCCCGAACCGGGCGTGGGCGCGCCGCCCCACGGCGCCTCGATCAGGCGCGCGCCGACTCGATCAGCGCGAGCTTTGCGCGCCGGTCGAGCCTCTTGATCCGCGCCTCCTCACGCCGTGCCGCCGTGCGGTCCTCCATCGCCGACTCGTAGACGAGCTCCACCGGCAGGCGGCTCGCCGTGTAGCGGCTCGCCGCGCCCGCGCGGTGGCGACCCAGCCGGCGCGCCACGTCGGTGCTCCAGCCGGTGTAGAGCGAGCCGTCGCGGCAGCGCAGGATGTAGACCCAGGCGTCCGCCATCGCCGTTCGATACGCCGCGCGCGCGCCGATGCCTGCCGCGCACCGGTCAGCGCGGCGCTCTGGCACTCAGCGGGACTTCAGCGATCGGCGCCGGACAGCGCCGCGCCCTGCGGCAGCGGCCCGAGCGTCACCGGCGCGGCGTGCATCGTGCGCAGACGCACCTCGCGCCAGGAGAGCCCCTCGTTGAGCAGCGCCGGCACGCCCATGACGAACGCGGTCGCGAGCTCGACGACCTGGAGGACGATGCCGTAGGCGATCGCGTCGGGCGTCGAGACGTGGTAGGCGCCGGCCAGGACGGCGACGCACGCGGCCTGGAAGACGCCGACGTTGGCCGGAGTCGCCGGGACGATCGCGGTCACGTTGACGGCGAACAGGACGCCGGCCGCCGCGGCGGCGCCGGCGTGGGCGCCGAGCCCGAAGGCGATCAGCAGCAGCCAGCACGACAGCCACTGCAGCGTCCACGCGGCTAGCTGCGCGCCGGTCGCGACCGCCGCCTGGCGCGGGCGAGCGAACACGCGCACGCCGTCGCGCAGGCGTCTCGCCGCATTGCGCGCCCCGGCGAGCAGCGCCTCTGCGGCGTGCGCGCGCGACCCTGCCGGCGCGGAGACGAGCAGCGGCGCGAGCCGCGTCACGACGAGCGCGACCAGCGGGGCCAGCGCGACGAGCAGCAGCGCGCGGTCGTGTCCGTCGAGCATCCGGACGCTCGACAGCGTGACGCCGCCGAGGATCGCGAGCGCGAGCAGGTTGAGCAGCGTCTGCGAGACGATCGTGCCGAGCACGACCGGCAGCGTCTCGCGCGCGCGCCCGACGCGGCGCGCGACGATCAGCGCACGCGAGGGCTCGCCGAGGCGGGCGGGGAGCGTCGCCGACATCAGCACGCCGATGAACGTGCCCTGCATCGCGTCGCGCCGTTTCGCGCGCCGCCACGTCGGCGCAGCGGCGAGGATCGCGTGCCAGGCGATCGCGCGCGTGAACATCGCCGCGCACATCAACGCGAGGCCGGCGAGGATCAGGCCGGGCTTCGACGCGAGCAGCGAGGCGAGGACACGCGTCATGCCGACGCGCTGCAGCGCCACCGCCGCAAGCGCGCCCCCGGCGATCCAAGTCGCGGCCACCCCCGCGCGGCGCAGCGCGCGGACGCGACGCTCGTGGCCGACGAGCGGCGCCGGCTCCGGCGCGAGCGAGGGCAGCCGCTGCGGCGGCACGCGCGGCTGCAGGTCGGCCGGCGCGAGGCCGTGACGCAGCATCGCGCGCCCGACGGCTCCGCGCGCGGGCCGGGCGGCGGCGGCGATCGCGACGGCGCGCTCGTAGGAGTCGAGCACTTCGCCCGCCACGTGCGGCCACGCGTAGCGCTCGGCGCGCTCGCGCGCGGCGCGCGCCATCTGCGCGCGGCGGGCACCGTCGAGCGCGAGCGAGCGGAGCTCCTCGCCGAGAGCGCGCGGGTCGCCGGCCTGCACGAGCCGCCCGTCGACGCCGTCGCGCACGACATCGCGATATCCGGGGATGTCGGACGCCAGGACCGGCGTCGCGGCGGCGAACGCCTCGGTCAGGATCATCCCGAAGCTCTCGCCGTGCAGCGACGGCGCGCACAGCACCTCCGCGCGGGCGAGCTCGGCGAGCTTGCGCTCGTCGGAGACCTTGCCGAGCGCGCGCACGCCGCGGCCGTCGAGCATCATCGGCGCGACCTCCGCCTGCGAGGCGCCGACGAGCGTGAGCGTCGCAGGGACGTGCTCGCGCAGCGCTTCGTAGGCGCTCAGCAGCACCGGCAGCCCCTTGCGCTCGACCGCCTGCCCGATGAACAGGATCCGCAGGGGCTCACGCCCGCGCGAGGCCTCGAGGCCCTCGGCGTCTCGCGCCTCGGCCCGCGCCCGCGCGAGCTCTTGCCCGTCGGGGATCCGCACCCCGTTGGGCACGATCCGGTAGCGGCCGCCGTAGAAGCGGCGCGCGGTCCACGCGGCGGCCTCCGAGACGGCGATCCGCACGTGCAGGCGGTTCATCCGCCGCCGGCCGCCGAGCGGCGCCGCCGCGAAGCCGTTCGTGATCAAGTTCTCCGAGAACGTGTGGAACGTCCCGACGAGCGGCAGCTCGCCGGCCGAGAGCAGCGCGTCCCAGCCGAGCAGCGGCACGACCGGCTCGTGGATGTGAACGACGTCGTAGCGCCCCTCTCGCAGCTCGCGGCGCAGCGCAAAGACCGAGCTCGGGGTGATCGCCATGTTCGAGACGGCGCCGTTCGCCGGGACCCCGACAGTGCGACCCAGCGAGACGAAGCGTTCTGGCCGTGGGAGGCGCTGGGGTCGCGCGCCGCGGTGCAGGCGACGCGAGAGCTCGTCGTCGGGGTCGAACGGCGCGAGGATCCGTGCGTCGTGCCCGGAGTCGTGAAGCTCACGTGCGAGCGCCTCGATGTGGCGGGTGACGCCACCCGGGTACGTCCACGAATACGGCGACAGCAGCGCGATCCGCACGCTTGCACTCTATCCACAGCGCTCGGCGAGCAGCGCACGGAGGCTGCGATAATCGACCGGATGAGCGCGCGCCACTTCGTCAAGTACACGTTCGTCAAGCTCGACCCTGCGTGGCGGCGCCTGGAGGCGGAGCGACGCGAGCAGGACAAGCGCGAGTTCATCGCCGCCTGCGAGGACTTCGCCGACGGGCACCTGCTGCAGAGCTTCTCGCTCGTCGGCACGCGCGGCGACGCCGAGCTGATGCTGCTCTCCGAGGCCGAGAACCTCGACCGGATCCACGAGTTCCACGTCGTCCTCGCGCAGAGCGGGTTGATGAAGTGGGCGCAGATCCCGCACTCGTTCCTCGGGATGCGCAAGGGCTCCGAGTACTCCGAAGACGAGCGCACCGTGCCGCGCGGCTTTCGCGGCAGGTACGTGTTCGTCTACCCCTTCGTCAAGTCGCGCGAGTGGTACGCGCTGCCGGCGCAGGAGCGCTGGCGGATCATGCAGGGCCACATCGAGGTCGGCCGCGAATACCCGGGCGTCGACAACCACACGACCTACTCGTTCGGGCTAGACGACCAGGAGTTCGTTGTCGCGTTCGACACCGACGACGTCGGCACGTTCCTCGATCTCGTCCAGCGCCTGCGCACAACCGAAGCCTCGCGCTTCACGGTCCGCGACACGCCGAGCTTCACCTGCCTGGCGATGTCGCTCGAGCGGACGCTGAACGCGCTCGACGGCGAGCCCGTCGCGCTCGCGGCCGGGCTGTAGGCGCTGACGGTGCCCGCGCGCAAAGCTCCGGCGCACAGGACGACCGCACGGGCGCCCGCGGCGCGCGCCGCTCCGCCGCGCAAGGTCGCGGCGCCGCGCAAGGTCTCGATCAAGAAGGCGACCGAGCACCTGCGCGCGAGCGACCCCGTGCTCGGCGAGATCATCGACCGCGTCGGCAAGCTGCCGCACTCGCGCACGGGGCGGCCCGCGCCGGACGACCACTACGGAGCGCTCGTGCGCTCGATCGTCGGCCAGCAGCTCTCGGTGCTCGCCGCGCGCGCGATCTACGGGCGCCTGACCGAGCGCTTCGGCGGACGGGCGCCGACGCCGGTCGAGCTGCTCGCCGAGGAGCCCGAAGAGCTGCGCGCCGCGGTCGGGCTCTCGCGCGCGAAGGTCGGCTTCCTGCGCTCGCTCGCCGAGCACGTGATCTCGGGCGAGCTCGAACTCGAGCGCCTCGACGCGCTGGGAGACGAGGAGGTGATCGCGGAGCTCGTCGCCGTCAAGGGTCTCGGCGAGTGGACCTCGCACATGTTCCTGATGTTCCAGCTCGAACGCCCCGACGTGCTCGCCGTCGGCGACCTCGGGATCCGGCGCGCGATCGAGCGCGCCTACGGGCTCGACGCGCTGCCGCGGACCGATCAGATCGAAGCGATCGCCGAGCCGTGGCGGCCCTATCGCACGCTCGCCTGCCGCTACCTGTGGCGCTCGCTCGCGAACGAGCCGACCTGAACGACCGGGGGTGCGGCACCGCGCCGGCGCCGCACCCGCGGGAAGGCGATTCGCTGCCTAGAGCCTGATCTCGATCGGTTCTTCGTTTTTGAGCAGGACCGGCAGTTTCGAGTTGAGCACGGCGGATTCGGTGGTTTTTTCGATACCCGTGGTGAAGTTCTCAACGAGCGTGTCTTTGCTCGCGCCTTCGAACTGTTCGGGGATCTGTTTGCCCGCTTTCGCCTTGACGAGCAGCTTGAATCCTTCGGTCATCACGTTGATCGGCTTGACCAGGGCGATCACCGAGCCTTCGACGGTCACGAGCGTGATCGTTTCACGCGGCTGCCCGCACTCGAACGTGAACAGGTCCGGCGAGTGCTTGAAGTCGACTCCGACGGTGGGTTTTTCACCAGTGGTGATGTAGCCGAGTTCGCCTTCGAGCGCGGGGCCTTCGATGACGCCCATCGTCGCCGGGACCGTCTGGCACTTGCGCAGCGTCGCCGGTTCTTCGCAACCGCTCAAGGTGACGCTCGCGGTCAGTGTTTTCGGCCCGGTGTATTCGCCGGTGAGCGTGCTGGCGGTGCAGGTCACCTGGACTTTTTTGGCCGATTCAAGCGTGATCGGACCGCCTTCGCCGGTGAATTTCTTCTTCGTGCCCGGCCCGGCGACGAAGTCGTACTTGCCGGTCCCGGGCGCCGGCAGCAGACAGTGTCGGCCATCCTTGTATTCACCGGTTTTCGGAGCCACTTCGACGCAGCGTCCGAATTCCGGGGGCGCCGCCGCCGCCGTGGCGACCACCGTCGCGCCGACCACGGCGGCGGCCAGCAGACCGCTGCCCAACCTCGCCAGCTTCCTCATCCCTCGTCTCCTCCTGTCTCCGTTTCCCCGTGCTGCGGGGCCGCCTGAGCGGCCCCGCCCTTCCCGCTCACAACGTCGCTTTGATCTCGAGCGGTTCTTCGTTGGTGATCGTGTCGTTTGCTTTGAGCCCAGCCTGTTCGGCCCCACTGCCCGAGTCGAACGACAGCGTGTCCTTCGGGGCGCCTTCGAATTCTTCGGGCAGCTGGCTGGCACCGCTCGAGGTGGCCTTCCATTTGAACGCGGAGGCCATCGTGCCGAGCGGGGTGACCGGCACGATCACCGATCCGCCGAGCGAGACCGCTTTGCCGCCGCATTCGAACGCGGCGATGCTGGTCCCCGAGACCGGCTTGAGGTCGACGCCGACTTCGGGCGTCGTCGGTTCTTCGGGCTGCTTGATGAATTCCAGGTCGCCTTCGAGCGCGGAGGTGCGCACTTCTCCGGCAGCAGCTGATGCACTCTGGCAAGAGACGCCTTTGCCTTTCGGGCCGAGTGCGCAGCCGGTCAGATCGAGCGCGAGCCGTTGCGTCTTCGTGCTCGTGTATTCGCCCGAGGCTGTGCTGGCCGAGCACGTGACCAGGCTTTTACCGGCCGTTTCAAGCGTCAGCGCTTTGCCCACGCCGCTGAACTTGGCTTTCGGCCCCGGTCCCGGGACCCATTCGAACTTGCCCAGCCCTTCCGAGCTTTCTTCGGTGCATTTCGAGTTCCTGTACGCGCCGTGGAAGCCCTTTGCCCCTCCTTCGATGACCGGTTCGACCTTCTGGCAGCGGCCCAGGCCGGGGAGCGCCAACTCGTGCTGGACGATTCTGGCCAGAACCTCTTCGGTGGATCCGCTCATGATCGCGGTGTTCGTCCCCGCGGCCGCCGGCAGTCCCTCCTTGAGGTTGACCGCGAGGTCGCCCACGAGCGGCAGCAGCGTGCACCCGGTCGCGCCGGGAGCGGCGAAGGCGTTGTCGACGAGGGTCCCGTTGAGAGCGATGATGTATTTGTCCTTGGACGTGATCGTCACGTTCCCCGAGATCGGTTTGTTCGGGGGCGGCGGGTTGGTCGTGGCGTAAGTAAGGTGCAGGCTGATCGGTTCGGCTTCCGACCCGATGTAGCAGTTGCCGCCGAGCGCGAGGTTGCCGAGTTTGACCTTCAGCGGCAGCGCGATCGTGCTGCCGAGCTGCCCCTGGCCGGCCAGTTCGGCCGTCGCGGTGACTTCGGTGAAGTTGCCGGGGAGTTCGATGCCGATCAGGCCTCCGGGGACCTGGAGCGGCGTTTTCGAGAGCGCTTCGCCGCTGCTCGGCGGCACGAAGAAGCCGAGGCTGGTGAGACCGACCTGGATCGTGACCGGTTTGCTGATCGGCACGGTGCTTTTGCCGATCACGAATTCGCCGCCGGTCGTTTCCGAGTAGACGCACTTGTACACGGTCGGGTTCGTGTACGGGCAGTTGGCGAACCTCTGAAGGTCCGACTTCAGCGACGCCGACGCCGACGCCGACGCGATCCCCAGCGCGAGCAGCGATACGAGCGCGCTCGCGACCATCATGTTCCGTACGCGGTGTCCGGCGCGTACAATTGCGCCAACTTCCTCCCTCTGTCTCATCCGAATCTCCCCTGCGTCAGTCGTTCGTTTGGGAGGACGTGGTTGCCACGTCCCTGGGCCGAGCCGTGCGTGGGCTTGACTGCACGGCTACTACCCGTTTTTCGGGAGCGCCAAACCAAACTCGGCCGATCAGCCCGCTGCCGATTCGGGGCGAGCGCCGCCTGGGCACGCGAGCCCAGCGGTCCTACTTCTTCTTCGTGTGCTTGACCTTGTGCTTCGCAGTGGGGCCGTAGCGCTTGCGCGCCTGCCGTTCGCACGACTGGCGCTTCTTCTTGCTGTGCTTGAACTTCTTCCGACACGTCTTCAGCGCTTTGGCGAGCAGCTGCGCGCGCGTGA
>FSVZ01000016.1_pt1 | contig 10201 bp, 7 predicted proteins | sample 1637881 | NCBI WGS metagenome assembly FSVZ01 (sample SAMEA3914789, study PRJEB12502) | metagenome | biome: forest; material: soil | place: Canada | collected 2011-07-03 | depth 0.3 m
ACAACAAGGACACCGGCGTCGGGTCGGTCTACGTCGCGATCGGCCAACGGATGGCGACGGTCGTCGCGCTCGCGCAGACGCTCGACGAAAACGGCGCGCTCGACAACACGATCATCGTCGCCGCGCCCGCCGACGAGGCTGCGCCGATCAAGTTCATGGCGCCTTATGCAGGCTGTGCGATGGGCGAGCACTTCCTCTACAACGGAGGGCACGCGCTGTTGGTCTATGACGACCTCACGAAGCACGCCTACGCCTACCGGCAGATGTCGCTGCTGCTGCGTCGCCCGCCCGGCCGCGAGGCCTACCCCGGCGACGTCTTCTATCTGCACTCGCGGCTGCTCGAGCGCGCGGTCAAGCTCAACGACGACCTCGGCGGCGGCTCGCTGACGGCGCTGCCGGTGATCGAGACGCAGGCGGGCGACGTCTCGGCGTACATCCCGACGAACGTGATCTCGATCACCGATGGGCAGATCTTCCTCGAGTCGGCTCTGTTCAACTCAGGTGTCCGTCCGGCGATCAACGTCGGAATCTCGGTCTCGCGCGTCGGCGGCAATGCGCAGATCGGACCGATGAAGAAAGTCGCCGGACGGATCAAGCTCGAGCTCTCCCAGTACCGCGACCTCGAGGCGTTCGCGCAGTTCGGCTCGGACCTCGACGCCGACACGCAGAAAACGCTCGCGCGCGGCGAGCGCCTCGTCGCGACGCTCAACCAGAACGAGCGCGAGCCGCTGGCCGTCGAGGATCAGGTCGTGCAGATCTACGCGGCGACAAACGGCTTCCTCGATCGCCTCCACGCCGAGCGGGTCGGCGAGTTCCTGCTCGAGCTGACCGAACGGATGCACGCTCAGCACTCCGACGCGCGCGAGAAGATCGCCGGCGGCGACTGGTCGGAGGAGACGCAGAAGGCGGTGCACGACGCGGTCGCGACGTTCGCCGCGGACTTCGGCTACGACCTCGACGAGGAGGGCCAGCCGCTCGCAGACGACGCACCGCTGCCCCGTTCGTCGGCGAACGGCTCGGGCGACTCGAACGAGGGCGACGGCCAGGCCGCAGCGTCGCAAACGCCCGACCGCGAGGAGCAGCCGCAGCCGGCGTGACGCCGGAGCGCTGACCACCAATGGCATCCCAGCGCGACGTCAAGGACCGGATCTCCTCGGTCAAGAACATCCAGAAGATCACGCGTGCGATGGAGATGGTCGCCGCCGCGCGCCTGCGTCGTGCCGAGCAGCGGATCCAGGCGCTGCGTCCGTACGCGGACGCGCTGCGGCGAATGACCCGTCAGGCCGCGCAGGCGGCCGGCTCGGAGGCGTCGCGGCTGCCGCTGCTCAGCGAGCACGAGAGCACGACGAAGATCGGCCTGCTGCTCGTCACCGGCGATCGCGGGCTCGCGGGCGGCTTCAACTCGCAGATCATCCGCGCGGGCGTGCGGATCTCTGACGACTACGCCGAGCAGGGCCTGCAGACCGGGTGGTACGCGACCGGTCGGCGCGGAGTCTCCTCGCTGAGCTTCCGCGGGCGCGAGCTGAGCGGAAAGTACACTGGCTTCGCCGACAAGCCGGCCTACGCCGACGCACGCTCGATCGCCGATGACCTGATCACGGGCTTCGCCGACGGTCAGCTCGACCGCGTCGAGATCGTCTACAACGCCTACATCTCGCCGCTGACGCAGGAAGTCAAGCGCGAGACGCTGCTGCCGCTCTCGCATGCGACGATCGCCGGCGAGGACGGCTCGGCGGACTCCGAGGAGGATGGCGCTTCCTCGCCGAGGCCACGAGCGCTCGTCTCCTACGAGCCCGACCCGGAAGAGATCCTCAAGCGGCTCGTGCCGGACTACGTCGAGATCTCGATATACCGCGCGCTCGTCGAGTCGACGGCGGGCTTCTTCGGCGCGCAGATGACGGCGATGCGCAGCGCGTCGGACAACGCCGGCGAAATCATCACGGACCTGACACTGCAGATGAACCGCGCCCGCCAGGCCGAGATCACGCAGGAGATCATGGAGGTCGTGGCAGGTGCCGAGGGTGTGAGCTGAGCCGCCGGCGGCCGCTACGCGCTACAACACTTGAATTAGATAAAGAGGAGAATCGAACGCAAATGGACGCAAGCATCGCAACCGAGCCGACAACGACGCAGTCCTCCGGGAATGGCGGCGGCGCGCAGAACGTCGGCCGCATCGAGGAGATCCAGGGTGTCGTGATCGAGGCCGTCTTCCCCGACCGCCTGCCGGAGATCAACCACGCGATCACGGTCGCGCGCCCGGCGGCGGCGAGGGAGGAGGAGGCCGAGGGGATCAGCCCCGGCGCAGAGGAGAGCGTGCTCGTCTGCGAGGTTCAGCAGCACCTCGGCGACGACCGCGTGCGCGCGGTCGCGATGGACACGACCGACGGCCTCGCGCGCGGCCTCGAGGTGATCGACACGGGCGGGCCGATCACGGTGCCGGTCGGCGAGGCAACGCTAGGGCGAATCTTCAACCTGCTCGGTGAGCCGATCGACCTCGGCGAGGAGCTGCCGAAGGACACGCCGCGGCGTGGGATCCATCAGGAGGCGCCGCGCGTCGAGGACCTGACGCCGACGACCGAGATGTTCGAGACCGGGATCAAGGTCGTCGACCTGCTCGCGCCGTATGCGAAAGGCGGCAAGGTCGGCCTGTTCGGCGGCGCCGGCGTCGGCAAGACGGTGCTGATCCAGGAGCTGATCCACAACCTCGCCAAGGAGCACGGCGGCCTGTCGGCGTTCTGCGGCGTCGGCGAGCGCTCGCGCGAGGGCAACGACCTGTGGCTGGAGATGAAGGAGTCGGGCGTGCTCGACAAGACGATGCTCGTCTTCGGCCAGATGAACGAGCCGCCGGGTGCGCGCATGCGCGTCGCGCTGTCGGGCCTGACGATGGCCGAATACTTCCGCGACCAGGGCCAGGACGTGCTGCTGTTCATCGACAACATCTTCCGCTTCGTCCAGGCAGGCTCCGAGGTCTCGGCGCTGCTCGGGCGGATGCCCTCGCAGGTCGGCTACCAGCCGACGCTCGAGACCGAGATGGGTCAGCTGCAGGAGCGGATCACCTCGACCAAGAGCGGCTCGGTGACTTCGATCCAGGCGATCTACGTACCGGCCGACGACTACACCGACCCGGCGCCGGCGTCGGTCTTCGCGCACCTCAACGCGACCACCGCGCTGTCACGGTCGATCTCCGAAAAAGGCATCTACCCGGCCGTCGACCCGCTCGAGTCGACCTCGACGATCCTCAAGGCGGACATCCTCGGCGAGGACCACTTCCGCGTCGCCAACCGCGTCAAGGAGATCCTGCAGCGCTACAAGGAGCTGCAGGACATCATCGCGATCCTCGGGATCGACGAGCTCTCCGACGAGGACAAGCTGACGGTCCAGCGCGCGCGCAAGATCGAGCGCTTCCTCTCGCAGCCGTTCTTCGTCGCCGAGCAGTTCACCGGGACGCCCGGCGCATACGTGCCGATCGCCGAGACGATCCGCGGCTTCGAGGAGATCATCGACGGCAAGCACGACGAGGTGCCCGAGAGCGCGTTCTTCCTCAAGGGCACGATCGACGAAGTCGTCGAGGCCGCGAAGAAATAATGGCGCGGACGACCTTTTCGGCCGAAGTGCTGACGCCCGAGGGCGAGGTGTTCTCGGAGGAGATCGAGATGCTCTCGACGCGGACGTCGGTCGGCTCGATCGGCATCCTCGCCCATCACGAGCCGGTGCTGGCGATGCTCGAACCGACCGAGCTGCGCCTGTACCGCTCGGACTCGGAGATCGTCCGCTTCGCACAGGCCGAGGGCTACCTGCAGTTCGCCGAGAACCGCGCGCTCGTCCTCGTCGAGGAGGCGATCGCGCCGCAGGACGTCGACCGCCAGACATTCGAGACGCGCCTGAGCGAAGCGCGCGCGGCGGCCGAGGAGGCAGAGGACGGCAGCGAGCGCCGGGCGCGCGCGCAGCGCGACGTCCGCCGCTACGAAGCGTTCCTCGCGGTCGGCGAGTAGGGCCCGGTGGCGAGCAGCGACGCAGCCGCGGCCCACTTCGCCCGCCGGCGCCCCGGCTGGTTCACGAAGCACGTCTTCAACGCGCTCGTCAGCGTCCTGATGCGATTCGGCGTCAGCCTGCTCGGCTCGCGCATCCTCGAGGTCCCCGGACGCAGCTCCGGCGTGCCGCGGCGCACGCCCGTCAACCTGCTGACGCTCGACGGCGAGCGCTACCTCGTCGCGCCGCGCGGCGAGACGCAGTGGGTCCGCAACCTCCGCGCGAGCGGCCGCGGGCGGCTGCTGCTCGGCCGGCGCGTCGAGGAGTTCGCCGCCGAGGAGCTCGCCGACGAGCGCAAGACGGCGATCCTGCGCGCGTACCTGAAGCGCTGGAAGGCCGAGGTCGGCGTGTTCTTCGACGGCGTCGGGCCCGACGCCTCCGAGCAGGAGCTCGCCGCCGCGGCGCCGAAGCACCCGGTCTTCCGGCTGATCGCGCCCACCGGCTAGCCTTCGCCGCCGATGAGCGTCTCGCGCCAGCCAATCGGGGTGATCGGCACCGGCTACGTCGGGCTCGTGACGGCGGCCGGATTCGCCGAGCTCGGCAACGAGGTGTGGTGCGTCGACATCGACGCCGCCAAGATCGAGCGGCTGCGAGCCGGCGAGGTCCCGATCTACGAGCCCGGGCTCGACGAGCTGCTCGCGCGCAACGCCGAGCGCCTGCACTTCTCGACGTCGCTCTCCGACGCGCTCGAGCACGCTCGCCTGCTGTTCGTCGCCGTCGGCACGCCTCCGACCTACTCGGGTGACGCGGACCTTTCCGCGGTCAACGCCGTGATCGAGGCGATCCCGGCATCGAGGGATCATGCGCTCGTGATGAAGTCGACCGTCCCCGCCGGCACCGGCGTTGCCGTCAGGCGGATGTTCGCCGAGCAGGGCAAGGACGGGCTCGGCTATGTCTCGTGCCCCGAGTTCCTCAAGGAGGGGTCGGCCGTCGAGGACTTCATGCACCCCGACCGCGTCGTGATCGGCGACGTCGGCGACTGGGCCGGCGACGCCGTCGCCGAGCTCTACGCGCCGCTCGACGCGCCGCTCGTGCGCACCGACATCGCCAGCGCCGAGATGGTCAAGCTCGCCTCGAACGCGTTCCTCGCGACGAAGATCTCGTTCATCAACGAGATCGCGAACGTCTGCGAGGAGACCGGAGCCGATGTCGTCGAGGTCGCGCGCGGGATGGGCCTCGACGACCGGATCGGCCCGAAGTTCCTGCAGGCGGGGATTGGCTTCGGCGGCTCGTGCTTCGCGCCCGAGGAGACGGTTCTTGCTCGCGTGCACGGCACCACGACGCTGCTGACCTTCGAGCAGCTGTGGCGGCGACTTGCGGTCGACGGCGAGTTGCTGGACCGAGCGGACGCGCTGCGGGCGTTCGGAGTCGGCTCGAGCACCGACGTGCTCGAGCCACAGGGGCTCGAGGTCCTGTCCTGGGTGCGAGATGAGGAGCAGCCGAGGTTCCTGCCTGCGATGGCGCTGAGCAGACGCCCTTACGAGGGCGAGCTGCTCGACGTTCGCACGAAGATGGGCCGTCGCGTGCGCACCACCCCTGATCACCCGTGGCTGGTCGGCCGAGGCGACGGGGCGGAGCCGGAGGTGAAGCTCGCTTTCGAGCTGACGACCGACGACTGGGTACCCGTCGCGAGTTTGCGCAGCGAATCGCGCGAGAGCTCAGATTTCAGCTTTCCGTTGGACGGCGCGATCGAGGCGGCCGGCTTGAACCCCGCGGAGGTCATCGTGCGCCCGCCCAGCGACCAGGTCGAGGCGCTCGTCGGGCGTCCGATCGAGGAGCGGCGGCTGATCTTCACGAACCCCCGCGGCGCCGCCGCGCGCACCGGGGACGTGCGGCGCAGCGGCGCGCTGCGGATGGACGAGGCGGCGCGCGCCGAGCTGTCGTGGCGACAGGCGACGCTTGGCACGGCGCGCAACGGGGCGTACGTGTCGGCGGCGATCACCGTCGACCACGTGTTCTGGCGAATCGTCGGTCTCTACCTCGCCGAGGGCAACGCCTCGTTCGAAGCCAACGGCACGGCGAGGATCTGCTGGTCGTTTCATCCCTCCAAAGAGCAGCACCTCGTCGACGAGGTGCTCGCGTTCTGGGCTAGGCACGGCGTCAACGCGAGGCCGCGCCACTCCGCGACGGCCCACCAGGTGATCGTCCAATCGCGGCTGATCGGGGCGTGGTGGACGAGGGTGTTGGGACTGGGTCGCAACAGCTACGAGCAGCGCTTGCCGAATCTCGTCTGGAATGTCCCGGCGGCGGACAAGTGGGCGCTGCTCTCCGGCCTGTGGGAGGGCGACGGATCATGGTCGCTGATCAACGGAGGCCCAAGCGTTGCGCTCGAGCTGGGAACGGTGTCTGACGAGCTGGCCGACGGTGTGCTGCGTCTGCTCGGAGACCTCGGCATCGTCGCCTCTCGGCGGGTCGGGCGTACTGCCCGCTCGACGAAGGACACTCATTGGCTCCGCGTGAGCGGGGCCGCCCAGGTCGAGCGAGCAATCCTGCTCGTCCCCGAGCGTGACCGGCCAGGTGTGCTCGCGAGCGTCGCGCGGCAGCGCAAGCGCATCGCTCCGACTGGCTACCGTCGCGATGACGGCGGGCCATCGTGGGTGAGGGTCCGCGAGATCCGCGAGCGACACCACGTCGGGCACGTCTACTCGCTCGAGGTGCCCCTCTCGCACACGGTCGTCACGAGCGGTGGCGTGACGACCTCGAACTGCTTCCCGAAGGACGTCGACGCGCTGAAGCAGCTCGCCGGCAACTCCGGCTACCACTTCCAGCTGCTGACGTCGGTGATCGAGGTCAACGAACTGCAGAAGCGACGCGTGATCGGCAAGCTGCAGAAGCATCTCGGCGGGCTGGCGGGCAAGCGCGTGGCGCTGCTCGGCCTGGCGTTCAAGCCGAACACCGACGACATGCGCGAGGCGTCCTCGCTCGTGCTCTCGGCACGGCTGAACGCCGACGGCGCCGACGTCGTCGCGTACGACCCGGTCGCCGAGGAGCAGGCGCGCAAGCTGGTCAGCGGCATCTCGTTCGCCGCGTCACCGCTGGAGGCCGCGACCGGCGCCGACGCGGTCGTGCTCGTGACCGAGTGGCCCGAGTTCATCGAGCTCGACTGGAAGCTCGTCGCGCAGGCGATGCGCGGCGAGCTCGTGATCGACGGGCGCAACGCGCTCGACCACGAAGCGCTACGGGCCGCCGGCCTCGTCTACGAGGGCGTCGGCCGCGGCGAGCGGCGCCAAGAGGTAAGAGGAGCCGAGGTCTGATGCAGGCAGTCATCCTCGTCGGCGGCGAGGGCACGCGCCTGCGCCCGCTGACCTCGACGGTGCCAAAGCCGGTCGTCCCGCTCGTCGACCGTCCGTTCATCTCGTTCATGCTCGACTGGCTCGTCCGCCACGGGATCGACGACGTGATCATGTCGTGCGGCTTCCTCGCCTCCGGCGTTCGCAACGTGCTCGGCGACGGCGCCGGTTTCGGCATCCGCCTGCGCTTCGTCGAGGAGCCCGACCCGCGCGGCACGGCCGGCGCGCTGAAGTTCGCCGAGTCGATGCTCGACGAGCGCTTCCTGATGCTCAACGGCGACGTCCTGACCGACATCGACCTGAGCGCGCAGATCGCCCAGCACGAGACGAGCGGCGCGAAGGCGACGCTCGCGCTCGTGCCGGTCGCCGACCCGAGCGCGTACGGCCTCGTGCACCTCAACGACGACCGCTCGGTCCACGACTTCCTCGAGAAGCCGAGCCCTGACGCGATCGACACGAACCTGATCAGCGCCGGTGCGTACGTGCTCGAGCGCGAGATCCTCGAGCTCGTCCCGCCCGACCGCAACGTCTCGATCGAGCGGGAAGTCTGGCCGCGGCTGATCGGAGAGGGCCTGTACGGCTTTCCGTCGGAGAGCTACTGGCTCGACATCGGCACTCCCGAGCGCTATCTGCAGGGGACGTTCGACATCATCGAGGGCAACGTCAAGACGCCCGTCACCGAGCGTCTCGGCGAGGACTGGCTCGCGGTCGACGCCGGCGCCTCGGTTCACGGACGGGTCGTCCCGCCGGCGGTCATCGAGCGCGGCGTGCGGATCGCCGCTGGCGCCCATGTCGGCAGCCTCGTCGTGCTCGGCGAAGGCGTCTCGGTCGGCACCGGGACGACCGTCGAGCGAGCCGTGATCCTGCGCGGCGCCGAGATCGGCGAGAACTGCACGCTGCGCGACTGCATCGTCGCAGGAGGCTGCCGGATCGGCGCGAACACCCAGATCACGGGCGGCGCGGTGCTCGGCGAGGGCGTCACGATCGGGGCGGGCAACGTGATCGCCCACGGGGCGCGTATCTTCCCGGGGGTCGCGCTTCCAGACGGCGCGATCAAGTTCTAACCGACAGGAGGAGAGCAGCAGATGAGCGAAGGCGCCGCCAGCGCCACTCCAACCGCCGCGGAGCTCTCGCGCGAGGCGATCGCGCGCGTCGATCGCTCGGGGCAGCTCGACGACGTGCTCGGCCTGCCCGAGCACCTGCGCGACGCGCTGTGGCGCGTGGAGTCGGCGATCATGCAGGATTGGGACACCTCGGCGGGCCTCGTCGTCGCCGGCATGGGCGGCTCGGCGATCGGCGGAGCGCTCGCGCGCGCGGCGCTCGCCGACCACGCGACGCGCCCGATCTTCGTCACCCGCGCGTACGGGCTCCCGCCGTGGACGACGCCCGACACGATGGTGCTGTGCGCCAGCTACTCGGGCGACACCGAGGAGACGCTCGCCTGCTACGAGTCGGCCGGCGCGCTCGGCGCGCGCCGCACGGTCGTGACGACCGGCGGGCGCCTCGCCGAGATGGCGCGCTCCGACGGCGTTCCGGTGATCCCGCTGCCCGGCGGCTTCCAGCCGCGCGCGGCGGTCGCGTACATGACGGTCGCAGCGCTCGAGGTCGCCGCGCTGTGCGGCGCCGGTCCGCGGCTCACGTCGGAGATCGACGTCGCCGCGTCGCACAGCGAGCAGCTCGTCGCCGAGTGGGGCCCCGACGCGCCGGAGGACTCGCTCGCGAAGGAGATCGCGCGCGGCCTGCTGGGGACGACGCCGGTGATCGCGGGCGCTGGCCTGACCGCGCCGATCGCCTACCGCTGGAAGACGCAGATCAACGAGAACGCCAAGCAGCCGGCGTTCAGCAACGAGCTTCCCGAGCTCGACCACAACGAGATCGTCGGCTGGGAGGGAGCGCAGGACGTCGGACGCTTCTCCGCCGTGTTCCTCGACGACTCCGACGCGCACCCGCGCGTGAAGACGCGCATGGACCTCACCGAGCAGCTGATCGTCCGCAACGCGCTGGCGAGCTTCCGCCTCGAGACACGCGGGCAGACGACCGTCGAGCGCGTCACCTCGCTCGTGCTGCTCGGAGACCTCGTCTCGATCTACCTCGCCGTGTTGCGTGGCGTCGATCCCGGCCCGGTCAAGGTGATCGACGAGCTGAAGGCCGCGCTCGAGCAGCGCTGAGCCCGGCAGGGGCGTGTGCTAACTTCGAGTTCGGTCGAGGAGCGCTGCGACGGGCACGATCCGCCACGCTCGACCTTCCTCTGCAGCAAGGGCGCTCACCTGACCGGACAGGAGGCTTCCTGATGTCAGCAATGACTTCCACCGCGCCCGCCACGGACACCGACTTCAAGGTCGCCGACCTCGCGCTCGCCGAGTTCGGTCGCAAGGAGATCACGCTCGCCGAGCACGAGATGCCCGGCCTGATGTCGATCCGCGCCGAGTACGCGGCTGCGCAGCCGCTGAAGGGCGCGCGGATCACGGGCTCGCTGCACATGACGATCCAGACGGCCGTGCTGATCGAGACGCTGACGGCGCTCGGCGCGGAGGTCCGCTGGTGCAGCTGCAACATCTTCTCGACCCAGGATCACGCGGCGGCCGCCGTCGCGGTCGGTCCCGACGGAACGCCTGAGGACCCCCGCGGCGTGCCGGTGTTCGCCTGGAAGGGCGAGACGCTCGAGGAGTACTGGTGGTGCACGGAGCAGGTGCTCAACTGGCCCGAGAGCGGCGATGACGGGTCGGTCGGCCCGAACATGATCCTCGACGACGGCGGCGACGCGACGCTGCTCGTTCACAAGGGGACCGAGTACGAGACCGCAGGCTCCGTGCCGGACCCGGCGAGCGCCGACTCCGAAGAGCTGCAGGTGATCCTGACGACGCTGACGCGCTCGCTGGCGG
>FSVZ01000038.1_pt1 | contig 9682 bp, 7 predicted proteins | sample 1637881 | NCBI WGS metagenome assembly FSVZ01 (sample SAMEA3914789, study PRJEB12502) | metagenome | biome: forest; material: soil | place: Canada | collected 2011-07-03 | depth 0.3 m
CGGTGCTGACGAACAAGTACGCCGAGGGCTACCCCGGCCGGCGCTACTACGGCGGCTGCGAGTGGGTCGACGTCTCCGAGCAGCTCGCGATCGACCGCGCGAAGGCGCTGTTCGGCGCCGAGCACGCCAACGTCCAGCCACACTCCGGCGCACAGGCGAACACGGCCGTCTACCACGCGCTGCTGCAACCCGGCGAGACGATCATGGGCCTCTCGCTCTCGCACGGCGGGCATCTCACGCACGGGATGAAGATCAACGTCTCCGGGCGCCTGTACGACATCGCCGCGTACGAGGTCGACCGGGACAGCGGCCTGATCGACATGGACGAGCTCGCGCGGATTGCGCGCGAGCGCCGGCCGAAGCTGCTGCTCGCCGGCTGGTCGGCCTACCCGCGCCAGCTCGACTTCGCGCGTTTCCGTGAGATCGCCGACGAGGTCGGCGCGCTGCTGATGGTCGACATGGCGCACTTCGCCGGGCTCGTCGCCGCCGGGCTGCACCCGAACCCGATCGAGTTCGGCGCCGACGTCGTCACGACGACGACGCACAAGACGCTCGGCGGCCCGCGCGCCGGGACGATCCTCTGCAAGGAGGAGTACGCCAAGAAGATCGACTCAGCCGTCTTCCCCGGTCAGCAGGGCGGCCCGCTCGAGCACGTGATCGCGGCGAAGGCCGTCACGTTCAAGATCGCGGCGAGCGAGCTGTTCGCCGAGCGCCAGCGGCGCACGCTCGACGGCGCGCGCGTCTGGGCCGAGCAGCTGATCGGCGCCGGTCACGGCGTCAGCGTCCTGTCCGGCGGCACCGACGTGCACCTCGTTCTCGTCGACTTGCGCGAGAGCCGACCGGAGCTGACCGGCAGGGAGGCCGAGGATCGCCTGCACGCGATCGACATCACGGTCAACCGCAACGCCGTCCCGTTCGATCCGCGGCCGCCGATGGAGGCGTCGGGGCTGCGGATCGGCACGCCGGCGCTCGCTACCCGCGGCCTGCAGCACGACGACTTCGTCGAGGTCGGCAAGATCATCGCGACCGCGCTGACGCCCGAATACGAGTCGCGCGCCGACGAGCTCGCCGGGCGCGTCGCCGCGGTCGTCGAGCGCTATCCCCTCTACCAGGAGCTGGGCGCAGGCACTCCCGTCTGAGCGATCGCGGCCTAGCCAACGCGGGCTCAGCGGCTACGCTCGGGCTCCCTGGCGGGGGCGCGGCGGGTCACAGCTGGCGTGTGACCCCCGCGCCTGCGATGCTTTTGAGCGTTCGATGGCGCATCCCAACGAGCTCGACGCGCTTTACGCCTTCCTCGTGGCGGCCGCCGTCTCCGCGCTGCTGACGCCGTTGACGATCCGGATCGCACGGGCGGTCGGCGCGATCGACGAACCGCGTGAGCGCGGCCTCTCGGAGAGCCCGACGCCGCTGCTCGGCGGCCTTGCGATCTTCGCCGGGACGCTCGTCGCGATGCTGATCTGGCTGCCGGCGGGCTATGGGCCCGAACACCAGTTGTGGCGCGGCGTGCTGCTGGCGGCGGCGGTGATCACGCTCGTCGGCGCGCTCGACGACCGCTTCGAGCTGCCGCCGGCCGCCAAGCTCGCGGGTCAGGTGGCGGCCGCCGTCATCGTCGTGCACTTCGGGGTCGCGGTGAAGGCGATCACGCTGCCGTTCGTCGGCACGCTCGCGTTCCCGAACGCCGGCGTGACGAACGCCGGCCCGGTGCTGACCGTGCTCGGGCTCGTGCTGATGATGAACGTCGTCAACTTCTCCGACGGCGTCGATGGCCTCGCGGCGGGCGTCTGCGCGATCATCGCCGCGGCGATGACGGTGATCGCGTTCGACCTCGGGCGCTCGCAGCCGGGCGTGCTGGCGGCGCTGACGGCGGGGGCGGCGCTCGGCTTCCTGTTCTACAACTTCCCGCCCGCGTCGAGCTTCATGGGCGACTGCGGCGCGAACCTGCTCGGCCTGATGATGGGCGTGATCACGGTCGAGGCGGCGGTCAAGACGGCGGCGGTCGTCTCGTTCGTGCTGCCGCTGATCCTGCTCGCCGTGCCGTTCCTCGACACGACGTTCGTCGTGCTCAAGCGGCTCAAGTACCGCCAGCCGATCTACCGTCCCGACAGCGAGCACTTCCACCATCGAATGGCGCGGATCGGCTTCTCCAGCCGGCGCACGATCGCCTACCTGTACGCGTGGACGCTGATGCTCGCGGGGCTCGCGCTGGCGCTGCGCTTCGTCCCCTACAGCGACCACAAAGGCCACCTGCACACGGGTTGGACGCTCGTCCTCGTCGCGCTCGGGCTGATCGTCGCGGCGGCCAGCGTCTACCTCGTCTACGTGCTCGAGATCCTCAAGTTCAGGCGCCTGTCGGTGATGCGTCTGCGATTGCAGCGCCCGGACGCCTCAGCGACCGAAATCGAGCAGAGCGTCGTTCGTGATCTGGAAACGGGTGAGATCGACGCTGTGACGGCGCGGGAAGGGGATCACGTGGCTGGCCTTGGGCCGCGGCGGCACGAGCAGCCCTTCGGCGAGCGGCAGGTGGAAGAGGACGGCGTACGCGCAGAACAGCAGCGTGGCGCCGCGCAGCCGCCGATCGCTGCAGACCGCGGCTAGCGGCAGCGCCCAGATCACATACCACGGCAGCAGCCACGCGGTCGACGCCAGCAGCGCGAGCGTCGTCCAGCCGGTCGCGATCCGCCAGTCGCCGCCGCGCGCGGTCCGCCACAGCGCGGCGAGGAGCACGCCGAGGAAGCCTGCGACGAACACGTCGCGCCACCACGTCGGTGTCCCGTTGAGCCCGATCAGGCGCGCCGTCTCGCCCGGCAGGCTGTGGATCGAGACGAGCTGCTGCTGCTCGCCGACGGCGCCGAGGAAGCCCAGCGCGTTGCCGCCGAAGCCGACCAGTCCGATCGCGCCGAGTGCGGCGAGGCTGACCGCGGCGGCGAGCGCCAGGCGTAGACGCTCGCTGCCCCGGCGCGGCGAGAGGACGAGGAACGGCAGCATCAGCCCGGCGGTCATCTTCACGCCGACGCCCGAGACGAGCGCGGCGGCGCCCGCGCGCAGGCGCGGCGCAGCGCCGGCCGTCAACGCCAGCGCGGCGGCGAGCGCGAGCAGCAGCAACGTGTCGTTGTGCGCGCCGCCGACCGCCAGCACGAGCAGCACCGGGTTCAGCCCGACGAACGCGATCGCCCAGCGCCGCGAGGCGCCGAGCAGTCGTGCGGAGCGGCCGATCAGCGCGACGGCGCCGAGGCTGGCGGCGACCGCGAGCGCCTTGAATGCCCACAGCGCGCCGCCGACGCCGAGCGGCACGGTCGCGTAGCTGAGCAGCGTGAACAGCGGGCCGTAGGGCGAGTGCTGGTAGGGCCAGCCGACGAACGCGAAGATTTCGTCGCTCGAGGCCTGCGCGGCGACGTGGGTGTACGGGTCGAGCCCGTGCAGGACGCCGAGCCGCGCGAAGCCGATGTAGCCGAAGACGTCCTGCGAGAGCAGCGGTGGACCGAGCAGCAGGCTCACGTGGGCGAGCACGATCGCGATCCACAGCGCACGCAGCGACAACGTGCGCGCGCACAGCAGGACGAGCAGATAGGCCGCGACCATCACGAGCGTCAGCGCCTGGAAGCCGTCGGGGCTGAGCCCGCTGAGGTGCAGCGCCGCGAGCGGCCCGGCGAGCCACGACGGCCAGCCGCCGCTGCGCCCGGGCACGTACGGCGTCGGCTCGCCCGCGGCCGCCGCCGCCGTCAAGAAGGCAGTCGCGACGATCGCGAGCAGCCCGAGCAGCGCGAGCGCGCGCGCCGGCCCGGCCGGGCTGCGCGCGACGGGCCGGCGCGGGCGACCGCGCGCGCGGCGAGCGGGCGCTTGGACCCCGGTCGCCGCGCTGGCCGCGGTCGTGGACGTCTGCATCGACCCATTGTTGCGTCTGGCGCCGGGCAGGCGTGCGGTGGGGAATGTAGAATCCATCCCACGTGCGTGTAACGCTTGCCGCGCAGCATCGGTAAGTCCATTGCGACCGCCCACTGCGCCAGATGGCCCGGGCGCCGCCTGAACGTCCCTCATCATGCGACCTCGCCATCTCAAATCGAAGCGGCACCGTACGCCCGGACCCCGGCGCGTGCTGATCCTCTCGGCCGACGTCGGCGAGGGGCATGCAGCCGCCGCGCGCGCTCTCGCCGTGCAGCTCGGCGAAGCCGAGCAGCCGACCGAGGTCACCGTGATCGACGGTCTCGGCGCGATGGGCCGCGTGCTCAAACCGGTCGTCGAGGACGGTTACCGTGTCCAGCTGCGCTTCATCCCTTGGACCTACTCGGTCGTCTATGGACTGCTCAACCACGTGCGCCTCGCCCGCGCGCTGGCGACGCGGCTGCTGTGCCGGCTCGGGTCGCGTCCGCTCGCACGCGCGATCGCCGAGCACGAGCCGGACGTCGTCGTCTCGACCTATCCGGCCGTGACGGTCGTGCTCGCGCGGCTGCGCCGGGTCGGCGTGGTCACGTGCCCGACGGTCGCGACGATCACCGACCTGACCGGACTGTTCTTCTGGGCGCAGCCGGGAATCGACATGCACATGGTCATGTATGGCGAGTCGATGTCCTCGGTCGAGCGAATCGCGGGGCGCGACAGCGTGCGGCTCGTGCGACCACTGATCTCGGGGGAGTTCCTGGAGCCGCGCAACCCGGTCGACGCACGGCGCGCGCTCGGGCTGCCCGAGGATGGGCGGATGGTCGTCGTCTCGGGCGGCGGCTGGGGCGTCGGCGACGTCGAGGGCGCGGTGCGCGAGTTCATCCGCGTGCCGGAGGCGAGCAGCATCGTCTGCCTCGCAGGCCGCAACGAGCCGCTCGCGGTCAAGCTGCGGCGCACGTTCGCCAACGAGCCGCGCGTCCACGTCTACGAGTTCACCGACAAGATGCCCGACCTCCTCGCCGCCGCCGACGTGCTCGTCCATTCGACAGGCGGCGTGACGTGCCTCGAGGCGATGGCGGCGGGGACGCCGGTCGTCTCCTACGGCCTGCCGGTCGGACACGCGCGCGTCAACACGCGCGCGATGGCCGCGCTCGACATCGTCCGCCTCGCGAACGACACGAGCGAGCTGCGCGAGCACGTGCGCGCGAGCTTCGCGGCGAAGTCCGCCGCGCCGCTGGCCGCACTCGCCGCCTCCAGCGCGGGCCTCGATCGATCGGCGGCCTTCGGTGCCGGCAGCGGCTACGAGCCGGCGGACGCGCGCGACCCGGCGGCGGCCGAGGTCGTGCTGGACGCGCCGCACCGTGTCCGGCCGATCCCGCGCTGGCGCCTGCGCGCCGTCGCGCTCGCGACGCAGCTCGTGCTGTTGCTGGGAATCGGCACGTGGATGATGTCGACCGACGAGGTCACGGCGGTCGCGAGCAAGCTCCTGCACGTGCACGCGCTGTCGGTCGTCAAGACCAACCAGCGCCGGATCGGGCTGATCGTGCACGCTCCGGTGCGTGAGATCTCACGGGTCGCAGCCGAGCTCGCCGCTCGCGGCATCCACGTCACGTTCGCCGCCGACGGCGTCGTCCCGTCGCGGGCGACGATCGCGGACCTGCGCACGCTCGGCGACGAGATCGTGCCGGAAGTCCCGGGCTCGTCGATCCTCCGCTGGGTGCGTACCCGCTCGCTGCTTCACTCGCAGGCGCGCGCACTCGGCCTGCGCCACCACTTCTACTACCTGCAGCCGCCCGGCGGCCTGACCGTCGGCCAGCTCGTGCTCGCGCGCACCGCCGGCGCGACGCCGGTATGTGGAGCGCTGCGGCTCGACTCCGACGGGCCGCTGCCTCAGCGGACGATGCGCGCCGGCGACGTGCTCGTCGTCGAAGTCGACGGATCGCCGGGCTCGCTGTCGGGCGTGGAACGGCTGGTCTCGCGTGTCGGCGTCGAGGGGCTCGGGTCCGAGCCGCTCGGGTGGCTGACAGGCTCGCGCGCGACGAGCGCGACGAGCAGCTGAGAGCGGGCGAGCAGGCCCGCGCCGCCGACGAGCAGCGCGAGCGAGGCCGACAGCGGCAGGCCGCCAAGTGGCGTGTGGGCGAAGCTCTCACCGAACAGCAGCGGCGCGACGACGATCGGAATCACGGTCTGGGTCACGAACACGACCGGCGCGACCTGGATCGCCGGGCGCTCCTGCAGCGCGCTCATCTCGCTCAGGATCCCGACGGCCGAGGCAACGGCCGTCGACAGTCCCCAGGCGACGGCCAGCCCGATGTGTCCGCGCGCGAGGTCGTCGGAGGCGAGCTTCGTCGCGACGCCGCTCCAACCGCCGGCGAGCCCGGCGCCGATCATCGTCAGGGAGGCCGGCGGATGCGCGAACAGCCGCATCACGTACGGCAGCACGGCCGCAAGCGCGAGGCCGCCGAGCACGAGCGTGATCGGAAGCTCCTCCGAGCTGTGGCCGGTCACCCTCGGCGGCGCGGCGAGCCCGGCGCCGATCACGCCGATCACGATCGCGAGCATCGCGAGGTGCTCGTAGCGCCCGGCGTGCTCGCCGAGCATCCGCTGCGCGAAGAACAGCAGCACGAGCAGGCCCGCGGCGAGCGCCGGCTGGACGACGACGAGCGGCGCGAGCAGCAGCGCGACGAGCTGCAGCGGCCAGCCGAGGACCGACAGGCCGGTGCCGAGCAGCCAGCGCGAGCGGCGCACGAGCCGCCAGACGAGCGCCAGGCGCAGATGCTCGCCGTGCGGCGACTCCTTCGCGTCCATCGCCTGCAACGCGATCCCTAGGCTGTAGAGCGTCGAGGCGCCGACGGCCGCAGCTATGCCAAGCACGAGATCGACCATGTACGCTGAGGATCTTCGCAGCCCCACTCGCCCGACACCGGGCGCCGTGGCCGCGATCGCGCTCGGCGCCTCGCTTGCCGCGTACATGCTTCCAGCGCTCGCCGGCGCGCTGCCGGCGCTGCGCCGCCCGCTCGGCATCGAGGACGGCACGCGCGACGGCCGCGGCTGCGCGCTGACCTTCGACGACGGCCCGCATGCGCAGGGCACGCCGGCGACGCTCGCGCTGCTCGAGCAGGCGCGCGCCGAGGCGACGTTCTTCCTGGTCGGCGAGCAGGTTCAGCGAAACCCGGCGCTGGCGCGAGAGATCGTCGCGGCAGGACACCAGATCGGCCTGCACTGCCAGCGCCATCGCAACCTGCTGCGCCTGACGCCGTGGCAGGTGCGTGAGGACATCGCGCGCGCACAGGCCGCGATCGAGGACGCGACGGGTCGTACGCCGCTGCTCTATCGCCCGCCGTATGGCGTGCTCAACGCCGCCGCGCTGGCGCAGGCACGAGCACACGGCTGGCGCACCGTGCTGTGGAGCCATTGGGGGCGCGACTGGGAGCGGTCCGCGACGCCCGCGTCGATCGCCGCGCTGGCCACGCGCGATCTCGGCGAGGGGGCGGTGCTGCTGCTGCACGACGCCGACGACTACTCCGCGCCGGACTCGTGGCGGCGCACCGTCGCGGCGCTGCCGCGCGTGCTTGCGACGCTCGCCGACCGCGGCCTCGCCCCGGTCGCGCTTTGAGCCGCGGCGCCGTCGCACGCGGTCGCGCTGGCGGGGCGGATAAAATTCCCCGCTTGTCCAGCGCCGTCTCGATCGATCGCGGCGGCTCGCCCGCTGCGCTGGCGCCCGAGGGGGTTGCACCCGTCGCGCGCGTCGGCGCCGACGCGCTCGGGGCGCCGGTCGTGCGCACGCCGACGCGCTCGCGCTGGTGGGTCGAGCTGCTGGCAATCGGCTGGCTGCTGTGGCTCTACGACGCGACGACGAACCTCGCCCCGCTGCGCCTGTCGACGGCGCTCGGCAACGCGCGCGGGGTTCTCCACGTCGAGGGGCTGCTGCACATCGACCCCGAGCTGACGCTCGATCGCTGGCTCGCGGCGCATCACACGCTCGGGCTGATCCTCTCTGACTACTACGACAACGCGCACTTCGTCGTCACGCTGGGTCTGCTCGGCTACCTGTGGTGGCGGCGCGCCGACATCTACCGTCCCCTGCGCAACGCGCTCGTGCTCGTCAACGTGATCGGCTTCGTCGTCTTCTGGCGCTTCCCGGTCGCCCCGCCGCGGATGCTCGACGGCTTCACCGACGTCGTCGCCCGCACGGATGCGTTCGGGTCGTGGCACAGCGGCCCGCTCGCCTCGCAAGCCAACCAGCTCGCGGCGATGCCGTCGCTGCACATGGCGTGGGCCGGCTGGTGCGCGCTCGCGCTGTGGCGGATCAGCGAGCGTCGCTGGGTGCGTGCGCTCGCCCTCGCCTATCCGTGCCTGACGGCGTTCGCGGTGCTCGCGACCGGCAACCACTTCCTGCTCGACATCCTCGGCGGGCTGCTCGCGCTTGCGCTCGCCGTCTGGCTGCTCGCCGCGGCGCCGCGGCTCGGCGCGCGCTTCGCGCCGCTGCGCGCCGCTCGCGCGCGCCCTCCGCGAGGCACGCCCGAAAAAGCCGCAACGCCGGCGTTGCGTATGTCACAAGGTTGTTACGAAGTCGAAGACACGGTAGACTGACGGCGCTGCCGCAGGCCCCGTGAGACGCTCCGCGATCCGTTCGGGGGGTCTCGACAGGTCCGCCGTGATTGCGCGTGCGGACTTCTCGTCGGGTCTGTAGGGTGGCGCCACGCACATGCCCGATTTCGATGCCAACGACGATCCACCGCGCCTGAGTGGCGCCGCGAGCGAGGACCCGTACCAGGTGCCGAAGGTCTTTCCGCGGTTCGCCCCGCGCGCCCGTGTGCTCGCGACGGGGGACTGCAGCTGGCCGTTCGCGCTCGCTGCGCGCAGGCTGCGCCCGGAGCTCGTCGTGCGCCGTCGCGACTCAGCGCGCCGCGCGTGCGCTGATCGCGTGACGATGCTCGCCGGAACGTCGCGCCGGCGTCGGCGTCTGTGGACGACATGCCACGGACGGCCCCCCGGATCTCCGAGCTGACGTGGTCACGCTGCGCTACCTCGACGTGTGCCTGGTGCTCGCGACGGCTCCGTTCGTGCTCGCCGGCAACCTCCCGCTCACCGGCTATCTGATCGGCGCGGGCGCCTGGCTGCTGACTCGCGCCGGGACCGTCTTCATGTATACGCGCGCCCGTCGCGTAGGCGACGCGAAGTTCAGGGCCGGCCTGCAGGTCGCCGGGATGATGGGCCGCGTGTGGCTCGTCGCACTCGCAGTGATCCTCGCGCGCGTCACCGGCGGCAAGGGCGACGGGATCATGGCCGCGGCGCTCCTGCTCGCGGCGTTCACGGTGTACTTCGTGATGTCGTTCATCACGCGCGAGGGCCCGCTGCAGGGCTCGACGCGCACCCCCGGGAGCGCGAGCTCATGAGCGGCGCGCACCAGCTGGGATTCCCACCGACCGAGGCAGGTGCCGGCCGGCGATGAGCGCCACGGAGGGGGGAGCCAAGACCGACAAGAAGAGCAGCGCGAAACGAACGCTCTTGATCCTCGCGGGCGTGTGGATCGGCGGAATCGTCGTGCTCGGGGCGATCTACGGCCTGCACGGGACGCGCAACACAGTCTACGAACCGCAGAACGAGTTCAAACTCGAAAGCTGGGTGAACCTCGGCGTCTTCTCGATCAACAAGGCGGTGCTGTATCTCGTGCTCGCAGCGGTCGCGACCTGCGTCAGCATGATCTACATCGCGCGTCGCATGCAGCAGCGGCCGAACAAGGTCCAGGCGGCCGTCGAGCTGCTCTACGAACTGATGCGCAACCAGATCACCGGGAGCGCGA